>Ga0209324_10002263_pt1 | contig 13290 bp, 14 predicted proteins | sample Rifsed19ft3_FD_184015 | JGI IMG/M metagenome (GOLD analysis project Ga0209324, IMG submission 184015) | Soil microbial communities from Rifle, Colorado, USA - sediment 19ft 3 (version 2) | ecosystem: Environmental > Terrestrial > Deep subsurface > Rock core/Sediment | place: Rifle, Colorado...
GGGCAGGCCTGCTCCACCTGCGCGCAGGCCTGCCCCGATGGCTGCATTCTCGTCCACACGTCGGCGCGCGAAGACGGCGCGCTCAACATCGACCGTTACGAGATCGATTTCCGTCTCTGCATGTACTGCGGCCTGTGCGTCGAGGCCTGCCCATACGAGGCGATCCAGGCCGGCGGCCCTCTCGACGACGCCGCCTACGACTTCAATGAGCTATACCGTGACAAACACGCGCTGACGAAGATGGCCCAGACGCATCTGCGCACCCACGACCACATGTACCCCAACGGCAAGGGTGCGCCGCTGCTGGAAGAGATCCCCCTCCATATCGGCAAGCCGGTCGAGCGCGACCGCACTCGCTGAACCCGTGGCGAAGATAACGTTGCCTTGGCCTGTCATTCTGAGGGGCGACCACGCCCGCGCGCAGAATCACACACCTACCCGAAGGAATCTGGGGTGGGGCAGACTCGGGCGCGCGGGCGATCGCCGGTTAGTGGCCAATGGCATATCCGGCGAATGGATTTAGCGTGGCCAGGATAACGCTAAACGGCTCCGAACTGGAGGCGCCGGACGGCGCGCCGCTGGTCGAGGTCATCAAGAACAGCGGAACCTTCATCTCCAACCTCTGCTACATCGATGGCCTTCCGCCGTACGCCGGTTGCCGCACCTGCATCGTCGAAATTGAGGGTGCGCGCGGGTACCAGCTCTCGTGCACCTCACGCGTCGAGGACGGCATGATCGTCCGCACAGAGACGCCTGACCTGAAGGCGACACGACAGGCCGTGCTGTCGCTCATCATGTCATACCACTCGGACCGCTGTCTTACCTGCCATCGCGTCGTCAAGTGCAAGCCGGGCGACACCTGTCTCCGCGACGACGTGGTCACGCACCGCTGCCTAACGTGCTCAAAAAACTACCGCTGCGAGCTGCAGACCACCTGCGAGATGCTCGAGATGGCTGGCTACGAGCCCTGGGACGGCGACGGGCGCACGTATTACACCTTGCCACAGCCGCCACCGGACCAGGCGAACCCATTCCTGGAGTTCGACCCTCAGATGTGCATCATCTGCACCCGCTGCGTTCGCGCCTGCGACGAGATCCGTCACACCGGCGCCATCACGCTCGCCGGCCGCGGCTTCAGCACCCGCATCGAGTTCGGGCAGGGCGAGGCCGTCCACGATTCCAACTGCGACTTCTGCGGCGCCTGCATTGACGTCTGCCCGACGGCGACGCTGATGGAGCACCCGAACAAATGGGGCGCCACGCAGACCGAACGCTGGGTCGCGACAACGTGTACACAGTGCTCCGTCGGCTGCTCGATCTCGCTCGGAACCAAGCGCGGACGCGGCGTGATCGTCCGCCCTGATACCACTGCGAACCCGGTCAGCCGCGACCAGCTTTGCGTCCGCGGCCGCTTCCACTACAACGCCGTTAAGGATACGCAGCGCCTCCAGACGCCCCTCATTCGTCGCAACGGCGGCCAGGACGCCGCAACCTGGGACGAGGCGCTTGATTTCACCGTCGCGCGGCTCGCACAGATACGCGAAGAGCACGGCCCGGAAGCGATCGGCTTTCTCGGCTCGCCGCTGGCGACGAACGAAGAGAACTACCTCGTGAGCAAGATCGCGCGCGCCATCGTCGGCACCAACAACGTCGACTCGAGCACGGGGCCGGTCGCACGCGCCGCCTGCGAGAGCCTGCGTACCGCTTTCAGCAGCGAAGTCCTGCCTGCGGACATGATCCGAATTGCCCAGTCCAAGACGCTGCTCGTGGTCGCCCAGGACCTTGAGTCGAGCCACAACGTCGCCTGTCTGCGCGCAAAGGACGCCGTCGTCCGCAACGGCGCGAAGCTCATCGTCGTGAGTTCGATGTGGGGTGAGCTAAACGACTTCGCCGATGTCTGGATCCAGCCACGCCCGGGCGAGGAAGCCGCTGCCGTTGCTGCGTTGGGGACGGCAATAGAGGCGGCGAGGAGCGGGGGAATGAGCAAGGACGAATTGATGGCCCGGGCCGCGGCCCTGTTGGCCGAAGCGACGTCAAGCGAAGAAGCGCGACCCGTATCGATCGTCTATGCGCTCCCACACTTCGGCGCACAGCAGGCGAAGGCGCTGACGACTGCGCTTGCGAACATCTCGATCGCCTGCGCGGGCGAGAGCGCCGCCGAGGTGCTCTTCCTACTGCCGCAAGAAGCGAACGTCTGGGGCTTGCGTGATGCCGGCGGGTCCCCCGATCTGCTGCCGGGATACCGCTCGGCAGCAGATGAGGCCGGACGCAACGAGATGGAACGCCTGTGGGGCTCGCCTGTGCCGGCCACAGCCGGCCTAACCTTCGACGAACTGACGGCCGACGGTAAGCTGAAGGCCCTCGTCGTGATGAACGACAACCCTCTCATGCTGGCACCCGACAGATCTCGTGTACGCAAGATTATCGAGTCACTCGAATTCGTCTCCGTCATCGATTCGCTGCCGACCGATACCGCCGAGCTCGCACATGTCGTCCTGCCTGACGTCTCGCCGTGGGGTAAAGAAGGCACCACAACGAGCGCGGACCGCCGCGTCTTGCGACTCAACCCGGCCACGGCCCCGCAAGGTGAAGCGCTACAGGGCTGGCGCATCCTCTCCGAGCTCGGCGCGCGGCTGGCGGACCGGATCAAGCCCGGCGAGATTTGCATCCGCTACCAGAGTGCGGCCGAAATCATGGACGAGATGTCGCAGGTCATCCCGCTGTACGGGGACGCGACCTATCGCGAGATGGACTCCGGCGCCCAACAACCGCTCGATGGTCTAGAGCCCTCGAAAACAGAGCGGCAGCCCATGGCAGCGGTCGCCGGCGCCAACGGCTCGGGTTTCACCTTGACGACGAGCCGCGGCCTCTGCACCAGCTACGAGGGTGCAGCAACTCACTCACCGGAGGCCGACAGGCTGCACCGAGAAGAGTCCGTCATCATGAATCCCGCTGACGCCGCGTCGATCGGCGTCGCCGAGGGCGATGAGGTTGTCCTGCGAAACGCGATGGGCGAACTGAGGATCAAGGCGCACATGACGAACGCCGTTGCGCCGAAGACGCTCTACGTGCCGCTGTACCACGACGGCGGCGCTGTTTCGCAGTTGTTCGACGGTGACGGCGCCGTCGCCTCAGTCGAGATTGAGCAAGCGTAGATGCGCCCCGGTGGGGCGCATCTGGCGGGAATCACTACACAGCGGGCGTCGGCCGTCATAAGATGAGGCCATGAGCGACCGCCTCATTCCCATCGCCACCGCCCGCGACGAGCTCGAGGCCGGCATCTGGCGCGATGTCCTTGAGCGCGACGGTATCGCTGTTTATGTGAAGAGCGGCGACCCGATGTCATCGTTCGGGATGCCACCTGCGCCGGGCAGTTTGCGCGTCTTCGTCCAGGCGGACGATGAGAAGCGCGCGCGCTGGCTCCTCGGCGAGCGCAGCCGGTCGGCCTGAGCTGAACGATGGAACTCCCCCTCTTCCCGCTGAACACCGTCCTCTTTCCCGGCGCCACACTGCCCCTGCACATCTTCGAGGAGCGCTATAAGCTGATGATCCGAGCGTGCATCGAAGAGCAGCGACCGTTCGGCGTCCTCCTCATCCGAAAGGGATTCGAGGTAGGCCAAACCGCGGAGCCGTTCGAGGTTGGGACGACCGCGCACATCGCCCGCGTCGACCATCTCGACGAGGGGCGCCTCAACCTCCTGTGCCTGGGTGGCCAGCGCTTCCGCACAGTGGGCGTTATCACTGAAGACCCGTACCTGACCGGCGAGGTCGAGATGCTTGACACGACGTCGACCGACGATCCTAAGGCAAAAGAACTCTCGGACGACGCCGGTTCGCTCTTCGCGGAGTACGTGCGACTCTACCTGGCGATGTCGAATCAGTGGGCGCGAAGTATAGAAATGCCGGGCGAACCCGACCTGCTGGCCGACTTCATCGGCTCGCGGCTCGGCGTCAATCCTCAGACGAAGCAGCGTCTGCTTGAGGAACTGTCCGCGCGCACGCGGCTCGCGCTCGAGGTCCAGATCCTCGGCGAAGCGATCCGTGAGATGACGCCGCGCGTGGACGAGTCGCGAATCGCGCGCTGGCACGGCTTCGGTGTAATGAACTGAGTTGAGGGTTGTCAGTTGAGAGATGAGGGCCCGAGGCGCCCCACCCTGCTGTCGACTCTGAGTTAACTATCAACTCGTCTGTACCTGCACCTTCAGCGACTTCGTCCCCTTATCCGCCGCCGTCGCGAACGCCTCCGCCGCCTCCTCCAGCGAGAAGCGGTGCGTGATCAGCGCACGCGCACGCTCGGGGTCCGATCGGATGATGCGGAGGGCCACGTCGAAGTCCGAGTGGAGGCCCGGGCAGCAGTAGGTAATGCCGCCTGCCATCGTCACTTCCTTCAGGATGAGCGCGAGCGCGCCCAGCGGGATCGCGCCAGCAAACAATCCGAGCACCGAGATCCGTCCGCCGGGCCGCACGGCGCCCAGCGCCTGCGCGAGCGTCGGCGCGCTACCGCCGACCGTCTCGATCACGACGTCGATTCCTTCTTTTTCGAGTCCGGAGACCTCACTGTCACGGATGATGCGCGAGGCGCCCGCCGCGAGCGCGGCCTCGCCCTGGTGGTGGTGCCGGTACGTGGCGATGACGTCGACCGCTTCGGCCGCCCTTGCGGCGATGATCGAGAAGAGACCGATCGCGCCGCTCCCCAGCACGAGGACCCGTTCGCCCATCGTAAGATTCACGATGTGAACTCCGTGCACCGCCACTGCCATCGGCTCCACGAGAGCGCCCAGTTCGAAGTCGAGGCTGTCAGGCAGGGGGTAGAGTGTGTAGGCCGGCACGACCACGAAATCGGACAGCCCGCCGGGTACGAACGTCCCGCAGAGGACGTGCTTCGGGCACAGGTGATACCTTCCCGTGCGGCAATACGCGCAATCCCGGCAGCGTCTGATCGGCTCGACAACCACGCGCTGTCCGGCCTCGAATCGACTCACGCCCTCGCCGATTTCAGCGATCTCGCCGGCGAACTCGTGCCCGGGCGAGATGTTGGGGTTGGCCGGGAATGCGCCGTGGTAGAAGTGGAGGTCCGAGCCGCAGATGCCACAGGCGCGCACGCGAAGCAGCACCTCGCCTGCGCTCGGCGCGGGTACATCGGTCTCGCGAACCTCGATCTGTTCTCTACCGGCGATGAAGGCGGCACGCATATCGGGCCGTATTCTAGCACCGCTCGGCCCGGGCCCGCGCATTGCGTTTTCCCTCTCTCTTGCTCCTTGCTCCAGGCTCCTTGTTACTATGTCTTCATGCGCGCGCTGAACCAGCCGGTCAGTTGGTGGGGTTGGCACTGGGAGCCGCCGGTGCCGATGTCGATCATCGAGCTGATCCGCGCGGGGAATATGGATGCGCGGTTGACGGCAATGCTCTGGATCGGCATGGAGCGCGGCGCTTCGCTCATAGTAGCGGCCGACCCGCCCTCGTCCGGCAAAACGACGACGTTGACCGCGCTGCTCTCGTTCACGCCACCGCAGACCGCCGTCTACTTCACGCGCGGCATGGGCGAGACGTTTGCCCTGCCGGCCCGTTCGGACTCGTATTCGACGTACCTCCTGATTAACGAGATGAGCGACCACATCCCGGTCTACACCTGGGACGACAACGCCCGCCGCGCCTTCGAACTGCTCGGCGACGGCTATTCGCTGGCGACAACGATGCACGACCAGACCGTCGAGGGCGTCATCCGGCAACTGCGCGACGACCTATCGATCCCAGAGAAGCATATAGCCGGGCTTACATTCATCATCCCGCTCTACGTCGGCCGGCTCGGTGGTGTGATGCGGCGCGTGCAGGAGGTGGCGTTCATCCAACAGGACGAACAGGGGTTGTCGGTTACCCGCATCGCAACGTGGGACCTGCAAAGTGATGCGTTCCAGGTGCTACCAGGCCCGGAACATCGTGAAGCACTTGCGCTATGGGCCGGACTAACGTTGGAAACGCTGAACGAGGAATTGGAGAAGCGAGAACGGTTCCTGACGACACTCCTGAATACCGGCATTGGCTCGATTCCCGAAGTGAACGCCGCGATCGAGGGGTTCTACGAAGAAGCGATCAGGCCTCGCCCGAAAGCGTAGTCGCAGCCGTCTGCCAGTCCGAGAAGTCGCGAAAAACCATCTGCGCTCCGCTCTCCCGTAGCTGGTGAGCGGTGTAGCTTCCGGTCGCGACGCCCGCAGCAGCGACCCCGTTGTCGAGGGCAGACGAGATGTCGTGTGGTGTGTCGCCGATGATGATTACTTCTTCAGGCGCTACGTCCGGCGCCAAGCGCTCGATTCCCGCGCGGACCATCTGCGAGCGGTGGAGGCCGTCTTCACCGAACGCGCCGTCCCAGAAGTACTGTCTGATCTTGTAGTGTTCCACTTTCATCCACGCCGCCTCGCTGAAGTTGCCCGTCGCAAGACCGATGCGGACACCGCCGCGCTGCGACAGCGCCTCAAGGAGATGCGGGAAGCCGGGCATCAAATGACCGTCGCGGTCCCCTAACGTCTGTCGAAGGTGACCGTAGTAGCGCCTCAGGAAGTCATCTAGGTACGTCTCGTGTCCACCGGCGATTCCGTGCAGTCGCAGACCCTCCGAGAGGATGTGCAGATCTGTCCGGCCGCTGAACTCTACATTCGCGAAGCCGTTGTTGATACCAAACATCTCCTGGAACGCGATCGCCATAGCGTGACTCCCCGCCCCGCCTGTATAAAGGAGAGTGTTATCGATGTCGAAGAGGAGGAGGCGGGTCAAGAATCGTCTCGAGGCTTGGGGCGGGGCAAGCCCTCGCCTCTACTTCTCGGCCGGCATGCCGGACTTGATCCAGGCGTCCGTACCGCCTTCAAGGTTGAAGAGCCGGGTGAAGCCAGTGGCAGCGGCCATTTCGGCCGCTAGCGCGCTTCTCTGGCCAACCGCACAAACGAAGATCAGATCTTTGTCCCTTGGCAGTTCTTCGCGGCGCGCAAACACACTCTTATGCGGCAGGAGCGCTGCGCCGGGTATGTGGCCAGCCTCGTACTCCCAAGGTTCTCGCACATCGATGACGGCGGCGCCGTCTTTCATCATCTCGTCCGCCTCTTTCACATCTATGCGCGTGAACGGCTCCCTTGGGTCCTTAGTTGCCATATCAGATCTCCTTCATCTTCCATTGTAGCGTCGCGGCTTCACGATTGACAGCCGCGCCCCCGTCTGTATCATGCACGCAGGAGGAACCCGATGGCAGGTGAAGCCCAAATAGCCGAACTGACCCAGAAGATGACCAGCGAGCGCGAGAAACTGCTCTCCGCGCTCGAATCCCTGAGTGAGGGAGAGGCATCGCAATCGCCAAAAGAGGGTGAGTGGACAGCCAAGCAGCAGATGTCCCACCTCTGCGAGATGGAGACCGCCTATCGCGCGTGGGTGGAACACGCGCTTGAGGAAGACGGCGCCAACGTAGACGGCGTACGCGGCGAGCGCGCCGGCATCCCGATCGAGGAGGCAGGTGAACATACCGTGTCGGAGCATACGGCCGAGATGCGCCGCCAGCGCGAAGAGACGCTGGCGCTCATCACCTCGCTGCGACCCGACGACTTCGAGCGGCGAGCAACAAACGCGCTCTTCGGATCCCTGACGGTGATGCAGTGGCTGCGGTCTTACTACCGGCATGACCGCATGCACGTCGATCAAGTCAGCGGACAGGAGCCGAGCTACAAGCCCAAGTTTGCGAGCGGCGTAGAACCCGATCAGCGGCGCGGCTCCCGCACCCAATAGTCCGTGCCGAAGCCACGCGTGTTCGTGACCCGCCACCTGCCCGGTGGCGCGCTTGATCTCCTCGCGGAGCACGCCGAGGTCACCTTATGGGAGAGCGAATTGCCGCCCCCTCGCGAAGAGCTCGCGCGCCAGGCTGCCGGCACCGACGGCTTGCTCACGCTACTAACGGACCGCATCGACTCCGGGATTCTTGAACTGGCGCCACGTCTGCTCGCAATCAGCAATATGGCTACCGGCTTCGATAACATCGACGTTCCCGCGGCCAACAGCTGCAAGGTCATCGTTACGCGCACGCCGGGCGTCCTGAGCGAAACGACGGCTGAGTTCACAATCGCGCTCATGTTCGCCGCCGCCCGGCACATCGTCGAGGGCGACCGTAGGACACGGGCGGGCGATTGGAAAACCTGGGGTCCAGAGGTCCTGCTCGGGCAGGACCTCGCGGGTGGCTTGCTCGGCATTGTCGGCATGGGCGGAATCGGCGCGGAGGTGGCGCGCCGCGCCCGGGCGCTGGGCATGCGCGTCCTCTACTGCAGCCGGACTCGAAAGCCACCGCTTGAACGCCGCCATCATATGGAGTTCCTCGCGCTGGATGAACTGCTGAGGCGGTCGGATTTCGTCTCGCTGCACGCGCCGTTAACCGCGGAAACGCGCTACCTCATCAGTTCGCGGTCCCTCCGTCTGATGAAGCGCACAGCCGTACTCGTGAACACGGCGCGAGGCGGCCTGGTGGACCATCAAGCGCTACACGCGGCCCTTGCCGAAGGTGTTATCGCCGCAGCGGCTCTCGACGTGACCGAACCTGAGCCAATGGCCCCTGATGATCCGCTTCTCTCGCTCCCCAATGTCATCGTCACACCGCACATCGCCAGCGCCAGCGTGGCCACGCGCTCTCGCATGGCGATGCTCGCGGCCGAGAACCTTGTAGAGGCATTGAGCGGCCGCGTTCCAAAGCACACAGTAAACCGCGAGATCGTCCCGGACTGGCGGAAGAGGCTCAGGGAGATACCGCAACGCGCATAACCTCGACGACGGGCTACACGGAAACAGTAGGAAGTTGCAGACTGGCATCGGATTTCGTGATTATTGACACGCTAGAACGCGCATGCTATCGTCGCGCTAGCCAACGACCGGCCCGCCGGCCCTCCCACCGGACGGGGGGGCCTGTTCCTTCTCTGGTGACGGTTTATGCCGCAGAACGCAGGTAATCTCTGGCTCGCCAAGGCCCTCTGGGACCTGGGCGCTGTCCAGTTCGGCGACTACACCATCGGGCGCACGACCCAGCACTCGCCGGTGTACGTGAACCTGCGCCTGCTGATCAGCAACCCCCGCGCGCTCGCCCGCGCGGCCCGCGTAATGAACGAGGAGGTGCAGACCCGGCAGGCGATGCTGCACAACCCGTTAAAGGAATTCCACCGCGTTTGCGGCATACCCTTTGGGGGCTTGCACCTGGCGACCGCCTTTGCGCTGCGCAGCCGCGTGCCCATGGTCTACGTCCATCCCGCGAAAGAGCGCAACGGCAATCGCCTATGGGTCGAAGGCCGGTTCGAGCCGGGGGAAACTGTGCTCCTCATCGATGACCTGGTGACCAGCGGCGGCGGCATAATCGAGACCGCAGCATTTCTCAAGGCGAACGCTAACCTCACCGTGCGCGATGTGCTAGTGCTATTGGACCGCCAGGAGGGGGCGAGGGAGCAGCTGAAGGCGCATGGCTATAACCTCATCTCCATCCTGGGCCTGGAACCACTGCTAAACTACCTCATGGCCAGCGGCCTGATCGCGGAAGACGACTACGAGCGCAGCATAGAATACATCAAGAGCCGGCGGGCCCAGCGCGGCGGCTAAGCCGCTCGTGATCCCTGCACCGGCGTTGGGGAGACCCTGCTGGAGTATCACACGGTCAGCCGAACCCGCCCTGCCCGCCGTAGAAACGGAGGGACCGACACCGCAGCGCGACCCCGCCAACCGATGCATTGGACACGCTCAAGTTGTCGTGTTATACCCACAACAGTTCCATGCTTTCAGTCGTCCTTAATCGTGGTGGTAGTGTAGATGACCAAAGCGAAGGTCCATCGGGCCGAGCCCTTACGAGCCGCGTTCGCCGTGTCCTTGCTCATACTGGCAACTGCGGCCCTTACCGCGTGCGGAGGGGGCGGCGGCGCCGGAGGACAGGCGGCGGCATCGTGTGACAGCATCTCTGAGATACAGAGTTACCGTTACACGATCAATCTGAAACTCGATTCACCCGCTTTTCAACCTGGCGCATCAACCGCCACTCCCGCGGCCCCCCTGAGCGCGTTCGCCGATGCTCTGGAAGCCCTCTTCTCAGACCTCAAGCTGGAAGGCGCCTTCCTAGCGCCGGATAAGACTCAGGCCGTGCTCAGGTTCAAAGACGAAGAGTTGGAGCTGCGCGAGGTCGGCGCCAGAAGCTGGATACGTGTCGGGAGCAATTGGGAGGAGCAAGATCCGGCGGCGGACGAGGACACGATTCTCACCCCCGATGTCGTTTGCAGGGATATAGTGCATCAGATCGCGCCCTCATTGGCCGACAGCGAATCGGAGCAGGAGACGATCAACAGCATCGAGACGGACCACTACCGGCTGGACAAGGCGGACATCAAGCGGCTGCCGGAGCTTCTGGGCGCCGGGCCCGAGACGGAGCTGCCGGACAGATTTCAGGTAGACGTCTGGCTGGCGCGGGAAGGGCGCTTTCCCGTCCGGCTGGATATCGGCGCCGAAGACACGGACGAACAGGGCAACCCCATTGGCTTGAGCCTCTACATGGAGTTCCGGGACTTGAACGACCCTGGGATTAGCATCGAGCCGCCAGTTCCTTCGTCCGGCGGCAGCTAAGCGCTCTCTACAACAGCCGGCGGATCGCCTTGCGGCCCGGGCGGGGGTCGTAGCTGGATTTAAACTGATCCAGTTGATAACGCTCGATCAGGTATTTGCCGGCAAAAAGAACGGCCGGCACCTTCTTCTGCTTAATCAGGCGTCGTAGGCTCTGCGGGTGAATGTTCAGCAACCGGGCAGCCTCTACCAGGTCCAGATAATTGTCGAACGGCTCTACTGCCATAATATATCTACGGTAAGTCGCTAAGACGCGTGAGCTATTGTAGCACAGGTGTCAACCCCCTAACCGGTGATGGGAAATGAAAGATTGAGCAGGGTTGACGTTGTGCTATTCTACACACGGCGGACGCTATGCGCGGTGTTGATAAGTCGAGCGAGATGACCGAACGAGACCTGGAAGGGCGAGGCAACGGCGAGAGGCCCGGACCCTTCACGACCACATCCGGCCGCCCTGTCCGGCGGGTGTACGAGCCGGACGACAGCGCAACTCTCGATCATCAGCTCGATATCGGCGCCCCGGGACAGTACCCTTTTACACGCGGTGTCCACGCCACCGGCTACAGGGGGAAATTATGGACGATGCGCATGTTCGCCGGCTTCGGCAGCGCCGAAGAGACGAACGCCCGCTTCCGCTACCTCCTCTCGCAGGGCAACTCGGGCCTGTCCATCGCCTTCGACCTCCCAACGCTCTATGGATACGATACGGACGCGCCTGAATCGTACGGTGAGTTCGGAAAGTGCGGCGTAGGCATCTCGTCACTCGCGGACATGGAGATCCTTCTCGAAGGGCTGCCGCTCGGCGACATCTCCACGTCCATGACGATCAACTCGCCGGCGGCCATCATCTGGGCAATGTACATCGCCACAGCCGAGAAGCGCGGCGTCTCGCGCAGGCAACTGGCGGGCACGCTCCAGAACGACATCCTCAAAGAGTTCATCGCACAGAAAGAGTACATCTTTCCTCCTGGGCCATCGATGCGGGTGGTCGTTGACACGATCGAGTTCGGGACGCGTGAGATGCCCAAGTGGAACACTATCAGCATCTCCGGTTACCACATCCGCGAGGCCGGCTCGACCGCGGTTCAGGAGCTGGCGTTTACGCTCGCCGACGGGTTCGAGTACGTGCGCTGGTGCCAGGAACGAGGCTTGGGCGTCGATGAGTTCGCCCCACGCCTTTCGTTCTTCTTCAACTGCCATAACGACTTCTTCGAAGAGGTAGCGAAATTCCGCGCGGCTCGCCGCATCTGGGCACGCGAGATGAAGGAACGCTTCGGTGCGCAGAACGAACGCTCGTGCTGGCTGCGCTTCCACTCGCAGACAGCCGGCGTCTCGCTAACCGCTCAACAACCGGAGGTGAACCTCATCCGCACCGCGATTCAGGCGCTGGCGGCCGTGATGGGCGGCACGCAGTCGCTCCACACGAACTCGATGGACGAGGCGTTGGCGCTGCCAAGCGAGAAGGCCGCACGTCTGGCGCTACGCACCCAGCAGGTGATCGCGCACGAGTCCGGCGTGGCAAACACCGTCGACCCGATGGGCGGCAGCTACTTCCTCGAGGCCCTCACGAAGGAGACCGAGGAAGAAGCCTACAACTACTTCCACAAGATCGAAGACATCGGCGGCGTAATACCGGCGATCGAGAACGGATACCTCCAACGCGAGATCGCCGAGGCGTCGTACCGTTATCAGGTCGAGATCGACAGGCGAGAGCGTGTTATCGTCGGTGTGAACGAATACGTAATGGACGACCCCATCGAGGTCCCGATCCTGGAGATGGACCCCGACGGCGAACGACGCCAGATCGAGCGCCTGAACCGCGTACGCCGTGAGCGCGATGGCCGCGAGGTAGCCCGCTCTCTGAAAGCGCTGGAGCTGGCGTGCCGGGGCAGCGAGAACGTCATGCCGCGCCTCCTGGACGCCGTCAACGCCTACTGCACCCTCGGCGAGATGTGCGATGTCATGCGCGACGTCTTCGGCGTCTACCACGAGGACGCGGTCGTCTAGCGCTCAAGGGTTCTCCACCTCACTCAGGCGCCGCTCCAGATACTCCCGCTCGACGGCATTCGTTGCCAGCGCGATAGCGCGACGGTAGGAGCCTGCCGCATCCGCAACGAATCCAGCCCGGCGGAGGAGGTCCGCCCTTACGGCGTGGTACAGATGATAACCGTCGAGTGCTGACGACAGCGTGAGGTCCTCGAGCAACCGTAGACCATCGTCCGGGGTGCCCGCCATCGCAACTGCGACGGCGCGATTCAGGGCGATCACATGGGTCGGTTGAATACGCAGCAGCTCGCCGTAGAGCGCCGCGATCTGCGGCCAGTCCGTATCCGCGGCCGCACGCGCCTGGCAGTGCAGCGCCGCGATCGCTGCCTGCAATTGGTACGGACCCGCGCAACGCATGCGCAACGCGCGCTGCACAATCATGGCGCCTTCTTCGATCTGTGCGCCATCCCACCGCGATCTGTCTTGCTCCTCGAGTACCACCAGGGCTCCACACAAGACCCGTGTGGGCCTCACGCCGCGCGTCGTGCAAGAGCATGAGGGCAAGGAGGCCCAGCACCTCGGGTTCGTCAGGCATGAGCGCGCCCAAGATACGCGCGAGACCAATCGCTTCGGCAGATAGCTGGCGCCGCAGCAGTTGATCACCGGCCGTGGCGCTGTAACCTTCGTTGAAGA
>Ga0209324_10002268_pt1 | contig 13278 bp, 10 predicted proteins | sample Rifsed19ft3_FD_184015 | JGI IMG/M metagenome (GOLD analysis project Ga0209324, IMG submission 184015) | Soil microbial communities from Rifle, Colorado, USA - sediment 19ft 3 (version 2) | ecosystem: Environmental > Terrestrial > Deep subsurface > Rock core/Sediment | place: Rifle, Colorado...
GTTGAATCTAATTCTGAAGAAAGGGAGAATAACAGCCAAAGACCTTTCTGAAAGTATGAAACTTGAGGCCAATACAAGCGGGACGAGACTTTTGAACCTTCATAAAAAACGTCTCGTAAAAAGGACTGAAGAAATAGTGACTGGAGGAAGGGTGTGGGTGTATGAAAAGATATAACAAATTTACAAATTACGATTTCAGACTGCGTCGTGATGGTTCGACAGGCTCACCATGAACGGCACTGCATCCTGAGCCTGTCGAAGGATCAGTCGAACGATTGAGGAAAAATCGTAATTCTTAAATCGTGAACTTATAACCACCCCTCTTTCCCCTCCTTCGCAAGGAGGGGACGAAGGGGAGGTCTTCCATAGACTATTTATCATATTGGTTATGGACACGAAAACCGCTTAAATAAAATGAAAATTCCTATACAATTTTATTATTAATGTTTACTCTTCATTATGCTGGGCGGCTAACGCCCTTTTTAGCAGTACTTCTTTGTCTTTTTCTATCTGTGCCTTGAGTTCATCCACCGTTTTAAATGGTATTTCGTCTCGTATCTTAAAGAGAAATTGTACTTCAAGGTCTTGCCCATAAATTGATTCCTGAAAATTAAGGATATGAACTTCGATCTCCAGTGTCTCGTCTTCACTGGAAAGTGGTTCTCTTGCGAATGTGGGTCTTAAGCCAATATTGGTCAATGCCAGATGTTCTTGCCCAGCCCAACGAATCCGTGTCCCATAAACACCCCTTGGTGGTCTGACCACATGATGCAGGTTCAGATTGGCCGTAGGATACCCCAGGGTTCTACCCCTGCCAGACTTCTTCACCACTGTGCCAAGGATAGAAACAGGCCTGCCGAGCATCCCCACAGCTATTTCTAGTTCCCCTTTCAGGATCGCCTGCCGAATGGCCGTGCTGCTGATTGCCCGACCTCGATATATTACCGGCGGACATCCATAGACCTCAAAACCATATTTATCGGCCAGTTTACGAACGAGCGTTATATTTCCCTCACGGCCTTTTCCAAAGTGACAATTGAATCCGAGTACAATACACTTTACATCCAGCCAGGAAACGAGTATCTCGTGGATAAAATCTTCTGCGGTCATTTGTGCCAGTTTCTGGTCAAAACCAAGCACTATGGTATGGTCGACTCCGAAGTGTTCAAACAATTTTAATCGATGTTCCAGAGAGGTGATAAAGGAAGGCGGCCTATTTTCAATAACGTCTTTCGGGTGACGGTCAAAGGTAATCACTACCGACTCACCCCTTTTCTGCAAAGCGTTATACCTTACGCACTCGATGATCTTTTGATGTCCACGGTGAACACCATCGAACATTCCAATGGTGGCGACAGGGTAGTGTATTTTCCTGGTCAATTCCTTTATGCCATAAATCGTTTCCAACGTTTTCCCCTACTTGTTCATTATCGATCATTTCCGTGACATTCCGTATCGTTCCGTGGTGAAATGTTATTTCTTATTGAAATTTTGTGTATATCTCCATATGTCGGCTAATATCGTTCTGCCAGTCAGCCAGGAAGGTCTCTTGTTTCTCATATAGGTATCGCTTGGTTACGTTTTCTTTATCCCTTTCGAAGGTTGATTTATCCGCAGCCTTCTTATCTAGTAACGCTATGATATAGCAAGCTTTTTCTCCGGACGTTTCTGCGGCAACCCCTAGCTGGCTGGATTTTAGCTCGAATGCCTTCTTTGCTACATTGGGCCGATCCTCTTTGAGTGCATCAATGTATCGTGACTCCTTATTGAAAAGCTTAATAGGACGAGAAATATAGTCGGTTTCACAAACTGAAATATCTTTTTGCGGGCATTCCGTTTTAATCGATTTGACAATATCGTCAAAGGAGCTATTCTTGGTGACCCCTGCATATTTTTCGGCAATTTCCTTTGCTTTAAGAAATCCCTTTTCCATCTGGAGGTCGTTAATTACACTATTTCTGATCTCCTCGAAGGGCGCAGGTGCAGATGATCTTTTGTCAATAACCTGTAGAATAACCTTGCCCTCTACAAAATCTAAAGGAACAGAGGGCTCGTATTTATCCCTGTCAAAAGCGACTTGAATAATTTGGTCCGAACCAGGCAACACCTCCGTGAGATCCTTTTCTGTAAGGAATTCATTTTTTGACTTTTTGCCTTTCGGAATCTCATACGCTACATTATACTTGGTTGCCAAATCTTTAAAACTTGGACGTTGTGCCTTGTCCATCGTCTCATATATTTCCTCGTCCAGTTTATTCATAACTTCAGCGGCTTTCTCCATTGCCTTTTGTCTTGCAATGGTCTTTCGAATTTCCTCTTTTACTTCGGCAAAAGGTTTATGTGTAGGTGACTGCTTCTTTTCTTGAGTTTTGCTGTCGTTCGTGGTCTCTTTTCCTTCTTTTTTTGAATTCTTCTTATCTGTTGCCGATGCGTCTTTGGTTGCGGCATTATTTTCCTTTGACTCTTCGGGTTTTGGCTCTACAGTAATAATCTTGAATTGTGTTTCCTTATTATCATCATAATATTTTTTCATCTCTTCCTCTTTGACTGAAACGAGCTTTTCCATATCGTCAAATTTAGCGATCAAACATTCCAGGTTGACGCTTTCAGGAAGCTTGTATCCGGGTTTCACCGAGGTCTCATTGTATTCATCATTTTTGTACTTTTCATAATAGGCCCGGATTTCATCCTCAGTTACGTTGGCAGAATCAAGGAAATCCTTTGCCTTTAAAGTGAGCGCCTTAAACTTTACTTGTTCGTTTTCCAGGGAGTATCTTTGCCAGATTTCCTCCGTTGTCATTTTGGTGGACATCCGCAACATGGATTCCAGTTTCTCGACAAGCAATGCCTCTCTTAAGGTATGGTCGATCTGCTCAGTGTTAAGCATGAAATTGTTACAAAGGAATTGCATAAGCCCCGCCCTGGGCATATTTATCTGTCCACCAAATATCTGGAATGCCAGTCCCTGGAGGGCACTCTCTACCTCTTGTGCTGTTACCACTATCCCCATCCTCTTCGCTTCTTCTACAAACAGGAGTTGTTTCCAAACCAGCGAGACGATAGAATCTTTTGCTTGTGAAAAGAACAATCTTTGCCATCGCCCTAGCATATCCGCAAATTCATTTTGCGTAACCTTCCTGCCAAATATCTTTCCTATTGGTTTTTTGGGGATCATCTCCATAATGGAATACCCGATACCCCAAACAAACATTGCAAAGATCATAACGATATAAACTGTCTTTTGATGTCTTCGGAACCAAGAACTCGAAACCATATCCCCCTCTTAATCAAATACTATCAATAGTGATATTGAGAAATTTATAATAAGAAGTTATTTTAGCCGTAAATTTTATAATTATCAAATGGATTTTTACATTATACAAAAAAATGTCTTGACACTTACCACAACCTCTGTTTAAATTCTGCATTTTGAGGATGTAAAAATATGCCAAAAACTAAGAAATATATGGTAATCGTCGAGTCCCCCGCCAAGGCAAAGACTATCGGCAAATATCTCGGTTCGTCTTACTTTGTTCGCTCATCAATGGGACATGTACGAGACCTGCCCGAAAGAAAATTATCTGTTGACGTCGAAAACAACTTTACCCCCGAATATAAAATAATCCCCAGTCGAAAAAAGCTGGTGTCTGAGTTAATAGTTGATTCAAAGAAGGCAGACGCTGTTTACCTTGCATCTGATCTTGACCGGGAGGGAGAGGCAATTGCCTGGCATCTGTCTCAGGCACTTGAAATACCGGACGAAAAGGCACTGCGTGTCACCTTCAATGAGATTACGAAAGACGCTATTTTAGAGGCTTTCAATCACCCCGGTCCGATCAATATGGCAAAGGTCAATGCCCAGCAGGCACGCAGGATACTCGACCGCCTTGTGGGTTATCAGATAAGTCCCCTGCTCTGGAAGAAGATTACCAAGGGACTCAGCGCCGGCCGTGTCCAATCCGTTGCAGTTCGGCTTATCGTAGAACGCGAGAAAGAAATCAAGGAATTTAAACCGCAAGAGTACTGGAAGATTACGGCGGAGTTGAAAATTTCTCTTGCGGATACAAAGAAACCTGAGGACGTTAAGACTTTTGAAGCTCTTTTACAGAAGCTTGATAATGAAAACGTTGAGGTAAAAAACGAACAACAAGCGAAGGACATTATTAACGAACTTCAAAAGGCAGAGTACATTGTTGCAAATGTAAAAAAACAGACCAAACGTAATAATGCCCCTCCTCCTTTTACTACGAGTCTTTTACAGCAGCAGGCATCCACGCGGTTACAGTTTAGCGCTAAGAAAACGATGCTCATTGCCCAGCAGCTCTATGAGGGTATTGATATTGGCAAGGAAGGTTCCGTGGGGCTTATTACCTATATGAGAACGGATTCTTTTCATATTTCTGAACAGGCGCTGACATCCTGCCGGAAGCTCATTGCGGATAAATACGGCAAAGATTATATTCCAGAAAAACCCAACGTGCATGCTTCTAATAAGAAAGGAACCCAGGGCGCGCACGAAGCCGTCCGCCCCACCTCTGTTGAGTATACACCCGAATCTATAAAGGACTTTTTAACAAAAGATCAATACAAACTGTATGAACTGATATGGAATCGATTTGTTGCCAGTCAGATGAAACCGGCGCTCTATGCGGTAACAGATGTTGAAATTAGTTCAGGCCGATATACTTTTAAGGCCAGAGGCAGGGAATTGCTCTTTGATGGACACACCCGCGTCTCAGGACACGAAATGGAAAAGGACGAACAAATCCTTCCGACTCTGGAGAAAGACCAGAAACTCGAATTGATGGAATTATCGCCCACCCAGCATTTTACCCAGCCGCCTCCCCGTTTTACCGAGGCATCTCTCGTTAAGACTTTGGAAAAAATGGGTATCGGAAGACCCAGTACCTATGCTGCGATCATTTCTACAATCCAAGATCGCGGCTATGTCAAACAGGAGAAGCGTGCCTTTTATGCAACGGAATTGGGGACATTGGTTACAGAAAAACTCGTCGAACATTTTGCAAAGATCATGGACGTAAAATTTACTTCACACATGGAGGATGAACTTGATAAGATTGAAGATGAGAAAATTGTATGGCTTGACGTGCTCAAGGAATTTTATGGGCCGTTTAAGAACGATTTAGAAAGGGCGGTGGGAGAGATGAAGAGCGTAAAAGGGACTCCGGAAGAAAGCACTAAGATATGCACCGTCTGTGGGCAGCCGATGGTGATACGATGGGGAAAACACGGGAAATTTCTGGGATGCTCTGCATTCCCCAAATGTAAAAGCACGCTCCCGCTGGATGAAAAGGGTGAACCTGCCGCTCCTGAGACCACTGACCAGAAATGTGAAAAATGTGGCAGCGCTATGATAATTAGAACCAGCCGTCATGGAAAATTTCTGGCGTGTTCTGGGTATCCAAACTGCAAGAACACAAAATCCCTTACCGGTGAAAAGACCAAGGTTGAACCTACCAATGAGAAGTGTGAAAAATGCGGTAGCCCCATGGTCATTCGATTCAGCAAGAAGGGACGATTTATGGGTTGTTCAGCCTATCCAAAATGCAGAAATATCAAGTCCCTGCCTACAGGGGTAAAATGTCAGAAGGAGGGCTGTGATGGCGACCTTGTGCAACGTCGCTCGAAAAAGGGAGGTATCTTCTTCGGGTGCAGTAAATATCCTGAATGCGATTACATTGCGAAGGAATTACCCGATACAACAACTGATACCGTCAAAGAAGAATAAAATCAGGCTGTCTTTGGAAGCACTTTTTCTTTAAGTAATATGCTGAATTCCATCAATTTGTTGGTCTACTCTATCATACTCCTTCCATTTCTAACCATTCTGCCCGTGTCAGTTTCTTTAAGCAATACCACCTTAAACGTAATAGCAGATTCGCACTCCGATAGTGACAAAATCCGGGCGATTGATTCCCGAAAGTCTTCATCTTCGCTTTCATGGAATGATATAAACGATTTTGCCTACCAATTACAAGATATAAACCTGACCGCAATAGGAGATACAGAATTTGATTTGGCTATCATAGATTACTCTGAAGATGGCAGTGAATCTGGTAGATTTAATGCAGAGAAAATAGAAACATTGATAAATAGCGCCGGTGGTTCAAAACGGGTATTGGCATATATGAGCATCGGAGAGGCGGAAAATTATAGATTTTATTGGGAAGAAAGCTGGGATGCTGATAAGGATGGTCAACCAGACACAGGCGCTCCAGCATGGCTGGGGCCGTCTAATCCCGATTGGCCTGGAAACTACAAGGTAAGATATTGGGAACCTGAATGGCAATCTCTTATCTTCGGTTCGTCCACGAGTTATCTCGATAAAATCATCGAATCTGGCTTTGACGGGGTTTATCTTGATATTATAGATGCCTATGAATATTGGGGGTCAGACGGAGAGAGCGGGGAAGATAGAGAAACGGCTGAACAGGAAATGGTTGACTTCGTTGTTAAAATTTCCGAGTACACCAAAGGTAAAAATTCGGACTTCGGCATATTTCCACAAAATGGCGCTGCATTAGGGGCACACGAAGAGTATATTAATGCCGTAACAGGAATTGGACAGGAGGACATTTATTACGGTTATGACGGCGATGGGCAAAAAACGCCAAGAAATGTTACGAAAGAATTGGAAGGATATCTTGATGTCTTTATAGATGCAGGGAAACTTGTATTAACTATAGATTACCCCTTCTCATGTTCTGAAGATAAACCTTGTTTTAACAAGAAAACCAAAAAGAAAATAAATAATGCTTATAAGAAATCAAAGGAAAATGGGTATATACCGTACTGCACCGTCCGAAACCTGAACTACCTTACCATTAATCCCGGTCATCGACCTGAGTAGCGTGTGTCTTTATTCTGGCAGATGAGAATGATGTAAACTAAAGCTTTATTTCAAAGTTATAAACCCTTTATTCTTTACAAAGACACTGACTGGCTTATTTGTTTCTAAGAATTCGTCCATGAGTGACATGAATTCTATGACAGATTGCACCTCTTTTGTGCCTACTTTTGTAATTAAATCACCTGGCTTTATGCCGGCGCGCCCGGCGGGGCTGTCCGCCTCAACGTCGACAACCAGAACCCCCTTGTCGCCTTCAAAACCGAGTGATTTTGCGACATCTTGATTCAAATCGTTGACCACCAATCCCAGAGAGAATTTCGTCGGTTCATCCATCTTTCGAATAGCCAAATAAGTCTTGCCAGCAAGGTCTTCAGGCTGTTTTTCTACAAAAACATCCAGCGCACTTTCTACTCCGTCTCGCAGGACTTTCACGACGACTCTTGTGTCGACCTTTGCACGCCGAATAGCATGCTGGAGATCCGTTGTATTTTCAATCCTTTTTCCGCCTATCTCAGAAATGACATCACCGGGACGGATGCCGGCCTTTGATGCAGGCGTATCGCTCCACACCTCCAAAACAAATGCGCCCATCTCTTCGTACAGACCAAAACGGGAAATAATTTCTTTTTTATCTTTGAGGCCAAGCGATGCGGCCAACTCATCGTTAATATCGTGTGTTCCCACACCCAAATACCCCCTTACAACTGCTCCTGTAGCCATGATGTTTTCAGCAGTCTCTTTTGCAATAGCGGCGGAAATCGCAAATCCTACACCCTGAAAACCACCTGAACGAGTGGCGATGGCGGTATTCACACCAATGACCTCACCCCTGAGATTGACAAGCGGCCCTCCACTATTTCCAGGGTTGATAGCAGCATCCGTTTGGAAAAAATCCTCATAAATAAAGGGAAGTACGAACGGAATAACATGTGTTCTTCCTCTTGCGCTAATAATGCCGGTAGAAACTGTTTGCTGGTACCCAAAAGGACTACCGATGGCAATGACCCAATCGCCCACCTGCACTGCTTCTGAATCACCAAATTCGGCGGGCAAGAAGTTCTCTCCTTCTATCTTGATGACTGCAAGGTCTGTATTCGGATCGACGCCGACGATCTTGACCTGTTTGATTTGTTCACCATTATAAGTAACCACCGTGATTTCATCTTCAGAAAAACCGCTGATAACGTGGTTATTGGTTAAAATATAGCCGCGTTCATCAATGATAATACCAGAACCCAGTCCCTTTTTGGGTATATTTTCAGTTGGATGATCGCGTTTTGGTTGAAAATCTTGATAGGGTGGCGACGGCTCTGCTCCAGTGCTGCTTTTTAAAGATTCCTTTTTTTCCGTACTTAAACTGACAACTGAAGGACTGACGAGTTGTGAAACTTTTCGAAATGTTTCTATGAGCGGTTTGGTTATCTTTTCGAGTTCAATGAGTTCTTGCTTTAATTTGTCTACCCCGGCATCTCGGCCTGCAAAACTAGGGTAGTTATGCAGGAAGGACAGGGAGGTTGCTATCAATGACAAAATGAATAATTTTGCGCATTTCATTTTTTATCTGTAGGGGTTTTCAGTTTATAAACCAGGTATCCACTACCTGCAAATATAAATACATCTAAGAAAAATGTTAAGATAACTACCTTTTTCGCTAATTGGGGATCGTTTGTCCTGTGGACTTTTGCAATTGCATTAAAGGTAACATATACAATTAAAATATATGCAAAACATACCCCTATAATCAAGGATATTTTTCTTGAAGTTTTCATTCATTAACAGCGCAGTTAAATTATATTTTCAGATAGTGATGTTTAGAAGCGGACTTAAGGAGTTGTTGGAGATGCCGTCTTCTCTTTTACCTCCTCTTTTATACCCAACTTCATCGTTTCCAGCCGATTAGATAACTCAATTTCAGCCTTCCGGATATCATCTATTTGTTTATTAAAGCCTTCTTCCGTAGTTTTATAATTGGCCTTAAGACCGCGAACATGATCATTTAAATTTTTAATTACTGTTTCTATCTCTTTGATCTTTTGCTGGATATCATTATTGCAGTTCTTTATGTCATCCATGTCGTTATGGAGCCCATTCCCGTCATTTACAATCAAAGAAATAGACCTGGATAAATCATCTAACCGTTTTTCTAATGTTTGAGTTGTTTTAGAAATTTCAGCTACTCTGCGATCTGTAACCGTCAACCTTTCACTTGAAGTAGTGCTACACCCGAACAAAAATATCGGTAACAGTAGGATACAAGGGTAGGTTGCAAAATATTTTTTCATTTTATAATTTGTAATTATAATTCAATTATATACAAACACAAAAAAAATTTATTATAAACTGGAACTTTTTTTGAATTAAATATGTTTTTACTATCAAATTGTTCTCCTTTTTAAGCAAGCTGACTTTCGCTTTCCTCCTTTTCTACGAAAGTCGGCTTGCTGTTTTTTACATGTAGATATCCAAAAAGGAACCCAGCGGTTCTCTGCGTTTTCTTTTTTCTATAGTCAGGGGATCGGCAATTCCCGTCGTTTGAATATTCTTCGCTGTATCTCCCTGTGTAACGTTTTTGACTGTCTGTGCAAAAATCTCACTTTTTTTCTGTATCTTCCCCACGGTCTGCGAGTGGATACTTTTAAATACATTTTTAATATCATTCGTACGGTTATCCATCACATCGTTTTTAAAATCAAGGGCAGGGGTTTCTTTTTTGTTTGTTTGTGTAGATAATCTTTTAATTTGCTCAAGAAGTTTTGATGCTGCGGGAGTGACGCCATTTACCATATCCCTTCCTCCTAAAATGATTTGATAAACCCATATATTCGTAATCTTTGATTAACTCAAGCGATTTTTGTACCTAAATTTGATACAATTACTTAAAAAATGTACATTTTTGAATAAAGGTATCAAACACTGTAGCAGCAAAGCAAATCATAAGAATGTTTATTATTTGAGCAGCAGGTAGTATTCCCATAAGTATGGTGATACTAAAGTATTACGATATTTTTTACCAAATCTTTAAATAGCTCTTATTATACATTGAGGGGATGTGTAAAATGGTTTTTATCTTGTTGTGTTATGAATAGAAGTATAAAACTGTTAAATAGCGATATAGTAATTGACTACAACTCACGATAATTTACACGAGCCTGTTGTGAAATTCAACTTGATTGTGCATACTTTAGTTTTGTCAAATTGCATTTTTATGTTCTAATTGGTATACTTTTTTTGTAAAATATCATTGTAAGGAATAATTCTTGCGTAATTTCTCATCGAAACATAACATTAACTCATTATAAAAGGGGGCGAAAGGATTCGACCGGACAGTTTGAGGTTTAGGTGGCGTATTGAGGTTGTCAGGCGGCCTCATTAAAAACCTGGCAAAATGATTTAAATGCCGAACAACCAATGGCACTGGCTGCTTAATTAACAGCCACGTTTCATTAGTCTTACCTGCGAGGTTAATGAAACGACAATTAGCAGGTTAGTTCTGTTCTTCTGCCCGGTGGGAACTGAATGAACTATCAACTGAGCTGGTCTATGGAAACCCTGTCGGTTGGGGTTCCGGATGACGAGACTTAAAAAAACCGACTATATACGTAGAAGCCTATGCTGAAATGTCTAGGGACGCGGGTTCAATTCCCGCCGCCTCCACCAATGAAATTAAAAAGACCAATAGGAATAGAAAGGCTGGCAGTAGAAATAATAATTCACTGTCAGCCTTTTTTGTTTGAAAGTACAATATGGGAATAAAATTTTGAAAAGCTGAAGAAGATAAAAAAACTACCATTAAAACCAATCTCAACTCATTAAAACGCGATATCTGGGAAAACTCACCAAGGAAGACAAAACAACTGGAAGTTAATCTAAAAAAAACAAAGTCATTATAACGTTCTCTGCTTAAAATGCTATAAGGAGGGTTATGAAAAATGTCTTTGCTAAATAATTTCAAAAGTTGGCTCGGTGAACTAGAAATACGTTTCATTTACTGGATAGCCCTTGACAAAAAAATATACCACAAATTCTATAACATTACACTTCCAACATTTGACGGCGGATCCACACAAATAGACTATATTATCGCCTCGGTTTACGGTATATTTGTCATTAAAATTAAAACCATGAACGGATGGATATACGGACAAGAAAAAGAACCAACATGGACTCAGGTATTCTTCAAAAAAAAATACATATTCCAAAATCCAATACTTCAAAACTATAAACACACTAAAACTATTTCTGAACTCCTAAAAATTCCAGAAGAAAAACTCATATCAATTATATCATTCAACGGAAAGTGTAAATTTAAAAGGAAAATGCCTCACTACGTACTGTTTAAACACTACGCCTCTTACATAAAAAACAAAACAAAAAGAATTTTAACAGAAAAAGAAGTTTCAAACATCGTTGAAGGTATTACAGCATACAAATTACCTTCCAGCTTTAAAACCAAAAGGAAACACATTAACCACGTAAAAAATATTAAAGAAAATAAATCTAAAATTCACAACTAACCTACTTTTGGCACAAATAGAATCTCTTTTCCGGAATGTACAATTTGTGACAAAGGCTGCTGTATAGCTTCTGCTATTCCCACCCGCTTAGCGGGCAGTTTCGCTCTGTAATTATCCAGACTTGCAAAAATATATTTACTATGTATAACGGTATCCGTTATAATGTTGGCGTATGGATAATGCAAAAAGAGAGGAATCCTGGTGATAAAATCATTCCGTGACAAGGGAACAGAGGATATTTTTGATAGAAAAAACACCAGAGAGGCGCGTAAAACCTGTCCACAGCAAATCTGGCGAGCGGCACAGCGAAAGCTCGATCAACTGAATGGAGTTGTTTCTTTAGCTTCGCTGAAAATTCCACCGGGAAACATGCTGGAAGTCCTTAAGGATGATCGAAAAGGACAGCACAGTATACGGATTAACGATCAGTTCCGAGTCTGTTTTGTGTGGAATGATGATGGTGTAGATAACGTCGAAATTACAGATTACCACTAAATAATAAGGAGAAGGAATATGGTTCGTATACCAAAAAATGGCCCACCCACGCATCCTGGCGAAATGCTATTGGAGGAATTTCTCAAACCTCTGAATATGCCGCAGAGCGAGCTAGCAGAAAAGCTTGGAGTTTCATATCCGCGTGTTAATGAACTGATTAATAAAAAAAGGGGGGTTACCCCTGACACTGCACTTCGTCTAGAGAAACTTTTTGGCATGGACGCACAGTTTTGGCTTAATTTGCAGTTGGCATGGGATCTCTATCATGTAACTCACTCATCAACTGCGAAGGAAATACAAAAGATAAAAAGATTACCTGCTTTTATACACGCCTGACCACTTCTAACCCGCATTTAACTTTTAAGCTGGTGACACATTGGTGACGGTGTTTTTGAAGTGTGAAAAATCATAAGGCTTCAATTAACAAATACTTAAAAAATTAAGGTGGCAGGTTCAATTCCCGTCACCTCCACCATTTCAAGATTATTATTCAAATGCGAACGCTTGTGCTTTTGACGAAAAAATTTGTCAGATATTCATCTGATAAATCAGCGACTTCGCCATTTCAATAGCCGCTTCTTTCGTAGTTACGTTGCCTTCGAGTTGTTCATCCTCAATTTTGGTTAAAATATCCTTAAACACAGGACCTGGTTTTAAACCCATGTCGATGAGGTCATGGCCGGTAATAAGGGGCTTTGGTTTGACTTCTTCATGGCTCAGTTTACTGAACATCTCCTGGCAGTAGTGGTAGTCCGACAGATCGCCACTGCTGGCAAGGGCATCGATTCTGCATAACTCTGCCAGTTCCGGATAACCCTCCTCTGCTAATAGTCTTTTCAGTTTGCTCAGCCGCATCTTTTGAGCATCCTTAAAATACAGGTGCTTTAAAACGAGCCAGACAATGCGATCCTTTTCAGCGTTAGAAGTCTTTAATCGGTCGCAGATTTTTGCCGTCATGTCCGCACCCACCTTTTCGTGCAAATTGAACCGGATTCGGTCTAATTCCTCAAAGGTAATGGTCTTTCCGATGTCGTGTAACAGTATCCCCATAGCTAACGTCCATGAAGGCCTTTCCATCCCCTGTTCAGGGACAGGGGCAAGCTTTGACAGACACAATAGCGTGTGTACAAAGACATCCCCCTCAGGGTGAAAGTTTTCAGGCTGTCGTACGCCTTTCATGCCGGATACCTCCGGTAATATTTCTTGTAAGAGATGGAGTTCATCCAGTAGTTTAATGCCGATATGAGGATTCGTACCCGTTAATATCTTTTCCAGTTCTTCCCGTATACGTTCGGCGCTGACCACATGAATATTTTTAGCGAGCTGAACAATCGCCCGTTGCGTATCCTCATGGATGGGAAAATTAAAACGGCACGCAAAACGAGCGGCTCGTATCAT
>Ga0209324_10002269_pt1 | contig 13277 bp, 10 predicted proteins | sample Rifsed19ft3_FD_184015 | JGI IMG/M metagenome (GOLD analysis project Ga0209324, IMG submission 184015) | Soil microbial communities from Rifle, Colorado, USA - sediment 19ft 3 (version 2) | ecosystem: Environmental > Terrestrial > Deep subsurface > Rock core/Sediment | place: Rifle, Colorado...
CGACCGGGATATGGTTCAATATCCTCTCGTCCACCTTGAACCATATCCCGGTCGTGGTGAATATCGACGGCGGCAGGTCGAGGAGGAACTCGCCCAGGAGCGCCTCGGTATAGATGTGCTTCTTCCTGTAGCCCAGCACGCGCTCCGTTATCCGCAGCCTGCCGAACTTGATCACTGTATCGCCGAGCTCTATCGATTCGTCTTCCGAGAGTATCTCGGACTCCTCGTTCGTTATGGCCCTCGTGTAATAGGCGATGTCGTTTGCGCCCCTGCATATGACGACCCGCTCGCGCATGTCGAGCTTTGAGACCCTGTACTGCACGCCCTTGTGCAGGTAGATGGCCCCGGGGTGCAGGTCATAGAGCACGCGTGATGAGCTCGACTCTCCGAGGAGCGCGCCGTCTTCCTTCAATATCGTGTACGCTTCCCCGGCCTCGCGGATCGATACCTCCATCTGCGGGTACTTCTTGCGAGAGAACCATACGTCGAGCTTGCCTCGCCTCAACTTCCCTTCTGCCTCGAGCTCGTCGAGCACAGGGGTTATCCTCGGCACATCGAATACAGGGTCGTCCTTCCTGAGGTACCTTTCGGATGCGGCGCACAGGGCGTGCGATTTTACGATGGGCCTGTTGAAGGGGTCGAGGACCGCCGCTTCCGAGGAGCGCCTGAAGAAATCCACCGGGTTCCTCATGAAGTACTGGTCCAGCGCGTCCGCGAGGCCGACCATGACGATGAGCGAGTCCCTGCCGCTCCTTCCGACGCGTCCGCTCCTCTGCCAGGTAGAGCTTATGGTGCCGGGATAGCCTACCAGTATGCAGACGTCGAGGCCGCCTATGTCGACCCCGAGCTCGAGGGCGCTCGTCGAGATGACCCCGGAGAGCTCGCCTGAGAAGAGCCTCTTTTCTATCTCGCGCCTCTCTTCCGGCAGGAAGCCGGCGCGATAAGAGCTGATCGAATCGTTTATGTCGTGGAACCCGTCCCTTATCCGCGAGTGCATGAGCTCGGTTATCTTCCGCGCCTTTGTGAATGCGATCGTCTTGAAGCCCGCCCTTATGGACGAGGCAAAGAGGCGCGTGGCAACCGTGTACGGGCTCACGCCGAAAGAGGGGTTGAGGAAGAGGAAATGCCTTCTTCCCTGAGGAGCGCCGCTTCTCGTAACCGTCTCGAACTCCAAGCCCGTGAGCTGGGCCGCGAGCTCTCCGGGGTTTGCGATAGTCGCGGAGCAGGCGATAAATACAGGGTCAGAGCCGTAGAGCCTCGCTATCCTCCTTAAGCGCCTCAGCACGTTTGCAACGTGTGAGCCGAATACGCCCCTGTAGGTGTGTATCTCGTCGACTATGACGTACTTCAAATTCCTGAAGAACCGCTCCCACTTCTGGTGAAAGGGGACAATCGCAAGGTGTATCATGTCCGGGTTGGTGAGCACGACCGCGGGCGGGGCCTCCCGTATCTTCTTTCTCCTGTAGGCGCTCGTGTCTCCGTCGTATATCTCGGATAAGCCGGGAGCAAAGGCCTTTCTCTTACCCTTGGCAGCGGCCTCAGGCCGTTCTATGGGGAGCTTCGAGGCAAGCTCGCGGAATGCGCCGAGCTGGTCCTGCTCAAGCCCCTTCAGGGGGAAGATGTACAGGGCCCTTGACTCCGGGTCAGTGAGCAGGGCCTCTGCCACAGGGATGTTGTAGATGAGGCTCTTGCCGCTCGCCGTAGGCGTCATTACGACCACGTTGCTGCCCTGGCGGATGAGGTCTATGCCCTCGGCCTGATGGCTGAAGAGGCCCTTTATGCCGAGGCTTGAAAGGGCCTCCTTGAGCTCCGGACGCAGCGGGGCGGCGGGTTCAGCGTAGGAAGGCTCCCTGGAGGGTATCTCCTCATGGTGGACCACCTCGCGCATGTCCGGCCTGGATAATATCTCCTCGATGAACACCCTGATCTCCATCAAAAGATGATATCACTGGCGGGTCATTTTTGCTAAGGGATTGGGGCGATGTTCAGGGGCGCTCAGGAAGAGCGAGCGGCTTCAGATCGCCTTCCGTAAGGAGCTCCTCTATCCTGCCCTCGATGCGCTCAGGATGCGCGAAGACGCCCTTTGAAGTGACACTGAAGTTGACAGAGACGATGGCGTCGGCGTCGTCCACCCTGTAGGCGAGCAGATAATACGAGCCGTAGAGCCTCAGTGCCAGAGCTATAAGGACGATTATGCCGCCGATCCAGAGGAGGGCAACTCCGGGGTCGTACCTGTAGCTCAGGATAGCCTGCTCCGTGAAGCCCACGAGCGTGACGACGTTTCCATCGACGATCACGGACTGGTTGAGCCTCAACAGGGCAGGGTCGTCCCTGCTCTCAGAGTCTTTTACAGTCACGTACGGCGTAAGCTCTTCGACAGAGCCGTCGAGCCTCTTCACCTTTCCTGAGCGGAGCGTTCCGAGGCTCAGTTTAACGGTGCTTCCCGGGATGATGACGTCGTCGTCTGCCTTGACGTCGAGCGGCATGAAGCTGTCGTTAACCCTGAGCTTGAGCCGCTGCTCGAAGCCCATTAGGTAAAAGGTATAGCCGCCGTGCTTCATGGGCTCGTTTATCTCGATCTCTTTTTCAGCGAGCACGGTGCCGCTGGAGCCTACTGCCTTGAGCCCAGCCTTCCAGGCGGTCGCGAAGAGCGGGTCAGAGGAGATCCTGTGCTCCGGCAGCTTCCAGCCCAGGCCCAGGGCGAGCCTTGCCTTTTTATCCTCAGGGTAGTCGAGCTCGTGAGACTCTTCGTACTCTGTCGTGAATGAATCGAGCAGGAGATGATAATCGGTCTGTGGCGTGGCGTCCTGCCATATGCGCTGCACCCGGCCTGTGGTCGCCGGTATGACGGTCTGGGGAGAGCCCGCGTTAAGCGTAATCGTATCCTCGAAGGCGAAGAGGAAGGTGAAGAGTATTCCGGCGAGGCAGACGACGATTCCGGCGTGATAAGCCCATGTGAGCCACCTGTAAGGAAGGCCCCTTTCCATGGCTGTCCAGGCATTGTCCTTGTCAACGAGCCTGAAGCCGATGTCCATCAATATCCTCCTCGTCTCCTCATGGGCCCGTATCGCGTCCTGAGTGACAAGGAAGCTCTTGGTCGGCGTGAACGACTCCGGGAGTTTCCGCTTCATGAAGAGCGCCTTGTACCTCTCGTATGTGCATATTACGAGGTTAAGTATGAACAGGAGCGCTACGGAGAGGAACAGAGGCGAAGAGAAGAATTCGAGCAGGTCGAAGACTTCGACAAGGAGGACGAACCTGCCGCCCTCCTTCACATACTCGTCAAAGTCGCCGCCCTGCGGGAATATGGTCCCGACGATAAAGGAGACGGCGAGGAGGCATAGCAAATAGACGGATGTCTCGATGGAAGAGAGCCTTCTGTAGGACCAGGCGAGGGCCCGCATCCATGCCGCGAATGAGACGATATGTTTGATATCCATCCGCGCCATCGTACCCTATACCGGATATATGTGCAGGCTCGGTATGCCGAGGAGCTTGGCGAGCCAGTTTACGCCCAGGAAGGTCATGAGCATGCAGATGAAGCCGAGTATGTTGAAGACAGACGCGGGCGTGCCCTTGAGAGAAGGCACTGTCTTTGAATGAAGGTAAACGGCGAATACCGTCCACGTGATGAGTGACCAGGTCTCCTTGGGGTCCCAGCTCCAGTACCTGCCCCACGCCTCGTTTGCCCAGGCAGCCCCCGAGAATATGCCGAAGGTGAGGAGCGGGAATCCGAAGAGCACGAGCCTGTGGGCGGTATCGTGAAAGCCCTTGAGCTTATCCTCGGCCAGGCCGTAGGGGGCCGGCCGCCTCCTGAAAATGAGCCAGCATATCTCTATCGAGGCGGCTACGATGAAGACGGCGTACGAGAAGAAGGCGAGTATGACGTGCCACTCGAACCACCAGCTTTGCAATGAAGGAGAGAGCGGCTCTATGGCAGGCGAGCGGGAGAGGAGCGCATAGAGCGACGCGCCCAGGGCAAGGACGGATACGAGCGCGCCCGGCAGATAGAAGCCCCTCCATTTGCGCGATACGAAGAGCCAGGTGAGCACGGCCGAGCAGGCGAACCAGGATAGGCTCTCATAGAGGGTCTGGAAAGGGGCCCTGCCCGCCTCGAAGGTGCGGTAGATAATGAGCCCGGCATGGGGCACGGCAGCCGCCCAGAGGAGGAGATAGGCCGCCCTCCCGGCCAGGGCGCCCCGGCTCGCTATGTGGACGACGTGCAACAGGAGGGACGCGCCGTAGATAAAGGCTATAGCCCAGAAGATCCGGAGCTCGACTGAGAGGAGGAAGGAGTCCCGAGAAAGGATAACATCGTAGGACATCTGGGGAATTTAACACGTCCCATTTGGTTTGACAAGCGGCATCTTTAGGGTTAAGATTGGACAAAAGTCAAAGACCTGCTGGCTTAAATATGTAATTTATTTCCAATAATATCAGTAGGTTGGCAAGAAAGGGAACGAGACTGATGCAGAAACTCAGGTGCCATTGCTGCGGCAGGGAACTCCCCAAGGGCAACTTGAAATATATAATAGAGATAAAGAGCTTCGCTGACTTCGACGGCTATCTCGAGGACTTCGAGGGCGACGTGGAGGAGGGGATAAACGACCTCCTCGACGCCATGGAGAACATGGACGCAAAGGCCCTCGAGGAGGACGTCTCAAAGGAGCTCATCTACATACTCTGCAAGAACTGCCGCGATAAGTTCACAAGCGACCCGTTCCAGACCGGCAAGGCCGTATTCGAGGGAGAGGACGTAAAGGGCACGATACATTGAGCTCCCGTCCGGCTGAACCATAACCCGATGCGCTACGCCGTCATCTCCGACATCCACTCTAACCTGGAAGCCCTCAACGCGTTCCTTGAAGCAGCCGGGCAGCTTAAAGTCGACAGGATAATCTGCCTGGGCGACATAGTCGGCTATAACGCCAATCCCAACGAGTGCATCAAGCTCCTTAAAGAGAACGGGGCCCAGTGCGTCATGGGTAACCACGACTCCCGGGTAGCGGGGCTCGAGGAGCCGACCTATTTCAATTACCACGCGGCCGCGGCAGTCTACTGGACAAGGGAGGCCGTTGATGAGGGGGGCCTGGAATTCCTCAAGAATCTTCCGAGGAGCCTCCTCGTAAACAGGCGTTTCATGGCCATTCACGGCTGGGTCAACGACACCGACAGGTACATAATGGGGACTAAGGACGCCGAGAGGAACTTCGAGCTCATGAAGGTGGCCCGCGCGACCCTCGGCCTGTGCTTCTTCGGCCATACGCACGTGCCGGTCGTCTACAGCGAGGAGGCCGGAGAGATACTCGTCAACAGGGAGAGCAGGATAAAGCTCAAAAAGGGGGTAAGGTACCTCATCAACCCCGGCAGCCTGGGACAACCCAGGGACAGGGACCCGAGGGCGTCCTTCCTCATCTTCGATAGTAAAAAGAACCAGGTGAACTTCTACAGGGTCGAGTACGACATACACGCGACGGCCGAGAAGATACTCGCGGCGGGCCTGCCTGAGAGGCTGGCCGAGAGATTGAAGCTGGGGTGGTGAGTTATTTACCCCTTTTATCGCGGGTTCAGGTTTGTAACCTGAACCCGGTGATTCGTACAGGGTATATGAATTTACGGGTTCAATTTGTAAAATTGAACCCGCCTGAACTCCCTCTCCCCTTGGGGAGAGGGCTGGGGTGAGGGGGAATACAGCCCTACCCGCCTATAAGGCTCATGGTCCTGCTGCATTTCTTGAATATGTTCTCGTTTATGGTGTGGCCCTTTGGTTTCTCGCGCACCGCCGCAAAGAGTATGTTCGTCAGGACCTCGTCGCTCGAGCCGTCACGCAGCGGCGTGCGCAGATCGACTTCGTTGTCTGAAAACAGGCAGGTCCGGAGCTTGCCGTCAGCCGTGAGGCGGAGCCTGTTGCACGACCCGCAGAAGTGCTCTGATACAGGGCTAATGAGGCCGACCTCGCCCGGTGCGTCCTTGAACCTGAAACGTCTTGCCGGGCCCGCCACGCCGCCCGATTCAGCCACAGGCTCCAGCGGCCCTGCCGCCCCTTCGATTATCTCCTTGATCTCCTTCGCGGTTATGCACTTGTCCCTCTGCCAGCCCTCCTGCGTGTTGAAGGGCATGTACTCGATGTACCTGACGTGAAATGGCCTTGTCCTGGAGAGCAGGGCGAAATCCACTATCTCGTCGTCGTTGAAGCCCTTTATGACGACCATGTTTATCTTCACGGGAAGAAGTCCTGCCTTCAGCGCCTCTTCGAGCCCTTCGAGGACCTCTCCGAGGTTGTCGCCCCTGGTCATCTTCTGGAACCTGTCGCGCTTCAATGAATCGAGGCTCACGTTCACCCGCTTTAGCCCGGCCTCCTTCAGGCGCCAGGCGTACTCCTTCAGGAGCACGCCGTTGGTCGTGAGGCTCAGGTCCTCTATTCCGGGGACAGACGCGACGTCGTGCAGGAACTCCACGATGCCCTTCCTTACAAGCGGCTCGCCGCCCGTGACGCGCACCTTCTTGACGCCGTGGCTGGCGGCAATGCGCACGAGCCTCAGTATCTCTTCGTAACGGAGGATGTTCTTCGATTCGGCGAGGTTTATGCCCTCGGGCGGCATGCAGTAGACGCAGCGCAGGTTGCACCTGTCCGTGACGGAGATCCGGAGGTAGTCTATCTTGCGCTCATATGCGTCGACAAGCGGCTGCATGATCCCTCAGTCTATGAACTCTGATTCGTCGGGCTTGTGCCTCTTCACAGGGGCAGGGTCAGTATCTACCATGAAAAAGTCGGACGGGTCCTTCCTTGTCCTCGGCCCCGAGACCTGGACCGGGGCCCCTCCGGTCTTGAATACCTCGAATACGGCGTCCTGCGTGTACGGCCCCGCGAGGAGGCCGGTCTCAGGGTCTATCCTGGCGAACTCGAGGCCGTCCGGTATGGGGAAGCTCCTCGCGGGCATCTCCCTTGTGGCGCCCTGCATGAACCTCAGCCAGATGGGCAGGGCGGCCTTTCCTCCTGTCTCGCGGTGTCCGAGGGGCTTTTCATCATCATACCCCACCCATACGCCTGCCGCAAGGCCGGGCACATAGCCCATGAACCACGCGTCGTTCAGGTTGTTGGTGGTCCCGGTCTTTCCGGCCGCGGGCCTGCCCAGGGCCCTTGCCCTCATGCCGGTGCCGGACTCGACGACGCTCTGAAGGAGGCTTGTCATTATGTAGGCGGTCTGCGGGCTCAAGACAGGCGTTGAGAATGGCGCGTTCTCTTCGAGGACGCCTCCGGCCCTGTCCGTCACTCTGGTAACGAGCAGGGGCTCGGGCTTCACACCGAGGTTCGCCAGGGTAGAGAAGGCGACCGTCATCTCCTGCAACGTGACGGCAGAGGAGCCGAGCGCGAGTGAGAGGTCCCTGGCAAGGGGAGAGTTTATGCCTAAGAGCCTCGCGTACTCCATCGCCTTTCCGACCCCGACCTCTTTAAGCACCTTTATGGTGACTATGTTCCTCGAGCGCGCCACGGCCTCCCTTACGGTCGTGGGGCCGTAGAACTGCTCGTCGTAGTTCCTGGGCCTCCATGAAGTCTCCTTCTCGGCGTCGTCGAATACCAGAGGCGCGTCCATTACGATGCTCGCCGGCGTGAACCCGTTGTCCATCGCAGCCGTATAGATTATGGGCTTGAAAGACGAGCCCGGCTGCCTCTGGGCCTGCACGGCCCTGTTGAACTGGCTCTTCGAGAAGTCAAAGCCTCCGACCATCGCCTTGACAGCGCCTGTCTCAGGCTCTATCGCGAGGAGCGCGGCCTGGGCCAGAGGCTCCTGCTCAAGCCGGAGCGGTATTGAGGCGGATGAGTCGATCGGCGCCTCTTTTACCGCTACCTGTATGACATCGCCGGGCTTGAAGAGGCTTGAAAGCTCGGCCCGCTTGCCGCCGTCCGGCTCTTTAGTCGGGTTGTAGAGCTTCGCCCATTCCATGTCAGGGTAGGCAATGACGCCGCGCCTCGAGCCCATCGATACGCCAAGGCTCCTATCCTTCTGGTTGAAGGCGACCACCTCGGCCATGTAATACCTGCCTGGAGACGGCGGGTCATAGAGGAACTTCCTGTCGAGCTCTCTATTAAAGGCCTTTATCTCATCATCTGATTTGAGCGTCTTCACAGGGCCCCTGTAGCCGCGCCTCTTGTCGTATTCTCGGAGGCCCTCGTCTATGCCCCTGTTAGCGGCCTTCTGGGCCTCTACGTCGAGCGTGGTATGCACCTCGAGCCCGCCCTTGTAGAGGAGCTCGTTGCCGTACTTTGCCTCGAGGTACTTCCTCACTTCCTCGGTGAAGTAGGGGCCTACCCAGAGGGCGTCAGAGCGCTTTGGCATGAGGACTATCTTGTCAACGGCAGCCTTCCTGGCCTGCTCAGGGGTTATGAACTTCTCCTCGGCCATGCGGCCAAGCACGTACTCCTGCCTGCCCTTGGCCAGCGCCATGTTCTCGTAGGGGGAGTACTTGCTCGGCGCCTTTGGAAGGCCCGCGAGCAGGGCGGCCTCCGAGAGGCTTAGGTTGGCTACGTCCTTGCCGAAGTAGGCCTCCGCGGCTGTCTGTATGCCGTAGGCGCCGTTGCCGAAGTATATCTGGTTGAGGTATAAGTGGAGTATCTCCTCTTTATTGAGGTTATTTTCTATCCTGAAGGCCATTATGGCCTCCCTTATCTTCCTCGATATGGTCCTTTCAGATGACAGGAAGAAGCTCTTGGCCACCTGCTGGGTTATGGTGGAGCCGCCCTGGACGACCCGGCCTGCCTGCAGGTTCTTGAGGAAGGCCCTTAAAATGCTCGTGTAGCTTATGCCCTCGTGCTCGTAGAACTTCGAGTCCTCGGCGGCAATAAAGGCAGATATGACGTGCCTGGGGACCCGGTCTATGTTGACGACGACCCTTCTTTCGATGTAGAACTCGCCAATTAGCCGGTTGTCGTGGGACCAGACCTTCGTGACCAGGTTGGGGTGGTAGTCCTGGAGGGTGCCCAGCGTGGGCAGGGTGCGTGTAAAATAGAAGTATGTACCCAGGCCCAGGGCCACGAAGGCCAGCCCCAGAGCGAGCAGTATCTTTACTAACCTCATCCAGAAATGATAACAGAAAAGAGGCCCTCAAAGCAATCGCAAATACCCCTCGCAAATCCCTTGATTTTCAGACGAAATCCCCGTTCCAAAACGGGAAGTCTATTGAAAACCTGGGGTGTTTGAGTTAAATTGGAAGGATATGGTGCGTCTTGAAGACATACTTGAGAAGGTGGCGGCCTACAGCCCCAGGGCAGACCTCGACGTAATAAAGAAGGCCTACGTGGTCTCCGGCGTACTCCACCAGGGGCAGATCAGGCAGTCCGGGGAGCCCTATCTCACTCATCCCATTGAAGTAGCCAATATACTTGCCGATCTCAAAATGGACGTCCAGAGCGTTGCGACGGGGCTCCTGCACGACACCGTCGAGGACACCCATACGACCCTCGAGAAGCTCGAAGAGCTCTTCGGGCCTGACATAGCCGGGCTGGTAGACGGGCTCACCAAGTTGAGCCGCATGACCTTTGAGAAGAAGGCCGACCACGAGGCCGAGAACTTCCGCAAGATGGTCCTCGCCATGGGCCGTGACATCAGGGTCATCCTCATAAAGCTCGCGGACAGGCTCCACAACATGCGCACGCTCTCTTCGCTCGCCCCTGAGAAGCAGAGGAAGATCGCCCAGGAGACGCTCGACATCTACGCCCCGCTCGCGAACAGGCTCGGCATGGGCTGGATAAAGACAGAGCTCGAGGACCTGGCCTTCATGTACCTTGAGAAGGAGAAGTACGCCGAGCTCAAGGAAAAGCTCTCCATTGCCCTCAACATCAAAGAGAACTTCATAGGAACCGTGAAGGAGCAGATTGAGGCGAAGCTCATGGAGAGCGGCGTCGAGGGCGAGGTGACCGGCAGGCCAAAGCACCTGTACAGCATCTTCAAGAAGATGAAGGGCCAGGACGTGGAGGTAGACAAGATATACGACATCATGGCCTTCAGGGTGATAGTGAAGAGCCTCAATGACTGCTACGGGGTCCTCGGCATAGTACATTCCACCTGGAAGCCGGTGCCGGGCAGGTTCAAGGACTATATAGCCATACCAAAGCTCAACATGTACCAGTCCCTGCACACGACCGTCGTAGGCCCCTACGGCATAAGGATGGAGGTGCAGATACGCACCGAGGAGATGCACAGGGTCGCCGAGTACGGCATCGCCGCGCACTGGAAGTACAAGGAAGGCAAGGGCGCGGAGGACAAGGACGAGAAGAGCTTCGCGTGGCTCCGCCAGCTCCTCGAGTTCCAGAGGGACTTGAAGGACTCGGACGAGTTCATGGACTCCCTGAAGGTCGGCCTCTTCCCCGAGGAGGTCTTCGTCTTCACGCCAAAGGGCGACATAAAGCAGTTCCCCATGGGCGCCACGCCGGTGGATTTCGCCTACTCCATCCACACCGACATAGGCAACACCTGCGCCGGGGCCAAGGCCAACGGCAGGATGGTGCCCTTGAAGTACAGCCTAAAGAACGGGGACATGGTCGAGATAATGACCTCCCAGAGCCACAACCCGTCCAAGGACTGGCTCAAGTTTGTCGTAAGCTCAAGGGCAAAGGCCCGGATAAGGCAATGGATAAAGACCGAGGAGAGGGACAGGTCAATAGAGCTCGGCAGGGATCTCCTTGAAAAGGAGATCTCGAGGCTCGGCCTTGAACCCGGCAAGCACCTGAAGTCCGACGAGCTCGAGAAGGCGGCTTCGGCATTGAGCGTGCAGGGGCCGGAGAGCCTGCTTGCCTCCGTCGGTTACGGCAAGCTGTCGGTGAACACGGTCCTCGGAAAGATACTCCCTGCCGACAAGTTGAGGGACCGCCAGAAGTTCTCCTTCAAGCGGATGTTCGACAAATTGAAGCCCGGCGAGAAGGACAACCGGAGCGCCATCATGGTGAGCGGCGTCGATGACGTGCTCGTGAGGTTCGCGAAGTGCTGCAACCCGCTGCCGGGCGACGAGATAGAGGGCTTCATAACGCACGGGCAGGGCGTTGCCATACACGCGTCAGGCTGCCAGACCCTTTTGCATATCGACCGCGACCGGAGGATAGAGGTGGCCTGGGACGCGAAGGCCAAGGCCATGAGGCCGGTGAGCATACAGGTGGTATCCCGGAACGAGAAGGGCCTGCTGGCCGAGATGTCCAACGCCATAAAGAACGCGGATTCGAACATATCGAGCGCGAACATAAAGACGGACCAGGAGAACAAGGCCGTCTGCACCTTTGAGGTCGAGGTGAGCGACGCCAACCACCTGAAGGCCATCATCGCGTCGCTCAAGAAGATAAAGAAGGTCATAAAGGTAGAGAGGGTAAAGGCAGGGGCGCAGACTGAGGGGGCATCGTAAACTGACCAGTAGACATGCGAAGATTTTTTTCCTCCCCCTTGACGGGGGAGGACTGAGGTGGGGGTGAATGGCACTCTTTACACCCTCCCCTCATTCCCCTCCCGTCAAGGGAGGGGAGAGTGAAATGTCCCTGTGTGGCAGCATATTTCTTGTGGGGTGCTATGAAAAAAGAAGAGATAAAGAGCCGGAGGGCGCCCGGGGCCATAGGCCCCTATTCGCAGGGCATAAGGATTGGGAGGTTCCTCTTTCTCTCGGGCCAGATACCCATTGAGCCGTCTTCAGGAGAGGTGCTGTCAACGGAAATAGGCGCCCAGACCAGGCAGGTATTGAAAAACCTCCAGGGCGTGCTCGAAGAGGCTGGCGCGAGCATGAAGGACGTGGTCAAGACGACCGTATATCTAAAGAACCTCTCGAATTTTACCGAGATGAACGGGGTCTACGGCGAGTTCTTTACTGCGCCCTATCCGGCGAGGGCGACTGTAGAGGTCAGCGCCCTTCCAAAGGGCGTGGAGGTCGAGATAGACGCGATAGCGGTCGTGGGGGACGAGGAATAAAAAAAGGCCTGCCGTCTCCGGCAGGCCTTGATGTGTTGACAGGTTAAATCAGGCGGCCTTTATAACAGACCCTGAACGGAGGCACCTGCTGCAGACCCGTATCTTCTTGACCTGGCCGTTCCTCACGGCCTTTACTGTCTGAAGGTTCGGGTTCCACCTTCTCTTGGTCTTGTTGTTGGCATGGCTGACGTTATTCCCGAAGGAAGGGCCTTTTCCGCATATTTCACATGTAGCTGCCATGGGGATTACCTCCAAAAATTATTAATTTGTATTTTTAGCATAACATTCCGTGTATTGCAAGTATTTTTTAAAACCCTTTAGCGCAAAAGAGGCGTCCAGGGCCCCCCAAGGGGCGCGCCGTACCCGATGAAGAGAGCGAAAATCATCATAATTTTGGCAGTCCTGGCCTCCTTTGCCGCTGCCGCCTGGCTATTTCTCGATTTCGTGAAGGATACGAGGTCGTACAGGTCCGCGGGCAAAGGCGCTGAGGCCATCGTGGTCCTCACCGGAGGCAGGGGAAGGATAGCGGAGGGGCTCACGCAGCTCAGGAAGGGCAGGGGCGGCATACTCATTCTGAGCGGGGTCCACGAGGACGCTGACCTCGACGCCATATTCCTGAACAGGATAAACACCGTTGAGCGCACCAGGATCGTTCTTGAGAAGCGCTCCACGAGCACCTACGAGAACGCCCTTGAGGTGAGGAAGATTCTCGAAGAGAGGGGCATTAAGTCAATGATTCTCATCACCTCGGGCTATCACGTAAAGAGGGCCCATTACATATTTACAAGGGTAATGCCTCCCGATATAAAGGTCGAGGCCTACAGCGTCACGACGCCCAACTTCGACACCGAGAGGTGGTGGTCTGGAAAGAGCCTGGGCCTCCTCGCGATAGAGTTCCTCAAGTATTACTGGTATGTGGGCAAGTTCGCAGTCCTCGGCCCGCCGAATGCTACGATTGCTAACGCGGCAACTTGAGAAGCGTTCACAAGCCTGTTCATCTCTACTTGAATTGAGTCTAAAAATGTAAATTTCTATTGACGTTTTTCCTTGTTGAAGGTATTGTTAAACTGGCTTATAGGGCGCGTTATGTTTTTATTTGAGCGATAAACGGCCGCAACACTGACTGACCCTCATTAGTTAGGTAATTAGCAGCATTTTTTTGGTTTAAAATTTTTATCAAAGGAGTTGTATATGAAAAGATTCCTTGCACTCGCTCTTGCACTGTCTTCAGTCGGGTTTATCGCTGTAGGCACCGCGTCAGCCCTCGACACCTACAACGATGGCGAAGCAGCAAACGGCATCGGTAGCTCGAGGCACAACCTCGGTTCGTTC
>Ga0209324_10002270_pt1 | contig 13275 bp, 18 predicted proteins | sample Rifsed19ft3_FD_184015 | JGI IMG/M metagenome (GOLD analysis project Ga0209324, IMG submission 184015) | Soil microbial communities from Rifle, Colorado, USA - sediment 19ft 3 (version 2) | ecosystem: Environmental > Terrestrial > Deep subsurface > Rock core/Sediment | place: Rifle, Colorado...
ATTTATCAACACGGAAATGACGAATAAATTTCAGTTAAGATGCTATTATCTGTTTTGCTGAATATGGGCTGACTCTGAGGAGATCTCATCAATGCTCGGCCATATACCAAGATTAATTACTTTTTCATTGTTATATTTCTTTCAAACATATCTTCCCAGCGCTTACATATTTCTTAATCATATTGACTAACCAAAATCAAGAATAGACATTAAACAATCTCAGATAATCGATTTTTATTTATCCCGTGTCTTATCTCTCTTGCTATTCTTCTGCCCATTGACATTGGTTCATCATAAATAAATTGTGAGTATTGTGACCCGCCGACATAAACATTTGTTCCAGCAACAATTCTTGCAGATATTTCGAACACAACAAATCCTCTGCTCGGGTGATAAATTGTTTCGAGGCAGAACGGCCCGATAATACCTGGTGAGAAGAGTTCTATCGAGACATTAACAACTTTTACTCCGAAGTCTAGAACTTCCGGTAGAAGGCTTTCTCTAAGTACTACAGGCTGATTTCCTGTTACTGTGTAATCGAAGAACTCCGGTGGCACATCAGGAAGACCTCGATAAGCTTCATCGATTGGTTCTATTCTCCTATCGATACCCATTACCTGTACTTTACCGTTTCCAGCTGTTGCCCCTGTTTCTTCGAAGATAGTGTAGAAGTAGTGGGGGTAATACCTGACTCCCAATAGAAATTCCTGAATACCTACTTCCGGAATATCTTTGTCTTTTATGACGCCTCGCTTTACTCTTTTGTCTAATTCTTCGTAGAAATTTTGTTCAGAGTTTGTGGTAAAGAACCCTTTTCCACCTTTGGCGCCAGGGAACTTCACGAACACCTTTCCATCTATTTCTGACGGGTTATTGTATCGACGAGGCATGACTAGGCCAGCTGACTCTATCCAATCTCTTTGACGCTCCCTATCACTCTCCCATACGAGTGATTCCCTATTTCCAAATATTGGGACTGATAAGCTGTCTAGAATTCTATCGGCACCAATATATTCCACAAATGACCCGTGTGGAATCATTATTGTATTTTGATCTTTAAGCTTATCCTGGAGTGGGGTTTCTAACACTTCACTGTATTTGTCCACAACTATGAATTCATCTGGTGTGGCCAGTGGAAAAGATTTGTAGAAAGGGATTCGGTCTTCTGTACATATCCCGATGGTTTTGAAGCCTTCCTTTCTTGCACCATGGAAAATCTGCAAAGCAGTGTGAGAACACAGCGTACATATAGATACGTTATCTTGATCGTATCTTTTGATTATTTTAGCTATTTCTGAGTTGGAAATCAAGTTACAATCTCTTCCATACGATGTTCATTAGCTGCGCTTTTTATTTCCATTGCGATGCGCCTACCTGCACTAATTGAGAACCCCCATCGGCATTCGGTGTAATGTGTGAATTTTGTTCCAGGTGAACCAGGAATTCTTAGACTTACATCAAAGATAACTATTTCTTCGTCCGGTGGTCCTGGAACCACTGAGCCTTGAAGTGCGAACGGTCCTATTATTCCTGGTGGATACTCTCTTTTCGTTGCTTCAACGAACTGTTCCCCCAATCTAAAGATCTTGTCTATTAGTGATTCGCGGATAGTTGTTGCGAAATGGCCTACCTCTACATTTCTCGCTTTCAAATGGCTAAGTACTTTGAGCTGTTCATCAGCTGGAAGTCTAAGTAGCCCGTCTAGATTAGTTTGCCGCCTCGCATCAGTACCAAGAAATTCAAGTTCTCCGAGAAGAGGAGAGTAGAAAAAGTTGAAGTTATATTGAGCACCCAACACGAACTCTTCTATGACAGATTCGTCTAAGGATGCTTTGGAGATTAAGCCTTTTTGAATCAATTCCCTTGAACGTTCTTCATATTCTTTTGGGTTCGAGGCATAGAAGAAAGCCCTTTCATAAGTTCGTCTTGATTCGTTTACCTTTACTATTGAAAGTGTGTCTATGTCAGTGTATTGTTCAAATTTGTGAGGAGTCATTATCCCAGCTTTTTCCAGAAGATAGTATTGATTTTTCTCAATATTACGTTCTTCAGCTCTTAATAGTGACCTGCTTCCAAATATTGGGATTATCAACTCGTTTTCTATGCCATCATAAGGAACATACACGGTAAATGATCTATTTGGGATGAAAATAGTGTTATTATTCAATAGATGAATTTGTATTTCTTTATTCAACATGTCCTTGAACTGATTGAGAATTATGGTTTCGTCAACAACACCGGTTCCTCGGCCTAAAGAATCCTTGACGCGATAATACTGATCATATGTTTTTTCACGACCCTTCTGGCATACCACGATGGTTTGTAGAGATTCGTCTTTTGCGCCTTTGCACACCTCTAATGCAGAGTGGCTACCTAACGTACCTACTGTGATTCTATCAAGATTGTACCCTGACAAGATTTGGAGTATCTTATTACGCGAAATAGGGTCTCTCATCTAAAGTTTGCACTAACTTTAGCTATTTCGTTCAATAATAATAAGGTTCCTTTCTGTCGATAGTGATGAGGATCTACTAACGATATGATTTCTGTTTTCTTCGTCGAGCACCTGGACCCCCGAACTTTTTCGGCTCTTTTCGCCGAGGATCTCCAGATAGCAGATGGACATCGTAATCGGCTATTCGCTTCTTCAAATCTTCGTTTTTTGACCACCCTACAAGTGCTCTGGAAATAGAGACAGCTGCTGCTTCTGCTTGACCCATGTAGCCTCCACCTTTTACTTCAACATCGATATCAACTTTATCTCTTATCGCACCTGCGAGTTCAAGAGGAACTAATATCCTTTCTCTCGCTATTGTAGGTTGAATTATTTCAACTAGAACCTTATTTATCCTGACTTTTCCTGTTCCGGAAGATATCGAGGCAGTTGCTCTCGTAGATTTTCGAGATCCTGAGAACAATTCTATTTTGCGTTTAGCCATTTTATTCTTCACTCCAACCTCGTCGTGACGATATCTCGGCTAATGTCATGTAGAGTGGAAGAGGTCTTCTTGCCTTTGCGTTTTCGAAGGTTAATTTCTCGAATGTACTGTATTCTTCGGGAGTTCCTATACATACTCTAAGACGTTTGAAGGCGTCAACCCCACTACTTTTTCGCCTGGGAAGCATACCTCTCACCGTTCTGCGTAACATACGATCTGGTTGTTTTGAATGTTTAGGAGTATAAACTGGATTTACTTTACTTGTAATTTCTAGTTTCTTCATATGATCATACATTATATTTCTCTTGTTACCTGATATCAATGTTTTCTCAGCATTTACAATTATGATATGTTCACCCTTCAAAAGAGCTTTCGCCACGTTTGAGGCCAATCGACCCATTATTTGATTATTCGCGTCAACCACTATAGGTTTTGTCGTTTTTTCCATTTCTTTAGTAATCATATTAACCACCAATAATAATTATCCCTGCTCCAGATTGGTGTTTTTCCACCAACTCAGGTATTGTTAACACTTCGCCACCTGCCAAAGTTATTTTCTCAACTGCTGACCGTGTAAAGCTGAAAGCACCTATTACTATTCGATGAGATATTTCCCCATCGCCAAGTACTTTTCCGGGAATTACTAAAACATCATTTGGTTTTGTTATTCTTGATATTTTCCCTATATTTACCCTCGTTCTTATTGAAGCTGATTTCAATAAACGATTAGATACATCTCGCCAGATTTTTGCCTTGCTAGATTTGAATGCTCTTCTTAAAGTAAGCACTGTACTATCGAGTACCGGGTTTCCTATATTCTTCATTTCTTTAGACTCCTACTTTTTTCTAAAAATTCAGATAACTTGTTATTGAGTATTTCTACAGCTTTCACAAATATTTCAATTGCTGGAAGTGAACCGACTGATTCTATCTCTAAGATATAGTCATCACCACTATCCTCATCGGAGAATGGTTTTAGGATTGAGGCTGATGCAGGTTGCCATTTTGCGTGTTCTTTTCCACGGCCTAAACGAGCATAGGCTTCAAGTTTGATTTTCTGGTCTGGCGCCAGCTTTACGAGAAGTATGGATGGACTGATTGGAAATACTGATGCGTCTTCAGATTTCAAATCACCTGATGATACTTCTTTCGTCTTTCTATTTGCTTCAACGTCGAGAGTAAGAAGAACCCGACATTGGGGACATCCTAGAGGATTCTTACAAGAACATTCTTCACGTAGAACGAATTTTGAAAGGTCTGTTTTTAACGGTATTAGGCCGAGACGATGAGAAAGCAATTCATCATATACAATTGATGAGTTATCTAATATTACAACTTCGTCTATCGCCAAACAAGGCACTTCACTTAAAGCTAAGCGCCTAATGGAGTTGGCATATGCTCTAGATACACCCGCTAGATGAATCTTGACCTTTCCATCTGTTTTTTCTAATATCTTAATCTTCAATGGACTTGGACCTCTTCAAAAGATAGTTCACGATGTCTTCCACACACACTATTGTAAGAATCCTTATTTCTTAATCTTAAATATTTATTGGATTTGACCCATTTATAATTCCATTGATGACTCGGTACGCATTCTCAGGGTTGTTTATACTTTGAACTGCTTTTTCAAACGGGCACAAATCTGTACCGGATCTATTCGTTATTTTCTTAACCACATTTCCATAGATGTAAGGTATTTTGTACTGATCAAGAATTATCATTGCGTCAGAACTGATTATTGATCCATATAAGTGGATTGCACCGGTGTAGATACATAGTAGCGCAGAAGCCTTACCAACTATCCTGTCAGCTACTGCTGACCCATTTAGGACATATCCGCAATTAGTGATAGCTTCTATGAATGGTCTAATACCATGATCAGTACTTTTGTACAGAACCTTTTTATTCTTAATGAATATTATTGATATCTCTTTAGATTTTAGAAGGCTAACTGCAATATCAATGTCACTCATTTCTCAGATAAAGTCTGGTTATTGCAAGCATATATGTCTTAATTAAGTTTACTACGCAAACTTGTTAATCACATAAGATATTTTTATTATTGTAGTAATCTAAGATAGGGTTATATTTATCAAAATAGGATTAGGCAAGACATATTAAGTGGGTTACGTCGACGTTGAGACTACATACGATAAATATTAGAGGATGAATTAAGCAATATGAGTGAATTTAGGCACATCATAAGAATCGGTGGAAACGATATTGACGGTAAGAAGAAGGTTACCGTAGCTTTAGCAGATTTGAAAGGCATTGGTCCAAACATTGCACATATGATAATAACTTCTTTGAAAATAGATGATAGCTTAAGATTTGGCACTTTAACCGATGAGCAGATATCTGAGATTGAATCAAGTTTGAAGAATCTAAGTGGCATTGGTATTCCTAGTTGGGCGCTTAATAGAAGAAAGGATGTTAACACCGGTTCCGATTTGCACTTGTTAGGCGGAGAACTGCAGATGAATATCCTAAGAGGAATTGAGAATGAAAAAAGTGTTATGAGCTGGCGTGGAATAAGACATTCATTAGGTTTGAAAGTTAGAGGACAAAGAACTAGATGTAGCGGTAGAAAGGGTGGCAGCGTCAGTGTGGCAAAATCAGTAAGAGCACCGACAACAGCAGCACCAACAGGAGCTGCGGTACCAACAGCACCAACAGCGGCAGCCGCATCAGCAGCTAAACCAGCTGCGCCTGCAGGTAAACCGACTAAGTAGATTGAATGGTGAGTTGTATTGGGAGATCCTAAAAAGCCGCGAAAGAACTACAAGACTCCTCGTAATCTGTGGCAGATAGATCAGCTTGCGAAGGACCTTAATATTATGGGGATTTATGGTCTTAGGAATAAGCATGAGCTTTGGAAAGCCGAGACTGAGCTTTCTAGAATTAGGAAGCAGGCTCGAATGTTGTTAGCTGAGCCCATAGAGAAGAGGATGGAGAGCGAGAGTAAACTGCTTAATTCATTAAGTAGAAAGAATATAGTTTCATCCGGAGCTTTACTTGACGATGTTTTGAGCTTGACTGTGGAGAACTTGTTGGAAAGACGTCTGCAGAGTGTTGTCCATAGAAAAGGTATTGTACCAACTATTCAAATGGCTCGACAAGCTGTTGTTCATGGACATATCAAGATAAAGAATAGAGTAATGAATCGACCTGGATACACAGTAGAAGCAGATGAGGAGTCGACTGTCCAGCTTTCTGAGGGGTATAACTTGGGCGCTAATAAGACGGAGACGGTTAAGGTTTAGATGATTTAGATATGACTGAAGCTAATTTTACCAATGAGAAATGGGGAATAGTCCATATTTACAGTAGCTATAACAACACGATTGTTCATATAACTGACGTAACAGGTGCAGAAACTATTGCTATAAGCTCAGGAGGTAGACATGTGAAAGCCGACAGATATGAATCTTCTCCATATGCAGCCATGAAGTCTGCGTCTGCTGTTTCGGATATTTCAAAGTCTAAGGGCATTAACGCTTTACACATTAAGGTTAGAGCTGTTGGTGGAACAGGACCCAGAACACCTGGTCCAGGGGCTCAAGCAGCTATCCGTGCTTTAGCAAGGGCTGGTTTCAGAATAGGTAGAATTGAGGATGTTACACCGATACCCCACGACACCACCCGTAAGGCTGGTGGAAGACGGGGAAGAAGAGCTTAGAGATTAATATACAACTTCCGCAGCGTCAATTTTACTATCTCCATCCATGTCAAAGCCTCGAACTATCGTGCTCCATCTGTCTTCACCATGGTATTCTTTTAGTAATTTTTTCCAGAAATTGGTTAGCGAGAGAATTGCGGATTTAGTTCCTACGGATCTGTTTCCAGCTAAAACAATAATGCTTTTTCTTTCGTCTTTCGGATTAGGTATTTTCGCAACTATACCGTCTCGCTCGAAAGTGTAGACGTTGCCTTCACCATCAGATATTCCTGTCCAATAATCCTTATCGTTGAAGCGTGATGGTAGAAAGCTGTTCACGCTATTGGTAATCAAGTTGGTACCTGGTCCGCCTATGAGTATCATATTTTCGGCTTCGCACTTTTCGTTTTTTATATCTACATCTAACTTGACTGCGAAGTCGCTAGGGGTTTTACAGAATTGTCCTAGAAACAAGCCTAGCTGTACTGCGTAGTGACCGTCTCTAGCTACGGTTTTGTTTGGACCGTGCGGCTCTGGTGATCCAACTACTATGAATCCCGTAAGTTCTTTGTCTTGCACGATTGGCTTTAGAAATGATTCAAGTTTTGGGTCCAAGTGATTAATGCTTTGTGACTTCTTTGCTCCGAAGGGTAGTTCTACTCCGAATGCGGGGTAGCTGACAGTATAGTATTTGGCGAGTCCACCTTGTATATTCTTGATCTGTAGAGACTTGATTAGGCCTGTTCTTTCTAATTGCTTAGTGTAGTAGTAGATTTTTTGTCTGTATATTCCGAGTTCCTTTGCGACTTCCGCAGGGTATTTCGGTTTTTGTGCCAATGATAAGAGTATTTTCCAAGCCGTTTGATTTAGCAGTGGTCTTATTGATGCTGGATTGTCAAAAAGCAGTATTTCCTTAATTAGTGTCTCGTTGTCTCTTGTTTTTACTAAACATGAGTGATTCATCTTCGCTCACCTCACCTTTGAAACCGGTAATAATTAATTCTTACAAGTAAGTTAATAGAGTTTATGGTGTTTTTATTCTGGTGAAAATCAATTAGAGAAGATTCTGGGAATGTGCGGTATAATCGGGTACATTGGTGAAGCAGAGGCGGCTCCAATGCTTCTTAACGGTTTGAAAAAGATGGAGTATAGAGGTTATGATTCTGCTGGTATCGCCACCATATCGAACTCAAAGATTACTGTGATAAAGAATACTGGTAAGATATCTGAGATTAACAGTAAGATTGATTTTCTTGGTTTGCGCGGGATAATCGGGATAGCTCATACGAGATGGGCTACTCATGGTGCCATAACTCATGAGAATTGTCATCCTCACATTTCGTGTGATAGTAATATAGCGATTGTTCATAATGGTATTATCGATAATCACCGTGTTTTGAGAGAGAGCCTTGAGTCTGAAGGCCATCGATTCAAGAGTGATACTGATAGCGAAGTTATTGCTCATCTTATTGAGAAGCATTACAATGAGGGAGTGGATGAGAAGAAGGCTGTTTTAGACACGGTTAATCTTTTGTGCGGATCGTTTGCATTTGTCACGATTTTTGCATCAAACCCTGACGTTATGATAGGGGCACGTAAAGACGCTCCGCTTATGATTGGTTTAGGTAAACATGGAAACTTTCTTTCAAGTGACACAGTGAGCTTTATCGACCATACGGATAGGGTGATTTTTATTGATAATTTTGAGATCGTCATCTTAAAAGGTAGTAAGATTCAGATTTTCACGTTTGCTGGAGAGAAGATTCAGAAGGAAGTTACTCAAGTAGCGTGGGAAGCTAAAGATACTTCTAAAGAAGATTTTGCACATTTCACGTTAAAGGAGATATATGAACAGCCGCATACTTTGATGGCAGCTCTATTTCAGGATCGCGATAGGATTGCTGAGATATGTAGCGTTATTACCAAGAGTAAGTATATTCACATTACAGCTTGTGGAACTAGCTATCACGCGGGTCTTTTGTTTAAGGGTTTGCTTGGGAAGATGGCTAAAATAAGATCTGACATTACGATTTCGAGCGAGTTTTCGCACGAAGTTGATTTTGTTGAGAAAGATTCGCTTGTTATTGCTCTTTCGCAGAGTGGTGAGACAGCTGACGTGTTGTCAGCGGTTTCTGAAGCCAAGAAGAGCGGTGCAAAGGTATTTTCAATAACGAATGTTATTGACTCGTCCCTTAACCGTGAGAGCGACATGAAATTGTTTATCAACTGCGGTCCAGAAATAGGAGTCGCTGCCACTAAGAGTTTCACTAGTCAACTTGCTTTGATCTATCTTCTAGTGCTGTCTCTTCTTGGTGATGATCTTAAACTGGCGGTTCTCCAAAGTGTCGCCGGTATTATTGAGAAGACTTTGAAAAGCGAGGAAAAGGTAATTTCTTTGGCGAGTAAGTATAAAGATTGCAATGACTTCTATTTCGTAGGAAGGTCGCTTCACTTCCCTATTGCGCTGGAAGGAGCTTTGAAGTTAAAGGAGCTTGCGTACAACCATGCAGAGGGTATGGCTGGAGGGGAGCTTAAACATGGGACACTTGCATTGATTGAGCGCGGCACACCGGTTGTTGTTTTGAATCCTGAAGACGGGACTTACTACGAAATGCTGAGTAACGCTAGCGAGATGAAGGCGAGGGGTGCCAAGATAATAGGGATTTCAAATAAGCCAAACGATGTTTACGATGAGTTTATACAGATTCCAATGGTTGATGATCTCTTCTACCCACTTGTGGAAGTGGTTCCGCTACAACTTCTAGCATATCACATGGCTGTCATGAGGCAGAAGAATCCTGACTACCCGAGGAATCTTGCGAAATCTGTAACAGTGAAGTAGGTTAACCACCCACTCTTTAACTAATTGTAGGAACTTTTTTTAGAACACTATGTTTTTGTTTCGAATTCATTTCTCTAGCTAGGTAAACAAAGAGTCTTGGCATGAGTATACGGGTTATCCGAAAATCTCTTTTGACTTTCATTGGGGCTATTTGAAATCCCATCTTGAGTCTTCGAAATATCAGGAGTTAACAGTAACGGTTCGATGATTGTTAAGGAAAGTGAGGGAAACCGTACCCAGTTATTGCTATCTATATATTAAATAACGCTAATCTCAGCGAGGTTGGGTTGATAATCTCTTTGTCATCAATTTTGACATCTGGGTCGAGAATGTTGTTATGGTTGTTGATGGAGATTTGACTAATTATACTTTAGAGATGAAGAAATTCTACAGGTTTGAATTTTTGGACAAGTTTGAGGTGAACTTTGGTTCTAGGAAAAGTTGTTTGTTATTTTATGAGATGTTTACGTCGCGATTATCGAGTATTTTAGCTGTTTTACGCCCCTGTTTGCGGATAGTTCCTCTGTGAGTTTTTGTATTTCGTCTGATGGACCCTTCACTGCTACTATTTGCATGCAGTCTTCTGCGCTTAAATGAAGGTGCAGCGTGGAGTTTATTATTTTTGCGTGTTTGTGCTGTACGTCGACAAGTTTCTCATCGAGCCCAGTTGTTTCATGGTTGTAGACTAATATTACTGCCCCAGCTACTGTTGTTTTAGGGCTTTGTGTCCACTTCTGTTCTGCGAGGATGTTGTTCATTGCTTGCTGAATTGCTTTTGATCTGTCGTAACCCATCTGGGTTATTGTGTCGTCGAACTTTGTAAGCAGATCTTTAGGGGTTGAGATGCTTATTCGGGATGTCTTATTGGTCATTGTCGTTTGTTGGTTTGTGGTGAGAGATAAGTTTATACGTCTTAAGTAATACTTTTATTCATATTAGTATTACCCTCTGATAGTGTTGAGGAACGTCTTTACGTTAAAAAAGTTGGCTTTCACAGCCTTAATGTCTAGCTTAGCTGTTGCTATGAGCTTCTTAACAATTCCTTTTCTCTTAGGGGTGAATATTCACCTGTTTCAAGTCGCAGTTTTCATCGCCGCAGTGGGAGGTGGCCCTTTCTCTGGGATAGTAGCTGGGGTCTTTGGAGGCGTGTATATGGCAAGTGTTAGAGGAGACATCGCTATTGTCGCAGGCAACATGTTACTCGGCTTGACAGCAGGGATTCTTTCAAGAAAGCTCAGGCCTGCGATAGCCTGCTCTCTTGCATGGTTTCTCTTTCAGATGCCATGGTTGTTCATCGTTGACATATACGTGTATAAGATTCCACTTGCCGTAGTAGAAATAATATTGATTACACTTACAGTTGAGGATGTAATTTCCGCAGTGATCACCGATCTTCTGATGACGCGGTTCGGCTTGAAACGGTGGATGCTTCATAGGCTCGATAGTAGTAGTGGTGAAAACATTTAACTGCGTTGAGTCTTGACAACATTTTAGATAAAGCTGTCCAATTTCATGGTCATCTTGGGCCTTTCTTAGTACTGGGAATTAGGATGGGGCTGCTGGGCAGAAGTTTGTTGAGAGATACTGAATCGGTGATTCTCCGAACTGGCGTCAGGCCTCCGTCTTCATGTGTCATAGATGGTGTTCAAATATCCTCAGGGTTCACTTTCGGTAAGGGGAGTATCTCCGTTGAGGAATCAAGTGAGGTTTCCGCATTATTCATAGGTCAAGAAAGGTCGGTTGAAGTCACTTTGAGGATTGATGTTCATAAAGACCTCTTGGAGTCAATAAGAGCCGTAGACGTTAAAGAGCTGGAGAAGATTGCATATAAAATGCTTGAGGCACCTGTCAATGACTTATTCATTCTAACATCAAAGTAATGTTTACTTATGACCCGGGTTTTCAGCTGTTATTCTTCGGTTTCAGGGATGTAGTTTTGCTGTGGCTCAGCAGTTTGAATTGTTGGGGTTGTTGGGGATTCGGGTCTTGTCGATATATCTATGGTTGTCTCTGATTTTTCGGCGAGTTCGCTTATTATCTTATGTAGTTCTTGGTCATATTTTCGGTAGTATGCTAGTCTTAACATGATTCCAGCCTGATTTACTTTTTCACTGCCTGATTTTCCGAGGTATTTCTCGTGTTTTTTGCCGTCTTCGTACCACCAGAAATATTGGAAGAGGGTACCTGTTTTCTTATTTGTTTTATTGCTCAATCCACAGCCAAAGACCATTTTCTCCCTTTATAGGGAGACTAGAGTATATAAATCTTGTCCCTTATTGGGGAGAATTAATATCCACTAGACGAAGTTGAATCGGAGCATCTATACTAATTTATCCCTTAGAAGGGATATCAATATTAAATCATCTAGAAAGGATCAAAAGAATGGTAGGGAGAAGACGAATCTTTGCGACCCTTGACTATCTAGTCTATCAATAATTCCTTAGTGATTACCATGTGGTAATTTGTTTCACACCTTAAGTTTAATAACGTGATGGCTGGATAGTCCAGCCATGCTAGCTCGACGAGACATCGCACTGATCTCAGTTTTCTCAGCGCTAGCAGTATCTTCTAATTATGCCATGTTCGGTTTCTTTCAGATTAAGATAATGGATTCACTGGTATTCATCTCCGCCTATCTCTTTGGGTTCAGAATCGGAGCGGGGGTGGCTTGGATTACATGGTTAGTATACGGCAGCTTGAACCCGCTCGGCTCAGCTGGTTTCCCCCTGTTGCTAGTGCTAATGATTGGTGAAACTGTTTACGCGGCTTCAGGCGCTTTACTCAGCAGGGTGTGGAAGAAGTCCACTCAATTTGGAGCCAGAAGCTTTGCCAGAAAAAGCTTGGTTCTAGGTGCAATCGGCCTGCTATCAGCATTTGCATATGACCTATGGACTAACGCTATCGACGGACTAATGATCTACCGTTCATTTGATGGCGTAATTATCAGAATGATGACCGGTATCTACTTCGCGCTAGTCCACGAGGTGGCTGACTTCATCTTCTTCGCCTTTGCTGTTCCTGTGTTGATTATATCAATTAGTCGCGCGACGAGGATGCGAAAATAAGGAGAGCCCCGCAGTGAGTGGAAAAGACAACGTTTGGAAGACCATTACTCTGGTGCTTGTAGCGATGCTTGTAGCGACGGCAATGATGACACTAGTGTTTTACGGTCAGCTCGCCACGTCTGAAGAAAGATACAGGAGCACGGTGGCGTCACTTGACAGTATCAGCTATAGCCTAGATATTCTGTTCAACTTTGGAAACGGCACCAAAGTGTGGCATAACGACACCAGGATTCCTCTGGGGTTCAACTTATACAACGCAACGATGCTAGCCACTCGAGGAGACTTGAAGTCAACTTATTACCCTCAGTACCAGACTCACTTCATGAACTCAATCGAAGGAGTCGGTGGCGATTCAAGTAAACCAAGCTGGGCATGGATGACTTGGCATTTCAACGAGTCAACAGGCAAGTGGGAAACCTACGATATTGGTGCAGACATGGTTACGCTCAAGAGTACGAATAAAGTGGCTTGGTTCTACCAGGACACATCAAAGTACCCGGACCTAGCCCAACCTAATTGATAATACCGAAACTTGTCAATAGTATTTTATTCCAATAGAAATAATCTTCAACATGAAAAAAGATCTGATTGTAATGTATAGGCATGACTATCTATAGGTAAGGCAGCTTTATAATTCAAAAGCGAAAGACAAATTCCAGAAACTCGTAAGCAATGTCCTAGAGGAGGAATTAAGGAGTTCATACGAATAGCATTTGCCTTATGGAAGATTTATGAGGCTCATCTTAACCTTAACTGTCTACTTTAAAT
>Ga0209324_10002284_pt1 | contig 13223 bp, 11 predicted proteins | sample Rifsed19ft3_FD_184015 | JGI IMG/M metagenome (GOLD analysis project Ga0209324, IMG submission 184015) | Soil microbial communities from Rifle, Colorado, USA - sediment 19ft 3 (version 2) | ecosystem: Environmental > Terrestrial > Deep subsurface > Rock core/Sediment | place: Rifle, Colorado...
AACCTTCAGGGACAATCTACATCAAACCCAACCTCGATTTCCCAGAGGGCGGCAGCAGAAGCACTAAAGGGACCTCAAGAAGAGGTAAAAAGGATGGCTAAGGAGTTTGAAAAAAGAAAGAATTACATAGTTGAAAGATTAAACAAAATTCCTGGCTTTAAATGCTTTAACCCACAAGGCGCATTTTATGTGTTTCCAAATATTTCCTCGTTCTTTGGAAAGAAATACACTGGAAAGGAAATCAGAAATTCCGTTGATTTCACAGAATTCCTTTTGGGTGAAGCAAAGGTAGCGGTCGTACCAGGAATCGAATTTGGGGCTGATAAATACGTTAGAATATCCTATGCAACCTCTATGGAAGAAATAAAAAAGGGAGTTGATAGAATAGAAAAGGCTGTAGAAAAACTTAAGTAGAGAAACATATGAAAAAGCATTCAATCCTTATAGATGAAATACGAGTGATGCAACTTATATTTCTAATCCACTCACTTCGATACGTGCGATGCCTGTAAGGTTCTAACGGCCAGGATCACCCTCGCGGCGGTTGTCAAAGACTCCTTCGTGGGCAAGACTTGCTGGAACTACATGAGCCTTCGCTGGGACGAGGCGGTAGCTGCGTCGGGTGCATGCAATGTTGGGCCGCACAAGGTTTAAAGTACGCGGATATTTACCCATCCTTTTCCTATGCATGCGGGAGAAGTTAATCCGTAGCGCCCCTTGTTTGATTGGTGAGGTAATTCTCGAGACCCATCTGCTCGATCTGCGCACGTTGCATTTCTGCCCAATCCACATGATCCTCTTCCATCTTGAGAGTTCAGCTTCTTGGTCGCCTGTAATGATTTCAAGGACAGTTGTGCCGACTTTGATCGGATTGAGCTTTGAGACAATCGGTGTGCCCTCTAGAAAGAGGATACGCTGGATAAGCCACTCAGCGTGGTGCATCTCGTCCTTTGCTTGTCCCTCAATGGCCTTGTGGAGCTTATCGTAGCCCCAATTGTCGCACATCTCCGAGTGCACCATGTATTGATTGATGGCTGTGAGCTCATCCGCGAGGAGTTGGTTCAGCACTGCGAGTAACTTTTCGTTGCCCTTCATTGTTTCCCTTCCTTTCTAAGTTGTAGTGTATCAAACATATCATGAGACCAATGCCAAAGTCAAAAAGGGTTTTTCCCACTATGACAGTATGTCATCGGTGAGGCGAGTTGTACGACCCAACGTGACCAAGCTACCCGGCGCGCCGCTTGCGGTGCGTCCCGCTGGGCGAGAAGTTAGACGACAAGGCTTCTCATCCTCTCCTGGAGGTGGCCTGCAAATCGCCAGAGTCCGTATGCGGCACCATAGAACGGAAGCCCAGTTATGAGAACCAGAAGCAAATCGTCCGAGAGTTCCTTTTTCGAATGGGCTACGCCATATCCAAACCAAACAGCCCCAACCGCAGCGACCAGCCCAGTCAGGCAAGCAATGGCAAGAAGCGCGAGAAAAGCGAGACCAAACCTATTTAGACGAAGCGATCGTATCAGAGCTAAGAAATGTCTTCCGGCGACAATCAACGCCACGACCGGAATGCTGACAGCAAACATCACCTGGAAGATCTGATACGCTAACACAGTTTTCCTTTGTCGCCTAACAGCGCGTAAGCGATCAGGTGTATTTCTTGACTGCCTTCTCAATCGCACCACCAGCTTTGGCTAGGTCGTCCGGTACCATGACCGGGTGAATCTCAATGCTTGCATTGAACGCGAGGAACCAGGGTTCAGCGATCGCTGGGATTTGAGAAGCGTCCTGCATCTCGAGAAAAATGAACCCCGCGCGCTGGCCGTTGTTGTCCGTAAAATAGACGGCCTCCGGCTTCAAATCTGCCAGAATGGATTGGATCGTCGCGCCGAGCTTTCCGGCCTTCGCGGCCGCGTTCCCCGACTCAACGGGGATGTTGACTTTCAGTAAGAACCGCATAGCTCACCTCCTGATTGTTTTTGTTTTTGGATTCACACAGCGCCATCTACCGCTTCGGCTCAGCGGCGGCTGTAAGCCGTTCGCTGGAGTGATTTGCTAGGCAGTGCTCTTTTCCATTTGTAAAAATATTAATTCAGCTATATTAGCCTGTTTTTTTGCATGTTCAATGGTCATGCTTACAAGATTGCCCTTTTCATCTAAGTCAATATAAAGGTTCTCTGATATTTCCCTCGTCTCCACAACTGGTTCGTTTGAAAATTCAATTAGTGCCGTATCTGTATCCGCAAAATACCGAATTTTCATTTTTCTTCCTCGTTAAAGCTTCGATCAAAAAAAGCATTATGAACAGTTTCACCATCTTCCAAAAGGATCACTCTAAGATATTTGCCCATTTCTTCAATATAACTCCATTTCCTTACCCTTCCATCAGTTTGAACTTCTGTTTTTAAAGGATTATTGATAGTTTTCAATATCCATTCTTCTTTGATAATTGCCCTATCTGGACGTTGTCTAACGAATAAAAAGTATCGTGTAAACTTCACAATCGCATTGTATCATTTTCCCCTGCCTAACGCCGAATCCAAGCCCTACTTTAGCGCAGTCGGTTGTAGCGAGTTGTCAGGGTGATTAGGATTTCTGATTAACATTATCTGGCAATAAAATTGTTACCTTTCTTCTCAATTCGCAACAGTGGAAGAACAATCTTACGCCAATCATCTATCGAGCCGTTCACACCATTGATCTCAAGTCCTTCGTCATCGTAGTATATCATCAACTTCTCATCACAACAACCACATTTCAAAAGGTATCGTGGCATTTTCTTCCCTAAACCCCTTTTATGGTAAACCCTGATTTGAGGATAACCATCTAGCCTTGTGTAATAAAAGCGATTGATTCTTTTTAGTACGTTCATCTAACACCACTCCTTTTGTCCTGTAGCATTTATTACTTAATCAGCCCTAATGGTCGCGGTCAGCAGCCGGGGTAGCGAGCAAAGCGAGCCCGCGGTCTGCTGCACTGCGATGGTTAGATGCTTGCTCCTCTGATGCCATCATGGAGTCCGCGTAAGGGAACTCTTGAGGTAGCCAACGAGACTCGCTACGTCCGGACCTGTGATCTTATCCCACTGGGCATGCATCGCTCTATTCCGCAACGCCACAAATGAGGAAACGATCTTTGCTTCTGCTCCCTGGAAGACGGCTTTAGCCTTCAGAGCGTTCACGACCGCCGCGAGATCTTCGTCCTCCGCCGCTATTCCGAGAACTGTGGCTTTGCGCTTTAGCACGTCCTCTAGAGCAGCGGACGCAAGTACGGCCGCCACATCCTTCTGACCCGCAGTCATCGCGTTGTCCGCCAAGACCACAAAGTCCCCGAGCACCTCGGCAGCAGCACTCTCCGCTAGACGGATCAGCAGGCCAGCCTGGATCTCTCGTCCGAGATTGGCGAGGAAGCCGTGAAGTACGACGGCGATCCGGCCGTCCATGGCTCCAGGATACCTGTTGATGTTCCTAATACCCTCGACGGTCTTCAGGAATTCATCCATCTGCACGCTGGGACACCATACACGCTGTTCCCGATGCTAACGGTTGCCGCACAGCACTCTTGGAATGCCGCAAGCTCCTGCTGGGATGAACGGTTACTGTCGTAGTCCAGGGGAAACCGGCCTAGGCGAGCGAGTAGTTCATCAATGCGGGTGGCGATTGCAGTCATCAGCGTCTGGTTCGGTTTGCTCACTCCACGAGCACTCCCTTCTCGAGCATCTAACTACTGATTATACGGAATTATTTCCGCATAATCACCCCAATATGGAGTGTTATACGTAAATCCTTGGTACATGAGATATGAAGTTATCTCACGTACCTTGTAACATCTGCAATTGCAGGTCAGTATACAACAAACGTCTTCCTGAATCAACCGCGAGGTTCTAATGCCTTATTACATAATGAAATGCGTCGTATTACACTATTTCCAGTGGAAAAACGACTATTGTAGGCACGAACTTGTTCGTGCTTAGTGCAAAGTAAAGCGCATGGCACAGACAAGTCTGTGCCTACAAACTTTGAGTACTTTTTTAATATAACTGGCACCATAAATGAAAGAAATAAAATTCGGTGTTGCGATTTCATTAAGTGGAAGATACTCAGTTCAGGGCAGGGAGAGTTTCGATGGTCTCACCCTTTGGGTCAAAGATACAAATCAATCAGGCGGAATCCTGATCAAGAAAAAAGGTAAAAAGTTACCGGTAAATCTGATTTACTACGATGATGGAAGTTCACCGGAAACCTGCAAAATCCTCGTAGAGAGACTTATCATTAAGGATAAAGTTGACGTCCTTATAGGTCCCTATTCTAGTAGGCTTACTCTTTCAGTAGCACCGATCGCAGAAAAATATAAAAAAATCCTCTGGAATCATGGTGGTTCATCCGATGAGATTTTTAAGAAGGGATTTAGATACATAGTGAGTACAATAAGCCCTGCAAGCAAATATTTAAATGGCATTATTGACATGGTGAGAACTATTGATAAAGAAGCAAAAAAGATTGCTATCTTTCAAGCTAAAGACAGTGGATTCTCAGTCAGTGTTGCAAAAGGAGCCGGACGCTATGGGAGAGAAAAAGGGTTTCAAGTAACTAACTTCAAATATCAGTCTGGCACAAAGGACTTTTCATTCCTACTAAACAATATGAAGCAAAACAATCCAGATATTATACTTAGCGCAGGCCGTGCAGAAGATGACCTCATACTTGCTAGACAAATTTTAGAGCACAGAGTAAGTGCAAAAGCAATTGGACTTGTCATAGCAGGAATAAAACATTTTAAGGAACAGCTTGGAAAAGATGCCGAGGGCTTTTTAGGGCCAACTCAGTGGGAGCGGGGGATTAAAATAAAACCCGACTTTGGACCAACTCCGGAGGAATTTTTTAAGAGATTTAAGGAGGCATACGGTAAAGAACCCGATTATCCTGCCGCTCAAGGATATAACATCGGACTGATTATCCAGTGGTGTATTGAAGAAGCAGGAACTTTCGACGATCTAAGTCTTCGAGAAACAGCGGGAAGAACCCAGTTTAGAACATTCTACGGAGATTTTAAGATAGATCCGGTTACAGGTAACCAGATAGGACACAAAATGTTAATTGTTCAGTGGCAGAGCGGGGAAAAATTCATTGTTTATCCTGAGGAAGTGGCAGAAAGACATCTAATTTATCCCAAACCCTAAATTCAAAATTTTTTGACATCAAACGTATGCCTGTTTATCATTTGCCCTATGAAAATTGGGAGAGTAGTAGATCATGAAAATTATAAAAACTGATTGTGTGGTGATTGGATGTGGTATTGCCGGTTCGATTTGTGCACTAGAGCTTGCAAACTCTGGGATTAATGTAGTTCTTATAACTAACTCCGATGAGCCCGATGAAACAACTACACGATATGCTCAAGGGGGCATCGTTTATCCACCCAGAGAAATCGAGGGCCGTGAGCGGTTTGTTGCAGACATATTGGAAGTTGGAGCTGGCTTGTGTTATGAACCAGCCGTTCGTTTCCTCACTGAAAAGGGAGCAGAAGTCGTTGATAAATTTTTGGTCGAATACCTACAAATCCCCTTTGACCGCGAAACTGGTGGAAAACTAGATTTCACGATAGAAGCAGGACACCCTGAAGTAGGACATCCTGAAATAGAACACCCATCCGAACTTATTATCCATGTAGAAGACAAAACCGGTTTATCCATCCAGGAGAAATTAATAGACGCCCTTTTAAAGCATCCAAATATAGACCTTCTTACCTGTATGACAGCGCTAGATCTTTTAAACCTTTCTTATCATACAAAGGAGCTTAATAACTTATATAAGAAACCTCAATGTATAGGCGCCTATATCTATGACCAGAAATCCAAAGAGGTATTTGCCATAGTAGCTCCCTATACCGTTCTTGCTACTGGAGGATTAGGACAGCTATATCAACACACTACCAATCCGGAAGGAAGCAGAGGAGACGGTATTGCAATGGCGTTTCGAATGGGTGCAAAGATAATAAATCTAGAATATATTCAGTTTCACCCAACGACTTTTTATCATAGAGACGCAAAGCGTTTTCTTATCACACAAGAGTTAAGAAGAGGTGGAGCAAGGCTTATAAATAGCAAAGGCGAAGAGTTTATGTCACGATATGATTATAGGAAGGAGCTTGCATCTCATGACATAGTCTCTCGTGCTATACACCAGGAGATGCTCTCTCTCGGAGACCCATATGTATTTCTGGATATTTCTCATAAACCAGATCAATGGATTCGGACAAGGTTTCCTTATACCTATTCGCAATGCTTAAGCTACGGAGTAGATATCACAAAAGAGCCAATTCCAGTGGTTCCTGCCGCACACTATAGCTGCGGTGGTGTGTGGGTAGATTTAAAAGGGGAAACAAGCATTCCGGGACTTTTTGCGGTCGGGGAAGTTGCCTGCTCCGGAGTTCATGGTGCCAACCGTTCAGCCGCCACTGCTTTACTAGAGGGTCTTCTCTGGGGAGAGAGCGCTGCAAAAGCAATCGGGACCGACTTAAAAGGGAGAAAATTTTCCTTCCCAGATATAAAAGAACGTGGATATGAGCAGGAAAAGGTTGACCCTGCCCTCATCTACCAAGATTGGCTTGTAATAAAGCAAACCATGTGGAACTACGTTGGGCTTGTAAGAAGTATGCATCGCTTAGAACGGGCAGAGAAAGTACTGTCAGGATTAGGCACTGAGATCGAAAACTTTTACAAATATTCAGTAATCTCAGATGAGCTTATTGGGCTTAGAAGTGCTATTCAAACAGCGAATCTTATTGTCCATGCTGCAAAAGACAATCGCCAGAGTAGAGGTTGTCACTTTATAGTTGATTGAAAAGAGATAGATAATCCCTAGCTAATCTAAACCGAAAGGGTTCTTCAGGACTAAATGTGAGGTTGCGAGATATTTCTTGATAAATGCAAGACTCTCATAATTGTGGCCGGAGCTTAATAAGACGTACGAAAATGATTATGTGTGAAAATAATGATTGGAACTAAAAACGTAGGGAGCAAACTTAGCGGCAGTCTCGTGAAATGTCACTACGGAGGCTATTACAAAATGTCAAATGGTAAGTTTATAGTAACAAATCTTATAATTAAATTTACAAAACGAGATTGAATACAGATGAATCTATATCAACCCTATCCCTCAACTTTTCATGTACGGCGATATTAATTCTATCTCCATACCGGGAAAGTTGACTCAACAGCCGATTCAAATGTTGGAGCTCCGCTTCATGGAACTCTTCTATATGTAAAGTTACGGACGAGGTTGTATGTTTCAGAACCTTTTCTATATGAGGTGCCACTCGTATAAAGAAATCACGATCTAGCCATCCTTTCATAGATATAGAAAGATTTGCAGCAGCGTTCTTAACCTGATTGAATGATACCTCCAACGCACCAAGGTTTAGATAACGCTGGAACGCTTTTTCGATCAACCCTAGATAGCTGTCGCTTAAGTGGTTTACATCCTCAAATTCCTGAATAAAATGACGTTCAATATAATCTCTCATTGACAACCCAACTATCCAATCTTGTATTACAAGCGGGATCTGTCTAGGCTTGGAAAATGGAATAGTTCGGATAAAATGGAAAATGCGCGAAAAACCGCCTGGCAATAATCCATGGATAATGAACCTGCTCAAAACCTTCAACTGCTCTCCTAATGGATATGAACCTCTATAAATCGGATTTGAGATATAACGTGTTTTATTTTTGATCCGAATTGCGATATTACGATTGTCTAACAAACGATAATAAAGTGCACGATATCCGCTAACCATCTCGTCGTACCCCATTTGCTTTGGTATAATATTAGTGCTGAGCTTTGTGTTATCCGAATTGTTAGCATCAGGGATAATCCTTCCATCCTTTTCCAATCGTTCATAAAGTGGTGTTTTAGGCGCTGCAGTTAAAAGACCGATCATAGCCGTTTGAATTCCCGACTTCGTAATGAAACGGTATTGTTTATCAAAGGTCTCAATCGTGTCATTATCAAAACCGACAATAAATCCGGCAAGAATTTCAATACCATAGGAATAAACCTTTTTAATTGAAGCAAGCATATCTTGACGGGTATTTTGGAATTTTAGTGTTTCTTTTAGGCTTTCTTCATCGGGGGATTCTATCCCGATAAAGACCCATCCAAAATTCGCTCCCCTGAAAAGCTCAAGAAGTTCTTCATCATAAGCAAGGTTTAAAGAGGCTTCAGTCCCAAAATGAAAGCGATAATTATGCTCTCTCTGGTATTCACTGAGAAATTTCAGTAGTTTTTTTGCAAGTGGTTTATTTCCAATCAAGTTGTCATCTACATAAAAGACGTTATTTATGTTAAGCCCTCTTAGCTCGTCTAACTCCCTGCCAACTTGTTCAAGGGACTTAGTACGAGGCTTACGCCCAAACATAACAATAATGTCGCAAAATTCACAACGGAAAGGACATCCTCTTGAAAACTGTAAACTCACTGCTTGATATTTATCCAACTTTAAAAGGTCAAAACGGGGAACTGGAGAATCAGTAAGAGCTACTTCACCATGTTCGTGATATAATCTTTTGGGTTCTCCCATTTCAAAATCTTTGCAAAACTCTTTCCATATATATTCTGCTTCGCCTGCAACAACAGTGTCTGCTAGGGATTCATACAGCTCAGGGCATAATGAAGCGTAACTTCCACCTGCAACAACATAGTACCCTTTCCTTTTATAGAAAGTCAGTAATTCCTTTTGTCGCTTAAATTGAACCCCCATTCCACAAACCCCTATTATATCTGCCCTTGGATCAAGGGGTATAGACTCTATGTTTTCATCAATAATCTCAACCTCCCAGTTCTCCGGACACAAGGCAGCTAGGGTAGCTAATCCTAAAGGGGGATGTGTAGTTCTTTTATTTGGCAATATGTTATCAATTGCCCATTTAAAGCTCCAGAAACTTTCGGGAAATCTTGGATTTATTAGCAATAACCTCATGAGGTTCCTTCCCCTTACTTTTTGAATAAGTAAATCTTTTAGTTTTAAAGTGTATTGAATTCTATATTAAACCGATAGCAGAATCAATATAGTTTGTATAAATCCTTTATATACAGTCCAAACTACGTCGTAAGATACTAAAATCGTAGGATTATAGCCTACTTTCACAAGAAATGGATTGCTTATGGTAGATATATCCTGACTTCACTTTTACCGTCTTTCGTATCCTACTCAGTTTAAGAAGAAAATCGATGAACCTCGCTCTGAAGCATATAAAGATTGTAGTAAATTCCTCTTTTCATCAAAAGCTCGTAATGAGTTCCAACCTCAAAAACCTCTCCATTGTGAATAACGATTATTTTATCTGCCTCTCTTATGCTGGAAAGCCTGTGGGCAACTATTATCGTGGTTCTTTTTCGATTATCATTTTTGAGTAACTCACGTACCTTTAATTCCATTTCAGCATCTACATGCGACGTGGCTTCGTCGAGAATTAGAAACCTTGCGTCCTTTGAGAAAGCTGTTCCCAGAGAAACAAGCTGTTTTTCACCTGAGGAGATAGAACTTCCATCGGAGTTTATGAGCTCCTCAGTATCTGTAACTCTTGCGAATTCATCTCCGTTGGATGAATCATCCATTAAGCTTTTCCCAAAAAGAAAGTGATCCTGGAATACAGTAGAAACATTCGCTCTTAAAAAATCAGGGTCTAGTTCTCTTATGTCCACTCCGTCAAATAGTATCTTCCCTTTTTGAATCTCATAGAATTTGAGTATAAGATTAACAATCGTGGTTTTTCCTGAACCTGTAAGTCCTACCAGAGCAACAGTTTCACCAGGTTTTGCAGAAAAAGAGACATCCTTTAAAACCCAGTCGCCCCCGTCATAAGAAAACCAGACATTCTTGAATTCTAGCGCACCGTGTACCTTTTCTAGTCCCCTTCCCTGCTCCCTTTCCTCCGGTTTTATGTTTGAAAGCTCATACAGATTTTCAGAGGCAGCCACAGCAGACTGAAATATGTTATACCTTTCAGCAAGTTCAACTATTGGTCCAAAGAGCATTCTTATGTATGCAAGATAAGCAATAAGAGCACCAAGCGTGAGATCAAGATTGAGAATGCTCAACCCCCCATACCAGAGTATAAGAGCCACAGCAGTGGTACTAATAAACTCAATGATGGGTCTAAACGTAGCAAATGCAAAAAGCTGATCCATATTTGCTTTATAGTTTTCTCGGTTAACATCCCTAAACCTTACGGAATTTTCACGCTCCCTATTATAGAGCCTTATGATCATAATCCCTTTTATGCTTTCCTGTACGAAGGCATTTAGTTTTGCGATTGATTTTCTAACGTCCCTATAAACTGACTTTAGCCTCTTTCTAAAAAGTAAGGCAATAATCCCAAGAACTACAGTGAGAATAAAGATAAAGAAAGTAAGATTTCTATTCATATTAAACATCACACATAGAACCCCAAAAATCACAAGAATATCTTTAAAGAACTGGACCAGTACCGAAGTGTACATCTCGTTTATTGCATTCACATCGTTTGTCACCCGTGTTGTTAATCTCCCAACAGGGTTTTTATCGAAGAACGGTTGTGGAAGAGTTAAAAGGTGAGAGAACACACCTACCCTAATTCTATGCATAATCCTTTGCCCTGAGTAATGTAAAAGATAGGTGTAAAAAGAACTAAAAAGGAAAATGGCAGAAAGCATTAAAAATAAATAAAGAGCTAGTCTATCAAGGCGATTAATTTCCTTATCTCTTAGGATCCTAATGTCTTTACTACTTAGTTTTTTAAGAGAAGAATAATTCGAAACAAAAAACCCACCAATGGATTTAAAAATATCGGGACGATTTTTAATTATACTGAGAACACTTTCCCTTCTATTTAATTCAATATCTTCAAGATTAATGACTAAATATCTTTCTTCTGAGACAATCCCAAGCTTTTCAAGCGTAATCCTGTCTTCTTTTGAAACCCTGGAAAGATCAATTAAGTAATTATCTTTATCGAGAGTGATTATTGCTGAGGGGTATTTTTCTTTGATCCGATTTTCAAACCTCGTGTCTTTATTTTCATCGTTCGACTGAGGCCTGTCCTGAGCAGAGTCGAAGGGCTCTCGAACGTCCAAAAACCTAGCTTCTCTCCAGGACGGGAATATGTACTTATCTACGGCTATCTTTGTAACATAAGGAACTATAAGCTCGAAGATAGCCGTAATAATCATGAAAATTAGAGAAAGCACCATAAACCTTTTATATGGGGATGCAAAATTAAGGAGCCACTTTAATAGCTTAATCTCGTAGCTAATTTTTAACCCCTTTTCCTCTCCTTGATCCATTGAGCTCAAAAGCAACTCTCCTAATTATTGTTATTTTCTAGTAAAAACTAATTTAAACCCTATAAGATTTAATACGCACATTTCTTCTTACCAGTACTTCTACAATAATTCAACTAAAATCCGTTCACACTTTGAGGCTTTAGTTCCCTGTATCTTAATATTTAACTGCATAGGCAAAGGACTTAAACGTCTATCATATTTACAAGCGTTAATATGCGGCTGAAGCCTTCAACTCTTCGCCAAGAATCTGAATCTTATATAGCCTTGTGTAAATCCCATCCCGATTAATAAGATCATCGTGAGTTCCAAGCTCAATCATTTTACCCTTTTCCAAAACTGCTATCTTATCAAAACCACTAATTGAAGGGACCTTGCTTGACACAACGATGATGGTTTTTCCATTCATAAACTGTAGAAGATTCTTAAGCACTAAACCCTCTGTTCTTAAATCAAGTGAAGAAAGGACGTCGTCAAGTATCAAGACCTTCGGTTTTAATAGAATCGCCCTTGCAAGTGCAATTCTCTGCCTCTGTCCACCTGAGAGGCTTAGTCCTCTTTCTCCAACTCGTGCATCAAGACCTCCGGGAAAGCCTTCTATCTCGTTGTAGATTTCAGCAAGTTTAGCGGCTTCTATTATATCTTTATCAGAAACATTAGGATTCATAAAAGCGATGTTGTCTCTTATTGTTCCGCTAAAGATTACGGTTTCTTGAGGAAGGAAGATAAGTCCTTTTCTCAAGCTATCTTTTTTTATTTTCTGTAGATCAATCCCATCTATAAATATTTGACCCTCGGATGGCTCTAGGATTTTCATGAGAAGCTTAAGCAGAGTGCTCTTTCCAGAAGCTGTGCCTCCTGTAATCCCGAGAGACGTTCCTTCAGGGATAGCTAAAGTTATGCTATTTAGAGTAGGGGCACGGTGCACCGTGCCCCTACGAATAGGATAAGTAAAGCTGAGATCCCTGAACTCGATTTTCCCTTTTATCTCAATATCAACTGAATCTTGAGAATCAGCGATTTCGGGTCTTGTAAGCAGTATTTCATTCACACGCTTGATTGATGCGTTACCGCGTTTAATAATGTCAACAGCCCAACCCATGGCTACCATAGGCCATGTTAGCATTCCAAGATATATTGAAATAGCAGCGAAATCGCCCAAGGTTATACCAAGGGTTATCGTGCTCCTTCCTCCTACCCATAGAAATATTGCTGTTGCAATCCCTGCTATAAATGTAATAAGGGGTTGATAGACACCCCAGATTTTTATTAAGCCGAGGTTAACACCTAGATATTCGTTGCTTGTATTTTCAAAGTCTTCGACCTCTGATTTTTCCTTTACAAACGCCTTTACCACCTTCACCCCAGAAATTGACTCCCTTGCTTTCTCTGTTAGGTCAGAAAAAGAGGCCTGCACCTTTTCAAATCTATCCTCTATCATTTTTCCAAACTTGGCTACGATAATAACTAATATAGGGAAAGGAATAACAGCGTATAGTGTTAATGTCGGTGATACATAAGCCATGGCTCCAAGGATAAAAACAAGAAGTAAGATTCCATCGTACGCTACAACTACTCCAATTCCACAAGCCATCCTTATTGCCTCAATATCGTTTACAGTTAGAGCCATAAGGTTTCCAACCTTTCTCTCAGCATAAAAATCAAAAGAAAGGCTTTGAAGATGAGTAAAGAACTCATTCCTGAGCGTGAATTCAATTTTTCTTGAGGCGCCCAGTATGAAATATCTCCAAAAAAACCGAAAGATGGACATTACAACGGCTAATCCCAATATATAAAGGGCGTATCTTGTAAGAGCCTGAAGGCCTGCACCCTCAAGTGTAAGGGCATCAATAGCTCTCTCAATGATTAGTGGAATAGAAAGCTGAGAGAAATCCACTATAGAAAGCGCCA
>Ga0209324_10002285_pt1 | contig 13222 bp, 18 predicted proteins | sample Rifsed19ft3_FD_184015 | JGI IMG/M metagenome (GOLD analysis project Ga0209324, IMG submission 184015) | Soil microbial communities from Rifle, Colorado, USA - sediment 19ft 3 (version 2) | ecosystem: Environmental > Terrestrial > Deep subsurface > Rock core/Sediment | place: Rifle, Colorado...
GTTCTTTATCGAAGAACAAAAAAGAATCGTATCAAAAATTTATTATTAACCTTAATAATAAACTTGTCAGAAAGCAAAGCCCTATGGCAAAAAAAATACTTATTCTTTTATCACACTGTCTCCAGACGAATGAATGCAAAATCAGACTTACCCATAATATTTATAACTGTGAAAGATGTGGTAAATGTGAGATACGTGACCTGATTCAGATTGCCGATGAAAATCACTTGAACCTTTTCGTTGCAACAGGCGGCTCTCTTGCAAGGAGAATTTTACATGAGGTGAGACCGGAAGCAGTTATTGCTGTTGCATGTGAGAATGAACTTAGCAGCGGAATTGCAGATACCTATCCCCTCCCGGTTCTCGGCATTTCAAATGACCGTCCCTTCGGACCATGTTTGAATACAAGTGTTGACTTGGAAAAGGTAAGAGAAGCTATAAATTTCTTCAATAAAAGCACCCCTCATTAACAATTTTATGATAGAAGGAAAATGCAAAAATGAAGAACCCCGCGGCAAGACCGCAGGGTATCTTAACGTAAGGAATTGTTCTTTATCATATTCGCTCGCTAACCCCGCAGCAAGCTGTAGGGAATGCGCTCGCTATCCGTTTCATATAATGAAATGAAGAGATCCCCTATTCAGAAGGAAATAAGTAACCTCATGAAGGTGCTTTTTTACATGCTTTCTTTTATACTGCTCGGCCTCATATTCGGGTTTTTAACGTTCAAGATTCTGAGTTTCAGCCGTACTGTAGAGGTGCCTGATTTATATGGAAAAAGTTCTGTAGAGGCATCAAAACTTCTCAGAGGGAAGGGACTCAATTTAAAGATTGAAGGTGAAGATTATGACTCTTCGATACTGCCAGGGCATATCCTCAAACAGGATGTACCAGCCAAAAAAAAGGTTAAAGAAGGAAGGGGCATCAAGGTTATTCTCAGTAAAGGCGCGAGAGTCCAGTCAATACCGGTGCTTGTTACTGAAACACTCTCAAATGCTGAGGCTCTACTTATTCAGAAAGGATTAAAGATAGCAAAGGTAATAAGGGTGCACTCAAATAAGATCGAAAAGGACAGGATTATAGCCCAAGTTCCTGAACCAACCGAAAAAGTAAGTGACTATATCACAGTGCTTGTTAGTTCAGGACCTCATGAGGTAATCTATTACTGCCCTGATTTTAAAGACATGCCTGCTGATGAGGCAAAAGAACTTATAGAAAGATTGAATCTGAAAATGGAAACAAGTGGTTCTGGCGATCTTGTAAGGGCGCAAAAACCAAAGCCAAAAACATACGTAAAAACAGGAGATACAATTTATCTCCAACTGTACTGATTAACTTCATCCCTTGAGGAAATTGATAATAGCAGGATACAGTATTTTAGCTCATTCTCGCCCCGATAAGATCGGGACTCCGAGGCTTTTGCCTCTTTATATTAGAAATATTCTTATTGGACTATCGGCAAAAGAAACCGCTCAAATACTATATTCTGCTATTCTGGAATTTGAAAGTTTGCTTCAAACGGATATCTAAAGGGATATTGCTTGACAAAAATTTGGCAATGGGGCATAAATTAATCTCTTAACCCAAATTATGCAATTGAGATAATGCAGATGTTGTGAAAAAATTTATTTTTTGATACCTTAGTGTACTTTTAACTGATGGATTCCAGAATATTTTAGTGAATATAACAAATAAAGATATTCCCAATAAATTCATCAAGTTAAATAAATTTTTGAACAATGTCTGCATTATTTAAGTTAATTTAAGGTGAAATAAGATGGTAAAAATAGCACCTTCGATACTTTCTGCTAATTTTTTGAATCTCGGTGAAGAGATAAAGGCTACCGAGAAAGCAGGCGTAGATATGATTCATCTCGATATCATGGATGGACATTTTGTTCCTAATATTACTATTGGCCCGTCTATTGTAGAATCAATCCGAAAGATTACATCTCTTCCGCTCGATGTCCACCTGATGATTGAAGAACCTGAAACATATCTCAAGGATTTTATAAAAGCAGGTGCTGATTATCTTACAGTCCATTTAGAGGCATCAGTACATCTTCACAGAACTGTTCACTTGATAAAAGAAAATGGTATAAAAGCTGGGGTTTCTCTCAATCCTGCTACGCCCATCTGGAATCTGGAGCATATATTACCTGACATTGACCTCGCATTGTTGATGTCTGTAAATCCAGGTTTTGGCGGACAAAAGTTTATACCACAAACCCTTGAAAAGATAAGGACATTAAAGAAATTAATCAGGGACAAAGGGCTTACAACCTTTATAGAAGTTGATGGTGGCATAAATCTCGATAATGCTCATGACGTAGCATCAGCAGGAGCTGATATCCTTGTTATGGGATCTGCCTTCTTTAATTCTAAGGATTACAAAACAATTGTGAAACAATTAAGAGAACGCCTTGGAAATTGAGAGCCTTACTGAGCGTGCAGAAAAGTTAAAGGAAAAATCACTTTATTTTCAATCACTGAAGCTCTTTAAAGAAGCCTTCCAGAGATATAAAAAAATATGTGACACTGAAGGCATGCTTCATTGCATGCTTGCTCTCGGAGATATCTACAGGATGTCAGGAAACTTCGATCTTGCTGCAGTTAACTATTCAGAAGCAATAAACCTTGCAAAAAAACATAAAAAACAGATCTGGCTCTACGATGCAAAGATAGGGCTCGGTCTCTCCTTAAGGGCACAGGGTAAATGGAAAGAATCGATAAAACTCATACGTGAATCGGAAAGGATTTTCAAAAAACAAGGTGACAGAGAAGGCATTGCCTTTTCACTCTGGGCAGAAGCAGGTGCCTTAAGAATAAAAGGGAATATCAAAGATGCAATAAAGACTTTCAAAACATCTCTTGATAAGTTTAAAAGCCTCAAAAGTCAGCAGGGCATAGGATATTGCCTTTGCGGACTTGGGGGTACATCAAGAATAGCAGGACTTTTCAAAGATTCCCTCAAATACTATACTGCTGCTAATAAATTATTTTCCGATATCAAAGATATATTCGGGATGGCATACTCCCACTGTGGTATTGGAAATGCCCTAAGAATGTTGAACGATTATAAAAATGCTCTTGTCCATTTTGCAAAGGCAACCAGCCTTTATCAAAAAATTGGTGACAGAGTCAGCTACTCTTATACTCTCTGGGGCCTCGGTTCAACATATAAGATGATGGGAAACTTTAAAAAGGCACGTTATAATTTCATCAAGGCTAAGCTGCTGTTTAACACAACGAAAGACCCGAGGGGCATTATATACTGCAAACTCGGCCTTGGAGAACTTGATTTTCTCGAAGGGAAAAGGTCAAGTGCAATTAAACATCTAAGAGCAGCCCTTTCCGAATCAATCAAAAATGTCTTTGCTTTAGAGAGGTGCTATGCTGCGGTAATCTTGTCTTATATAAATGAAAATAATCCCCCCACACCCTGCTTCAAGGGGGGATACAGAGGAGTCAGATGGGAGCAGTCTGGATTGTCTGGAAATATAGATGATAGGTGTTACAATAAGCTGGGACTGAAACTGAAGTTTCAGGGAATACCATTTAACATGCCATAAATAAAAGTGACAAGTGACAAGTAAAATGTAAAAACAATAAGAATGAATCTAACCGCAGCAAGCTGTAGGGTATCTATAAATTTAATCTTTGTTTCTTTTGTCATTCCCGCTTGTCGGGAATCCCTTTGAATTGCTCGGAATCTTAAGAAAGATTCTGGACAAGCCAGAATGACAGAAAGGCAACCCTATAGCAGCTACAGGAGATTATCAAGTTAAAACAGAAACTCGTAAGTCGTTACGGTTTTTGTAGAGGTACACTAACGTGGGATTTTTGAATACTCCCAATACACTTACAATAACAAGGATTATAATTATTCCAATATTTGTAACAGCCATAATATATAAACGCTATGATTATGCACTTTACCTTTTTGTAATTGCAGCGCTTACTGATATTTTTGACGGTCTTTTTGCACGCCTCAAAAACCAGAAAACCGCTTTAGGCACATTTCTCGACCCCCTTGCTGACAAGTTTCTCATTGTTACATCCTTTATCATCCTTTCCACCCATGGGTTAATAGCCAAATGGCTTGCAATAACTGTGATAAGCAGAGACACCATAGTTATTATAGGATGGTTCCTCCTTTATGTTGTCACAGGCAAGCCAAATGTTGAATCCTCATCACTTGGAAGAGCAACAATATGGGTTCAGAGCGTTTTTATAGCTTATGTACTTTTGAATTTGAATTTTTTTCCCCTGCTCTCAATATATCCTGCTTTTCACTGGATAACTGCAGGATTTACAATAATCTCTGGCCTCCAATATATTTACAGAGGTCTGAAACAGACCCATGCAATCTGAAAAAGGCATAGAAATAGAACGCATACATTCTGGAAGTCAGGCTGAAAAATTAGGTCTTCTTCCTGGCGATACTCTTGTATCCATAAACTCGCATAGGCTGCGTGATCCAATTGATTTCATGTTCTTCATTTCTGATGCTTCTGTTGAAATAGAGGTAAAGAGAAAAGGTAAAAATATTATCCTCCATACTATAAGAGAAGAGGGAAAGGAATTTGGCGCGGATTTTAAACCAGTAAAATTCACGATATGTAAAAACAACTGTATATTCTGTTTTGTAAACCAGCTGCCAAAAGGTCTTCGAAAAACATTATACATAAAGGACGATGATTACAGAATGTCTTTCCTTTATGGAAATTATGTCACCCTTACGAATCTTAAGGAAGAGGACAGGAAACGTATTGTTGAACAAAGGTTAAGCCCCCTCTATATCTCTGTGCATTCAACAAATAAGACCTTGCGGAATAAACTCCTCGGGAATGCAAATGCCCCTGACATCCTGAAGGAGCTAAAGTTCTTTGTAGATAATAAGATTAGACTTCATGCGCAGATTGTCCTCTGCCCTGGTTATAATGACGGGGATGAACTCTATAAGACAATCAGTGATCTTTACGGATTCTACCCCTATGTTTCATCAATTGCAGTCGTCCCGGTTGGACTCACCACATACAGGAAACATTCCGTCAGTCCTGTTGATAAAAAAGAGGCCAGAGATGCACTCAGAATAATTGATTCCTTTCAGAAAAGGTTTAAAAAGAAACACGGTGAATCAATTGTATATGGAGCAGATGAACTCTATATTAAATCACATGCGCCATTTCCACTATTTAAGGAATATGGGGATTTCCCCCAGATAGAAAATGGTGTCGGAATGGTTCAACATTTCATGTATCATGCAAAGAAAATCCGGCTGCCAAAGTCGCTTCCCCGGAAAAAGAGATTCCTCACATTTACAGGAACCTCTTTCTATCCATTTCTTAAAAAATTCATAAAGCACCTTGAGACAGAGGGCATTAACATAGATCTCATACCTATTGAGAATAGATTTTTTGGAGATAGTGTTACCGTTACAGGACTGCTCACAGGTAAAGACATTATAAGAACACTTCTGGATAAAGTAGAAGTTCAGGAAGCAATCCTTGTACCAGATGTAGTACTGAAGAACACGGAGGACATGTTTCTTGATGATATTAACCTGAAAGATATGGAAGATGCACTTAAAGTACCTGTAAAAAAGATTGCTTCAACTCCAGAGGGATTAATACAGGGTATTGCAGGAGAAGAATAAGAAAATAGATCATTTATGTCACCCTGAACTTGGTTCAGGGTCTAAAAGAGATGCTGAACTAAATTCAGCATGACAGTGGAGGTCAATTGAGGTGAAAATTTCTGGTAAAACAAAAATTACAGGGCTTTTGGGATATCCTGTTGAACACTCCCTTTCCCCTGTAATGCACAATGCTGCCTTTGAGGCACTCGGACTTGATTATTGTTATGTTGCATTCCCGGTGCATCCTGATTGTCTTAAAGATGCAGTCATAGCTATAAAAGCGCTGAATCTTGCAGGAGTTAATGTCACCATTCCACACAAGGAAAAAGTTATACCTTTCCTTGACGAAATCGATAAAGAGGCATCCATCCTCGGTGCTGTTAATACAATAGTCAATTCAAATGGCAGGCTAAAAGGGTTTAACACAGATGGTAGAGGATTCATGCAGTTCCTTTTTGAGTGTGGAATCTCAGTTGAGGGCAAGGAAGTATTAATAGTTGGTGCAGGTGGTGCGTCGAGGGCTTTAAGCTACTATCTGGGCAAGGAAGCTAAAAAGGTATGCTTATATGATATCGAAAAGAAAAAGGCAGAACAACTCATAGAGGATCTAAAAAATACTCTTAGTACTATATCGACTGTCGACAATATTACAAAGATTGATAATTTCAATCTCATCATAAATGCTACTCCTTTGGGCTTAAAAGAAGAAGACCCCTTACCTTTAGATACAACCCTCCTTAGGTCAGAGCAGATTGTATGTGACCTCATCTATAAGAATACGCGTCTCCTGAAAGAGGCTGCAAAAAAGGAATGTGTAGTCTTGAATGGTCTCGGGATGCTCCTGTGGCAGGGAGTTTTTGCCTTCGAACTCTGGACAGGAGTAACTCCGCCAGTTGATATCATGCGAGATGCTTTATATAAGAGCATGTAATTTCTTATTCTTCCATATCTCCCTCTACAAGTAGTTTCCGATCTATAATTTCAATATTAATAATTTTAGCATCTTCTCCGCTTATATCAAGGCAGTTACAATCCAATTTACTTATCAGGTTCTTAATATCTGCATAATCACTTACTTTTAAATCAACGATCAAAGTCAGTGACGCAGATATACGCTTTGCCATCCCTCATCACCTCCCTGTTTCAAAATTTGCCTATAATCAGTTCGTTATATACATCACTATAAAACTAAAACTGAAACAAAGGTATAGGAATAAGTCTGATATTTTTGTAGGTATTTTTTACTTTTTCTTGTCAGTCTTTTGCTTACGAGTTTAAATACAGACTCCACTATCTTCAGCCCCTTCGCCCTATTGCCTTCCTATCTTTCATTCCTTCATTTCAATCAAATGATCTCTTATCCATTCCACCAGTCAAGCCTTTTTTCACTATATTTATATTATAGCTCATCTTTTTAGATCATAAAATTCATTAAATTGACAAGAATTATATATTTTGATAGCCTTTGTTACTTAGGATTCTATTGAAATATTACAAAATTATTAGAGTTGATAACTGTTTACAAGTTTTAAAAGTCACTCAATTTTAAATAATAGATTAAGGAGTTTAAAATGGAGAAGGTTAGCGAAATAAGTAATTACGGGAGGATTGAAGATTTTATAACCCTCGCTGAGGGCGGTAAAGAAGTTAAACTGGAGATTGAATTAAAAAAACAGCTTGTCGCACAGAGGGTTCCTCCAGGAATTACAGAGGATATGAAAGATGAGGTAGATATGTATCTCCTTACAGCGAATTATATCTTCAAGGTAGGAAAAGATATGAAGCTTGTCACCAAGGTCTATATGTTTGGTTCTTCAGAGGAATCTCCGGATTCTGTCAAGATAAACATAAGTATCGCTAATGCACGTTTGAAGATGGATTACCAGCGTTTAAAGGATACAAAGATTGCGTTTGAAGAAAAGTATTTTTAAAAGCATTTCATTAATTTCTGGTCCTCCTGGTGCCAGCCACGCATAGATGAAATTCCCTCTATAATAGAATTTACTCAATTGACAAGAAATAGAGGTTCTGATAGCATTCACTTAGATTTTATCAAACGGTAGTAGTTTATTTTCACAGGTTTCATATGCCTGTGCTAAGTAAACCCCGTTAGAAGACCTTTCGCCCTTCTAACGGGGTAAAACTAAAAAGTGAGGATTTTACTATGGCTATTGAGTTTGGCAGGATAGAGGATTTTATTGTATTCGCAAAGGAAGGGAAAGATGTCCATGCAGAAGTTGAGTTAAAGAAACAGCTTGTCACACAGAAGGTTCATCCAGGAGATACATGGGATATGAAAAGCAAAATAGATATGTACCTCCTTATAGGTGCTTATACTTTCAGAGTAGGGAATGAGGTCAGACAAGTTTCAAAAATCTATATGTATAGCTATTTAGAGGAACCACCGCGTGACTTCTGGGTAAACATAAGTATCGCTAATGCACGTTTGAAGATGGATTACCAGCGTTTAAAGAACGCTAAGATTTCTTTCGAAGAAAAGTATTTTTAATCAGCCGAAAAATTAATGATTCTCACTCTTATTGGAAAGAAAAGGGCTGAGAATATAGTTGAATACAGAAATATCCACGGTAACTTTAATAGTGTAGATGAGCTGAGAAATGTCCCTGGCATCACGCCTGAGATTTTATGTGTAGTTGCTTGTTGCTTATCTCTTAAGCTATTTTCAGTTCTTTTTTGATTTCTTTTATAAGCCATTGTCTTATGAGAGTCTGATAAGGGATACCTTTTATAGTAGCAATCTTCTTAACAGACTGGAGATACAAGGGATCTATTTTTATTGAGATATTCCTGAGCTTTCTTTTTCTTCCCCCTGTGATTATGCTCTTTCTCAGTACATCATCGAGGCTTAGTTCGATATCCTCATCTACAATATCTTTCAATATGCCATGGGTATCATAATACTCCTCAGCAGTAAGGTCTTTTTTCATTGCCTTTTTTTTCATAAAATAAAAGCCTCCTTTCGTTATTATTTACCTTTATGTCTTCGCCAATATCCTTTCTCATTTCTATTCATGTCCCAGCCTGTGATTATTCTGGCAATACCATCCCTTTTCAATTCAAAAATAACTGTAAGGTATCTTCCTTCAAGAGTCGGTCCCATTACTACATAATGACCCTTTTTGGTTTTACGGAAAAGAGGCTTTAGTGCAAATACCTCCTCAGCCTCCTCTGGTCTTATCCCGTGACCAAGCTCAATGTGTAACACATTACCATTATCCCACTCAAACCCACTTATCCTCAAATATAGCCTCTCTTTTAATAGTAATACATTGTATTACCTTTTTATGAAAAAGTCAATTCACGAGACATGTTTTAAGTTAGATTGTCCGACAATTGTTATTCCGAAACCTTTATATCCCCGTCTCTTTCCCTCTTCCCCACCTATTTCCCCTATTGATAAACACATATTACTGTGTAATAATATGTGTAAAATTAATGTGTGGAAGGAGGGATTACATGCCAACCAATCTTGCAATAGATGAAAAACTTCTGAATGAGGCACAAAAAATAGGGAGGCATAAGACAAAAAAAAATACTGTCAATGAGGCTTTGAAGGAATACATTATGAAGAGGAAGCAAAAAAATATCGTGTCCTTGTTCGGAAAAGTTGATATCGAACCTTCCTATGATTATAAAAAAGCAAGAAAAGCTCGATGAAAATTTTGGTAGATACCTCGGTATGGCCTCTTGCTCTTAGTAGGAAAGCAGAAAAGACAAAGCTTACTTCGTCTTACTTTTTTCTTGATAAGACCTGATAAAGACCACAATTTCACTGACAAAGCGATCTAAATCCTTCAGATTATTAACAACTATCTGATGAAGCTCTTCAGGGGTGACCTCTCTATAAAAGTGCACCATACGATTCCTGTATCCAGCCATAACATAAAGGGTATCAGATAGCTCTTTTGAAACAATTCCTCTTTCTCCAAGCTCTTTTGCTATTGTCTTATATTCTATCTCTTTGAAACCCTGCGTCTTTGCAAGTATGTGTCTTCCGATGTCAAAGACAGCCTCAAGACTCCTTCTAAGATAGCTCTCTACAAAAGGAGGATTTTTCCTGTCAGATAGAAATTTCTTCTTTGTCATTTTTGAGAATGGTTTCAATTCGTTAAGACAGGTCTCTATAAATCTTATAAGTTCAAGAATTCGCGTTGTATTCAAACTCGAAATAACCATTCTCTATAGCCTCCATGATTTCTCTAACGAGAATTCTCTTTTTAAAATATAGATCTTCAGCCCTTTTCATTATTCCTTCTTCAAATTCATCTGCACTGAATTCATCTTTCTCATATATTCTTTCACCTTTTATTATCTCATACTGAAAGAGTGCATCGAGTTCATGCATAAATATGAGGTCAATATTAAAAGGATCAAATATCTTTGAGATTTCCTTGAAAAGAATCCCATAAGTCTTCATTGTCTCAACAGGTGGGTCCCCAAAGGCAATTGCAACATCGAGATCGGCAAAGATATCGGGCTCAACATCTTCCCCTTCAAGGTATCTTTTACCTTTATCTGTCTGCGAGCCAAAAAGATAGATAAAAATAATTCCATATTTTTTAGATAAAGCTCGAATATCTTTGTTTTCCATGGATAAAATATATCACATGGATATTGAGACGGTAAAGAAAATTAAATGAGTCTCATCAGTAGAAGGAGTTAATATCTGGATTCCCCGATCGAGTTGGGGAATGACATTATTTTCTATAAGATCAACTCACTTGATTATATGTAGAAATAACTTTCAGGTCTTTGTCTTTCTAAAATCATCCAGGGATATTATTTTTTCCTCTTCTGATTTTTCTTTTTCAGAGGATTCTTTAACATCTGATACATCCCACCTGTCAAACTTTACCATGGCTTCAGGAGAAAACACAGAAACTATATCTCCATGATAAATAAAGCAATTTTCTATTTTGTTACTGACCCCGAAGCCAAGTGCAGCAACTATACTGCCATCTTCAGTCCATTGAAGGTTTTTATGATTTCTGCTATTGAACACCAGAATTAATCCTTTCTCTTTTTCCTCGTCTGTGAAATCTCTACTACCTATAATGGTTCTCTCAGAATATTTAACCAGTAAAAATACACGCTCATAATCATTCAACAAATCATAGAATATATTCTGGAGATACTTCACCTGGTTTTTCATTCTAAAAAACCTCGAAGATAAATTCTATTTCCAGAGGCGAATTAAGGGGAAGTACATTTACACCTATGGCGGACCTCACATGCCTCCCTTTTTCGCCAAAGATTTCGAAAAGTAAATCAGAAGCTGCATTCAATACTTTTGGCTGATCTGTAAAATCAGGGTCTGAAGCAACATATCCCGTAATCTTGATGCATCTCTTAACCTTATCGAGACTTCCTATATGAGCTTTTAAAACTGATAGGGCATTTATCGTTACAGTCTTTGTTTCTTCCCTTGCCTCATCAAGGCTTATCTCTTTGCCGACCCTACCCTGCCTTAGTAGTTTTCCCTGTCTTAATGGCAAAATACCGCTTAAAAAAACAAGGTTTCCTGTCCTCAAAACAGGGATATATGACCCCAATGGAGCTGGCGCCTCTAAAAGTTCGATGCCTAATTCTTTAAGTTTATCTTCAGGTGACATTACAATCCCAATTCTTCAGGAGTCCCTATCCTCCCCAGTACTGCTGATGCTGCTGCAACAGCAGGGTTGGACAGATATACCTCGCTTTCAGGATGCCCCATTCTTCCGACAAAGTTTCTGTTTGTCGTTGCTATTGCCTTTTCGCCTTTTGAAAGTATCCCCATATGTCCGCCAAGACATGGGCCACATGTTGGGGTAGAAACTGCTGCCTCGGCTTCTATGAATATATTTAGAAGCCCTTCTCTCATTGCCTCCTTATAAATTTTTTGTGTAGCAGGGATAACAATCAACCTCACATTGGGATTAACCTTTCTGCCTTTAATAACCTTTGCAGCCTCTCTTAAGTCCTCAAGGTGCCCGTTTGTGCAGGAACCAATAACGGCCTGGTCAATGCTTACCTCAAAGAGTTCTGCTGCCGGTCTTATGTTTGATGGGAGATGAGGGCAGGAAACAGTGAGGGGAATTTTTGAGCAGTCATATTCGCGGATTTCAGCATATCTTGAATCATCATCAGAAGAATAGAAAGTATATGGCCTCTTTGCCCTTTCTTTCACATATGATTCTGTAATTGAATCAGGCACAATGATTCCGCTCTTTCCCCCGGCTTCAATCGCCATGTTGCAGATTGTCAACCTCCCGTACATCGGGAGATTTCTTATTGTTTCACCATCAAATTCCATAGCCCTGTAGAGCGCTCCGTCTACTCCTATATCCCCGATTGTAAAGAGTATTAAATCCTTTCCCCCAATCCATTTATTTAGTCTTCCATAGTATATGAACTTCATTGACTCAGGAACCTTGAACCAGCACTCTCCAGTTGCCATTGCAGCAGCTACATCTGTAGAGCCTACACCTGTTGCAAATGCTCCCAATGCTCCATAAGTGCATGTATGACTGTCTGCTCCAATAACAAGATCACCCGGCACGACCAGGCCCTCTTCAGGAAGAAGTACATGTTCTATCCCTACTCTTCCTACCTCAAAATAATGGCTGATGTTATATTCCTTTGAAAATTCTCTCAACATCTTGCACTGCTCTGCTGCTTTTATATCTTTTGCAGGTGTGAAATGGTCAGGAACAAGGGCAATCCTATCTTTATTGAAGACATCCTTTGCACCTATCTTTTTAAATTCAGATATTGCTATGGGTGCAGTGATATCATTTGCGAGAATAAGATCAACCTTTGCATTTATTAACTCTCCAGATGATACCTCTTTTCTTCCTGAATGAGCTGCAAGAATCTTCTCAGTAATCGTCATTCCCATCTATCCTCTCCTCTCAAAAGCCTTTCCGGCTATTAAAACAAAGATTAGAGAACTTAAAATAATTACTCCTATATCTATTATAAACGGAAAGTCAGGACTCATCTTGCCTTTTTCAAATGGGAAGAGAACATGCTTGATAGCGTCTATGCCATAAGTCAGGGGATTTATCTTTGAGATAATCTTGAGAATCTCAGGTAAAAGCTTTACAGGATACATTGCACCTGAAAGAAAAAACATAGGCATTATAATAAAGTTCATTATTACACTGAAACTCTCATAACTCTCGTAGAATGTTGCAAGGAGAATACCGAAGGCGGATATAGAAAATGATAAAGAAGCACATATCAGGATAACTCCTATAATCTGCAATACCCCCAGTTTAAAACCGACAAAAGGAAAAAGGGCAAGGATAATCGCTGCCTGAATAGTAGAAACAACAGTGCCGCTCAAAGCCTTGCCAATAACAATAGAGAACCTCGACACAGGTGCAACAAGGATCTCCTTTAAAAAGCCAAATTCCTTATCCCATATTATGGAAATTGATGAAAACATGGAACTGAAGAGGATGGTCATCCCAAGTATCCCAGGGAATATAAATTGGATATATGGTACCCCTACATCTGGCGAAACAAGACGTGATATTCCAGCGCCAACTATAAACAACCAGAGGAGCGGCCTTGCAA
>Ga0209324_10002286_pt1 | contig 13221 bp, 11 predicted proteins | sample Rifsed19ft3_FD_184015 | JGI IMG/M metagenome (GOLD analysis project Ga0209324, IMG submission 184015) | Soil microbial communities from Rifle, Colorado, USA - sediment 19ft 3 (version 2) | ecosystem: Environmental > Terrestrial > Deep subsurface > Rock core/Sediment | place: Rifle, Colorado...
CACCTGATGCTCCACAGCCCGCCAAAAGGACGAACAAGACAATCGTTGATACTAACCCAGCAATTTTCATCTCAGCCCTCCGGATAAAAATAAATTGGAAACCGATTGATGACCTGGTTATGGTTGATCATCTCAAGTGGCTGAAGTCTAACCCTTCCCGGCTCAGAACCAGCCCTTGCGCTTGAAATACATGACCATGCCGATCACGATCGAGATCATCACGCCCCACACCAGGAAGTATCCCGCTGGCCATTGCAGTTCGGGCATGTACCTGAAGTTCATGCCGTACACGCCGACAATGAAAGTCAGTGGAATGAAGATGGTGGCAATGATGGTCAGCACCTTCATTACCTCGTTCATGCGGTTGCTGACGCTGGAGAGGTAGATGTCCAGCATCCCGGAGACCATGTCGCGGTAGGTTTCAATGGTATCGATCACCTGGATGGTGTGGTCGTACACATCCCGCAGGTACACCAGCGTTTCCGGTCCCAGCAGGGGGGATTCGATCCGCTCGAGCGAGTTGATCGCCTCACGCAGCGGCCAGACCGATTTCCGCAGGTAGATCAATTCACCTTTCAAATGGTGGATGGATTGCAGCGTGGATTTATCCGGGTTCCTTATCAGGTCCTCCTCCAGGAACGCTATCTGCTCCCCCAGGTTCTCGAGAACGGTGAAATAATTGTCCACCACCTGGTCCAGCAGGGAATATGCCAGGTAATCGGCGCCCATTTTACGAATGCGTCCCTTGCCTTCCCGCAGGCGCATGCGCACAGGGTCAAAGATGTCGCCAGGATCCTCCTTGAAGGAAACGACATAATCCTTGCCGAGGATCAGGCTGACCTGCTCTATCTGGACTTCCTTCTGCGCTTCATTCCATGAGATCATCTTCAAGATGATGTACAGGTAATCCTCGTAATCCTCCATCTTGGGGCGCTGGGTGAGGGTGTGAATGTCCTCGATGACCAGGGGATGAAGATCGATGCGTGCCCCCACCTGTTCCAGGATATCCTTCTGGTTGATGCCATCGATATCCAGCCAGGTGACTCCCGCGCTTTTCCCCAGCACCATCTCGCGGGTGAGTTCATGTGCCTGCAGTTCAATGACCGGATGATCGTTGTCGTAATGGATGTAAGAAAGGGTGACTGGCAACGGCTGCCGTTTTGTCTCCCTGGGCGGGACGATACGGCTCTCTGAACGCTTTCGGATTGCTGGGGATCGATCCATGGTTACCATCCTTCCTGGTTGAACTCTGTCACTGCCGGCTTTCAAGCACAAGATCAGCGCTCCCTGCGCCGATCTTACAGGAACCATTATATATTATCGCGCAGTTTTCCCGGATGCAACCTGTACACAACACATTCCCGGCGTCTTTATTGTAAAATGGAGGAAAGTCGAAGAGCAGGTCTGATAACCGGCAGGGATTCCGGGTGATGCAGAAGGAGGGAACGATCATGGAATTTACACAACTGATATCAAGACGCTACAGCGTACGGGCTTACCGCCCCGACCCGGTGGAAGATGAGAAACTGCAGGCCGTGCTGGAAGCAGCTCGCCTGGCGCCAACGGCAGCCAACCGCCAGCCGTTCCGTATCATCGTCATGCACACCGCCGGGCGGGAGGAGGAGATCAGCCGGATCTACCGGCGTCCCTGGTTCGTCCAGGCACCGATCGTGATCGGGGTGTGCGCCATCTCGTCCCTGGCATGGGTGCGGGAGAGCGACCGCTTCAATGCGCGCATGATCGACGCTGCCATCGTCATGGATCACCTCATCCTGGAAGCCACCAACCAGGGGCTGGGCACCTGCTGGGTGGCAGCTTTCAACGTGGAAGCAGCCCGCAGCGTACTGGGTCTTCCCGACGACGCTGAACCGGTCATCTTCACCCCGCTCGGCTACCCGGCTGACCAGCCCGGAGAGAAGGTGCGCAAGCCGCTGGAGGAATTGGTCAGATACGAGAAGTGGTAAGAAGGGAAAAGAATATTTGGACAAATTTAAATATTAAATTGATGAAAGAAATTTAGTCTTTTTATATCAATTTCGGAAGATGTGAAATTTAATAGTTAAAATATATTTAAAAACAAGATATTAGAAGTTCTTCTTCGAAGAAAAGTTCGTGAATATGGGGCTTTTCATTGCAGCGTTAGTGGATATTATTCAAAAATTAGTGCGATAATAATAATCGAGCTTAAAAAGCAACCGAAGCTGAAACATCCCTTATGGCAGTTCTTAAACGGGATTGGAGGAAAAAATGCCAATTACGAATGAGCAAATACTATCTGCACAAAATAGGCAACACTTGGCTGCCCATGATACACACTCTCAAGTCAGACTCATAGCAGGTCCAGGTTCAGGTAAATCCTTTACAATTCAAGAACGAGTAAAGTGGTTGCTCGATCGAGATAGAGATGTGTTACCAGACTCTATCTATGTTGTTTCGTTTACTCGAGCATCTACATTAGATCTTCGGAATAGAATTATAAAATATTGTCATGACGCGGGTCAACAAAACGTTGATCAGATAAACATTTCTACCCTTCATTCCCTTGCATTGAGAGCACTTCGTTCTGCTGAACTTTTAGCTTATCCAGCAGATCCACTTGTACTAGATAAGTATGAGCAAAAGTATATATTAGACGCAGAGTTTTCAAGATCATCAGGTTATATTCCAAACAACAATATAGGTTATTCACCAGGAAGATGCAAACTAATAAGGACTGATTATGAAGCATTTTGTGGAACAGGTGATTGGGAATCCCCCAACCATATTCCTCCTGATCCCCCTATTTCTGAGGAAGAAAGGCAATCATACATAAGGTTTCATAATCCAAGAACTCAAATTTATTCTTGTGTCCTTCCTGGCGAAATTGTGAGACAATGTGTTACAAAAATGCAGGTAGGTCTTTTAGATCCTGTAACTTTGTTGAACATTCATCACTTGATTGTTGATGAATATCAAGACCTTAACCCAACCGATTTAGAATTTGTTGATAGATTAATCAGTAACAATGTAAATACTTTTGTGGCTGGTGATGATGATCAAAGCATATATTCATTTCGGTTTGCTTCACCAAGTGGAATTCGGTCTTTTATTAATCGTTTTCCTCAGGCAGGTGATCACGAACTAATAGATTGTTTTAGATGTACAAGTAAAATTCTTGATACAGGTCAAAATTTAATAAACAATTTTTCGGAACCTATTCGAATTCCTAAAAACCAAAAATCACTATACTTGGAATCTTCACTTCCAGTACAAGGTGTAGTTCATCTTTGGAGATTTCGAAGCTATCAAACTGAAGCAAGATCAATTGCTGAGTCATGTGCTGCATTAATTTCTCGAGGTGTCTCTCCTAATGAGATAATGATATTGGTTAGTAATAAAGACCTTCTTTCGGTTTTGACTCAGGAACTAGACAGTGCAAATGTTAATTATGAAGCTCCCAAGTCCGAAGGTTTCTTTGAAACCTCTTCTGGTCGGTTTATTTTAGCAATTCTTCGACTAATCTGTAACTCAGATGATTATGTAGCTCATCGATTAATTTTAGGATTAAGACAAGGGGTTGGGTCAACAACTTGCAACAATATATCAGAATCAGCAATTTTGAACAATCTTAATTTTCGCAATCTTTTCTACAATCCATTACCGAATGGTGTTTTTAGTAGGCGAGAAATAACAGCTTTGAATCATGCACGAGAAGTATGTAGAAGTATAAATGATTGGTCATCAAATGAAACATTACTAGCACATCAAAGTGATATTGAAAATATTGTGACAAATATCATTGGAGAACAAGCGGTATCCGAATGGAATAATAAAATTAATTCACTCCCTCAAGAAATATCGATTGAAGAAATGAATAATTATCTTCATGCAGATACTGACGAGCAACAAGCGGCTCTCTTAGAGCAAGTATATATGCGTCTTGATATCCCTATACCAGAAGGTGGTTTGTTGCCTCAGAAAGTTCGTATTATGACAATGCATGGTTCAAAAGGTCTCAGCGCACAAGTAGTATTTATCCCTGGATTGATGGAAGAACTTATACCCGGCCAATTAAAGAGACCATATCCTGGCTTAGTTCTGGAAGCTGCAAGGATGCTATATGTTTCGATAACAAGAGCAAAAGCAGCGTGTATATTATCTTATTCAACTTCCCGCGTAGTTTTTGGTCATTATTCACAACAAACCTCTTCAAGATTTGCAGAAAATTTAGGCGGTGTCTTCAGAGACCGTACGAGTTGCTTAACTCAAGAAGAAATCAATTCAATTATTAATTCAATCCAAAATTTATAGTTTATTGAATTAAGTTAAGCTATAAAACCTTACCAAAATTATGTCAGATCCTCTTCACCAAAGCTAAGAGAAAAATTTCTCAAATAATGTCATTGATTAAGAATTATTTGATGATTCTGAAGAAAAGGATCAACAATGAATGATAAGATAATCTTGAGAAATGCTGTTCAACTTGACCTTCTGAAGATTATTCCTTAGCAAATGAGAAAATGTGTTTTCATTATGGAAAAAGATTATTTCAAAGATCTAAAAGGTTTCTTATGAAGATCGACATTCGAACCGAAGCCGCCAAATACTACGACAGCAGTTCTGATTTTCCCAACGACATCCCCTTCTACCAGGCACTGATCTCCTCTCCGGATAGTTCCATCCTGGAATTGGGCTGCGGAACCGGGCGGGTTACCCTGTCCCTTGCCGCCTACTGCCGATTCATCCAGGGCATCGATCTATCCCCTGCCATGCTCTCCATCTGCCGTGAGAAGCTCCTTAAAGCTGGAATTCCCCCGGAGAAGGCGCAGGTGATCGAAGGCGATATCACCAATTTTGACCTGGACAGGCAATTTGACCTCATTATTGCCCCCTTCCGCGTTCTGCAAAACCTGGAAACCGACCAGCAAGTGGATGGCTTGTTCCGTTGTATTCGAAAACACCTGGCGCCGGGTGGAACCTGCATCCTCAATGTGTTCAGACCATTTCTTGAAGCGGAAGAATTGAAGGAAAAATGGGTTCGGAATGGGGAGACTTTGAACTGGGAAGTGCCGGTAGAAGGTGGCAGGCTGACCTGCCATGACCGCAGGGCAGCCATGGACACCGAAAACCTGGTCCTCTACCCGGAACTGATCTATCGCCGTTACGAGGGGGAAAGGCTGGTGGATGAAAGTATTTTGAAGATCCCAATGCGCTGCTACTACCCGGACAGCTTCGAAAAGCTGGTCGTCGAACATGGATTTACTGTCCTGGATCGCTGGGGCGGGTACGAGGGAGAAGTCTATGGACAGGGACCGGAGTTGGTCATCCAATTTGGAGCAGGCAGCTGACCAAATAAGCACAAGGTTGTTATCGAGGATTCTTTGATCTTCGCTTCCTCACCAGGAATCAAAGAGTAGCCGATTCATACCGTATGACCTATTTTGGATAGAGGAAGGAAATTAATTGGTCAACCTGATTCGTTCAGCCGGGCAGAAAAGACAAAACAGCCCGTTTTAAAGTCCGGAGAAGACCTTTTTATGCCATCGATCACAGGGGTGAGTTATTGCACCGGAACCTGAAGGGTACCCCAGGCAAATTTCAAACAAGGATAAACACTATCAGGAAGAAATTTAAGAAATGAATTAAAGGACTTATCAATAAAAAGGTTGGCTGTTACAAAATCAACCTCTGGAATCTCGCCATCCAAATAATAATCCCACAACAACCTGCTGGCACTTGATGGGTCAGCGGTAACATCAACACCCGGCACGATCATCAACTGCATATGGGTATGGGGCATGCCTGAATCCAAATCCATTTCCCCTATTCTGGCAATAATATCGCCAGCTTGAACATACTCACCGTTAAGGCTCTGCAGGGATTTCCACTTTCCTTCCGAAGAGTAAAAAGAATCAGCATTGTGGGAAAGTTCCACCAGGTAGCCTGTCTGTGGTGAATAAATGATTATTGAATAGTTATCGGCATTATCTGTACGAGCGCCCTTGAATACGTAAAGAAACCCTTCAATAGGCGCCCGCACCGGTGTGTTCACTATGGTTGGATATTCTGAAGAGGGATACGGGACGAAATCCCAGGCAATAAATCCTTTATGCCAACCGCCATTCGCTTTGCATATCCAGTTTGTGAAGTAGATATTGCTCAGTAATGGAACCTGGGTATACTCCCCAAGAACGAGTACCTGCCCATGGTTCTCAACAACGTTTCCGCCAGGTGACTGGATATCGATCTGAACGATCATATTTCCATCTCTGGGCGTCAGCAGTCCTGTTTGTGGATCCAGGTCTGTATAGTAACCATCTACGATTTCAAAACAGGATCTGCCATCATCCGTCAATTGAGAAGGTATCTCCCTTTCCACCACGGTTGAACCCTGGCTGATGGCTGCCTTGATCTCCAATCTTTCCAGGTCAGCAGAATTCCCATCGTAAGTGTAGCAGATCATGTTCCCATGGCCATTCACTCCCACCATGTCAACGCTGAAACTGCCCAATGCACCTGCAGTAGTTGGTACGCCGCTGCTTGCCGTTTGGGGGGAACCGGTGTAAGGGAGATTGACCGAGTCTGCTGGATTGCAGGATGCAAGAATGACCAGGAACACAATTACATGCAGTAGTTTCTTAATGACAATTCCTTCCAATAACATCAATCTGAATATTCTGGGCGATTGTATCACCAATGCTATTAAATCCGCAGATGGATGAGTTGAAGCAGCCGGAACTCTGCTGAGAGATGACAAAAACCCAGGGCGAGCGTCTAGCTTGCCACCCAGTAATAATAAATGTCAAACGAGATGTGGAAGACGCCAGGCGAGCCGGTCTTTGACCATACGATCCATAGGTGCGAATCATTTGCGCCGGGGGATGCGGTGGTGGGAGCAACCTCCCGCGAGGTGAAAACATCATCTGTTTCAAGTTTGGTATTGAAAGTATAGTGAACAGTCTCGGCTGACATCTGCAGGTTGTTGGAATAGATCTTTACGGTCCAATAGTTGGTCGAGTTATTGGGGCTGGCGGGATGGGTGCGCAGGATCACCTTGCTGATGTAGTAACTCATGTCCGTCCGCATGGCCTGGACATCCCCGCTGGTGGTGGAAGAATAGATCGTGCCGCCATTGAACTGAAACTCCTGCGATCTCCATTCTGACCCTGTGTAATAAAAGAGCATGCCAAGATCTGTGCGATAGAATGTATCTCCACTGGCAGGGGAGCCGGGGAAGGAAGACCCGCTCAATAGTCCGCCAGCAGTGATCCCCAGGATCGTTTTGGTTTCGGCAAGTGTCTTCTTTACAAAAGCACCTGAACCGGAAGCTACGAGAAAGTCACTGACCGCAGTTGCCAGGGCATGCTTGATGTACTGGGTATGATCATCATCCCCCAACCCTCCCAATGTGCCATGATCTTCGGGTAAGGACAATAAAGTCTTTACCTCTGCCAATGTCTTCTTCACATAAGCACCCGCACCACTGGCAACGAGGAAATCACTTACCGCAGTAGCCAAAGCATGCCTGATGTACTGGGTATGATCATCATCAGTTAACCCGCCCAGCCCGCCATGATCTGTGATGATGGCTTGATCCAGTGAGCGCAGGGCGTTCTCGACATTGGAATCATCCAGGTTGAGGACATTGCCAAAGTATTCAGCATTTACTTCAACATCCCTTGCAGACGGGTTGCGGTAATTGGCTGCAATGTTACTGCGTGCAGGTGAAGAATTAAAGGCATCATCGGGCACGCCACCGCCTTCGCTGGATGGAGTGGTGAGATACCAATCGATCCAATCTTCAATATAGGCAAGGTGGGGATGAAATGGAAGCTGCCGAACGACCTGCACCCAGGCGGGGGAGCCACCGCGCTTGAAGAACTCGAACTGCTCCAGGCACCTGGTCTCGGTGAACCCATCAATGGACAACTCAACCAGGTCACCCTGTTCAAGGTTAAGATCCGGTCTCTGCACGAACTGGTAACAAACACCATTGAAGACCCTGCCCCAGTCCTGAAAACGGGGGTCGTCCGAGGGATCATCGGCTGCAGCTATGCGACCAATGGAATGATAAGCGGCATTCTGACCGTCCGGTTCATAAGTTTGGGTGGTGGTCTCGTCATCCCATGACAGGTTGATCGGTTTATCCGGCCACAAGAACTTTGTGTACCTGGCATGGGTAAAGGGGGTGTACTGCCCATCAAGCGGGTTGCTGGCATTGGATGCCACCCCATAAATCAAAATGGACTTGTACCACCTGGGGAATATGTACGAGAAAAAATGCTGGTATGAAATACTGATGATCTGACGTGCATCGACCAGGGAGAAGGTGGCGCCTGTTTCTTCGGGGGGAACCCAATCGTACCAAATATCCCTGGTATCATCCCACCCAAGATAGGCAGAATTGACCTGAGAGAATATGGCGTTGTAGACAGCACGATTGGATTGATCCAGGGCGATATTTGAAATGGACATTGAGGGGAGCAATTCAGCCACGACATGGGAGCCGCCATCTTTTTCACTGTAGGTAATATCGACGATGTAATAAAAATTCGAAACTATTGAATAATCTGTACCAGCAACGGTCAACCCTCTTTCGATCTCGATGGCATAATTCGAATTAACGATGGCTGTGACCACGGAAAGTAAATCTTCCTGCACGAAAATATCATACTTCATTCGGGAGAGATAGGCTTTTGTGACCTCATAAGTACCAAGAAGAACCCAGGCAGAACCATTCCAGCGGACAAGTTTCATGCGGAAGATGGGCGTCCCGGTCCCTGCTTCCAGGTTGCTGATCAACACAGTATCAAGGTCAAGCATCAGAAAGCCCTGTCCACTGTGGAGCCGTCATGCCAGCTGGCTGACTGCAGCCCGGAATCATAGGCACCCAACTGGCGGTCAAAGAGTTCCAGCAGAAGCGTGCCCAGTTCGGTATAGCGCCGGCTTTCATCCCGGTTGAGGTTGTTGTTCTCGATGTTGCTGACCGCCATGGACAGCATGGCATATCCGGCAGCCGCCTGGCAGAGCAGGTACTGGTCCCCGCTCGGGATGGTGGTGGATGCTGCCGCGTCCAGGTCGTCGATGCTGTGGGCGATCTCGGTCACCAGCATGATGTTGTTCGTGCCGGTCGGCACGGCGATCTCTTTCGTGTCCAGGTACCAGGTACCTGCCTGCTGGTAGGCATAAAAAGGCAGCTCGATGTTATCGGCATCATCGTCCTGCAGCCACCAGACCTTGCGGATATTCAGCGCAGTCAGCCCGGTCAGGGTGATCAGCGTCGTGCCGTTGCCATCAAAGAGGGAGGAGCTGCGATACGGTCGGATGGTGTCATATCTTGCCAGGGCGCTGCGCAGCGCAGCCGTATTCTGCGCATCGCTGAAGACCCCTTTGGATGGATCATTTTCGATCGCCAGGATCTGGGTCAGGAACTCGGATAGGATCATGTTAACTCCTGGTAGTGAATTTTTTTAACCCCCCTCCCGACCTCCCCCGCAAACGGGGGAGGAGAAGCAGATGGAGAAGGTTGGGAACAGCACCAAAAAGGAAAGCTACAACACAGGCGCAGGATCATCCCCCTTGAACCTGACCTTGAATTTTCGTCCATCGGTCAGCAGGATCACCAGCACATCACCCCTGACCTTCGTCTCCCCCACTTCCCCGCCGTTAAAGAGGGCGATGTCTTCCGCCAGGATCTGCAGTTTGTCGCGCTGATCTCCTGCGGGGACAGTCCCGGGCTTGCGGGCTGCCGGCTTTTCATTTTTCCCGGTTGTTTCATCCGGGCTCTTGCGTGTTTTTGCCATGATCTACCTCCTCCCCCGCCATGTCAGCGGGGTCATCCAAATTCCAGCGGAACTTTTAGCAGAGGCGGAATCAGTCCGCCGTCTGCTATGCTTGATCGATAACGGTCAAGCACTCGCTACTTCGGTTAGAGGTTCCAACGGAACTTTCTCCGGTCAACAAGCATGATGCTGAGGTAATTACCCTCGGGTTTGTAATCCCAGATGAGCAGATCGCCGCGGTACTTGTCGGCAATGAATTGGGCGATCTGCTCATGGGACAGCCCGGGCGGCGGGCATCCGGGACGCGGGCGGCGGGCGTTCCACGCTTTCATATCCCGGCGGGGATCGTCACGCCTTAACCTGCGCACTGCTGCTCCGCCCCGGGCAAACCATCAGGACTACCCGCCTCGGGCAAACCATCCCCACTACCCAGCCCAGTTCGAGCGGGTGACTGCCCCCTGCACACCGGCTCCCAGTATGAGCGAAGCCAGCACAGCCAGCAGGTTGAAGACCTGCTCTTCCGTGATGTCGAGCTGCGGCCAGAATCCCTTCGCCAGCCAGATGATCAAACCAGCCAGCAGTGCCTGGAATTTATTCGACCGCAGCATTGCCAGGAAGTTGTCCCGGATGCGCTCGCCTTCCAATCCCTCGCCGACGATGTAGGCTCCGATCAGGAGGAAAAAAGCATGGAACTGATCGCCGGTAAACGGGAGAGCAGGAAAAAAGACCTGCAGCAGGACCACCAGCAAGCCGGCCGCCAGGGCAATGAGCATACGAATACGATTTGTCATTGGATACTCCTTTTTAGATAGCCACGCCACCTGTGGTGGCTCGCTATGACAATTGAAATAAATTGCCTTACCTTTTGTGGTTTCCTCGAAATGTATGAGGAATTCGTCGAAATGATGTTTTTCCTCCTCCCCCAAATTTGTTTTATTCATTTGGGGGAGGTTGGGAGGGGGTCAGTTACATCCGCAGGGTGAAATTGGCGACCGCAGCCAGGAAGTCCATGGTGGTGGTGGCGGCCTTGTCGGCTGTGATCTCCACCAGCACGTACTCATCGTTGTCGATCCAGATGGGCGTCTCAAGCGTGAGGGTCATCCTGTGCTCGTCGACGTCAATCCTCTCTGCCGCGCTGTCATGACCGGCATCGTAGCTGAAAGTCTGCGCAGCCACGACCGCATCGGCGCCATCCGACCCGCGTGTGACCTTGTTCACCACGGCAGCCAGGGCATCGCAGGCAGCCACCAGGATCTCGAAATCGATCTCGACCGATTTGAGATAGGCGCCCTGCAGCCCTACCGAGTTTGAAGGGATGGTGACTGGAATGGTGACCACGGTGCTTTCGTCGGTGGCAGCCACGTGCTTGACGATCGTGCCTGCCACCTGCCCGGCGGCTTCGCTCCAGGTGCCGGTCACGCAATAGAACAGGGTCGGGGGGATGTATTGGGAAACATGGGTATTGTGCATTTTTTTCTCCTTATTATCTATGTCATTGCGAGGAGCGAAGCGACGTGGCAATCTCACTCCTCAGTCCCGGTCGATTTTTCCGGGATTGCGACGAAGTCCTCTTGCTTGTCGAGGAATCTTCTGACTTTAAATTTGTTACACTTCACAGTCCCTATTTTTTCAGGGAGTCCCGAGTGATTTATCCGGGATTGCGACATCGTCCCCATGTTTTAGGGGAACCCCGGAGGTTGATCCCGGGGTGAAGCAATCTCTCTTTTAATAATTACAGGTAATGTTGGCTTGACTGTCCCTATCAGACTAAAACCGGATTGCTGCACCTCCCTGCGGGAGGTTCGCAATGACAGAATATTAGGCTGGAATCTCCCCGATAATGCCAGGGATGGTATCCCCGATAAAGCTGGGGACGGTGCCATGCCTCCAGCTGATCGAGCAGGCTTCAAGCCTGCATCGATCGTATTGAAATCACGAGATTTCAATGCACAGCAGATATCGGCTTGAAGCCGATTCTGCTAGGCAACATTGGACTTATGCAGCGGACGGAAGTCCTGCACGAGGACAGCCAGGAAGTGGCGCACCTTCAGACGGTGCTCGTCGTTCATGAAGACCGCCGGGTCGCTCTCCCGGTTGGCGATGAAGATCTCCGGCATTAGACCGAAGCGCTCGCCCACGATGATGCCCGGCACGATGGCAGGGTCAATGACCGCAGCCCAATCTGTGGCGTCCGTCCACTCGGGAACTACCAGGGGCACCACGTTTCCTTTCAGCAGGTTTTCAGCGTGGACGTTGGCGCTCACGTCCCAGGCATTCAGGAAGGCATCAAAAGCGGTCTTGCGCAATGAGCGCGGCACCAGGCAGAAGCGCGGTTCGATGGCCATCTTTGCACCAGTCCCATAAAGACCGGCTTCGTTCCTGATCAGCATGGGCTGGTTGTACATGGCAGCCGCCACCACGTCCCACTGCGCCGCGCTCAGGGCGGTGGTGAGCAGGTTGGCATGCCCGCCGGCAGTGGTGACTGCCGTGGCGTTGAAGAGGGCGCCGCTGTCCGCCATGCTCGGGCCGACCCCGGCATTATCAGTGAAGACTGCCGCGATCAGCCCGGACAGGTTCCTGATGCCGGCATTGGCCAGCTCGATGGGGTACTGGCGCAGCTTGCGGGTCTCGTCCCGGTCGATCAGTTCCAGGGTGAGCGGGATGTAATTGCCGTACTTGACGAAGTCGGCGGTCTCGGGGCTGTCTCCGATCGGCAGTTCGGTGTACTCGCCCTGCTCGGCGACGGTCGAGAGGGAACCGACCGTGCCTGTCAGGATGCCGGTGATGGTGTTCAGCGTCTCGAAGTGCTCCACTTTAACGATCGACTTCCACCAGTCATAGCCGGCGCGTCCCATCGATTCCCACTGCCTGGCGACCACCTTGTTCAATGCATTCTTCACCAGGCCGGTGAAGTCCGCCGTGGTGGCAAGTTTTGCCTGCTCGGGATAGTAGCCGCCGTGCAGATCGAAGTCACCGGTCATCAGCATGTACAGTTCACGGATGCCCGACAGCCGGGCGGGTTTGACCTTCTCCAGCCCCTCCGATCGCGGCGCTCCCAGCATGTCATCCACAGCCGCAGCCAGCTGATCATCCGTGCTGGTCATGCCGCTTATCCGTCCCGGTCCCTTGATGATGGCTGGTGCCGACAGTTCCGCCACCTCCCGGCGGGCTGCGTCGATCTCGTCTTCGAGTGCAGCCAGCTGGAATACCCTGCCTCCGAACTGCCTTGCCAGGCGCTCTCTGGTCAGGTGGGGAAGACCGGAAGATTCCAGCACGCTGTGGAGCAGGAATTCGCACTGCTGGCGCAGGATCTCCACTCCATCCATTGATTGTGCCGGCATAGCGGGCAATGCATCAGTACTGCCATCGTCCACCGGCGTTTGCTTCCTGCTGCTTAATTCATTCATTATTTCCTTCTCCTTTCCTTGCTCAAATAAATTCCCCCGGTACTTTAATACAC
>Ga0209324_10002288_pt1 | contig 13208 bp, 12 predicted proteins | sample Rifsed19ft3_FD_184015 | JGI IMG/M metagenome (GOLD analysis project Ga0209324, IMG submission 184015) | Soil microbial communities from Rifle, Colorado, USA - sediment 19ft 3 (version 2) | ecosystem: Environmental > Terrestrial > Deep subsurface > Rock core/Sediment | place: Rifle, Colorado...
AAATTAAGCCGGAAATGGCATAAACAATAATTTTATATTCTTCGTAATTGAAAAATAACATGGTAGTATCTGCTCATTGCAAAGTGCAAACTTAGCAATTAAAAATTTAAAATCAAATTTTCCCTTTTGTGGTAATAATACTTCTTGCAATTATGGCACATAATTCTTCACACTCTTGAAGAAGTGGTTCAACCCTTTTTGGTGTAATAATTCCCGTACGAGAAATAACTCTCAGCCAAAAACGGGACTCTTTAAGTTCCTTTAGTACAATACTCAGTTTATGAGCAAAGTCTGTTCTTGATTCGGCGCCACAAGCTTCTTCGTAATTTGCTCCGGAAGATGTTCCAGAACGTACAAGTTGTCCACCAATATGTTTACCTAAACTTGTTTTTGGCAAAGCGTTTATGAGCTTTATAATCCTTACGGTAAAATCAAGTAAGCGTTCTGTAAGGGTATTTTCATGATGTTCATCCATTGTTAATTTTGCAATGAAAAGAAGTAGGTAGAAATAAATGAATATGCATCACCACCGTATCTTTTGCTCTCCGCTATACTTGTACTTTGTGCCCCACGGAATAAGTTTCAAGGCCTCTATCCTGTCTTCACGCTCCTGTTGCTCCGGGGTAAACATGGTATTAAACTGCTGTTCACCCAGTCTCATTCTTTCCAAATTTTTCTTCGCCTGGAAATCGTTTGCATCAATTTTTAATACTTCCGCATATTGCATGGCAGCAGTGGAAAAATCCATATCAGTCGCAATGAGATTCGCATTGTTATAAATCGCTCGTGCCTTCAACACAGGATCATTTGTTTCCATAGCCTTTCGGTACTCAGCGCTCGCCTTTTTCCTGTTTTCCATGAGGGTATACAATACTCCTTTATTATAAGCAATTACAGGGTCTTCTTTTCGTATTTTGCTTAAAATCCTGTACGTTAATGAATTCTCTAATTGTTGGATAGCACCCAGGGCAACCTGGTATCTTCCCATTTTAATCTTTTCCTCCAGTCGTGCTATGGTATTGTATTTTTTGTAGTAGCCGTAGCCATACAACATCAAGCAGCAGGCAAGAATCAGAAGAAACAATTTGGTAAGATTTTTTAAAGACATAATTTCCTCCTGTAACAAGTTAGGCCTACGCAGTCCCCCTTAATAAAGGGGGATTCAGGGGGTTGTATTTTTCCGAGGTTATTTTACAACCCCCTAGCCCCCTTTTCTAAGGGGGATTTTACACTTCACACCACCCTAAAAACCGCATGAATAAAATGAAAATTCCTATACAATGAACTTAATGCATTATTTCGAAATAAGCCAGGAAAACCTTTGATCATGTGCTATGGAATTCGTATCCAAATATTTTCTATAAAAACAGAAACCAGAAGAAAAAAAAGACTGACACAGGCGGGATAAACAAAAAGATTCTTTTTCTTTGAAACGGTTTCTATGACAATCTTGTCTTTTTCGATAGAGTCGATCTCGTCGTAAAATCTGGCGACTTCTTCAAAATTCTCTGCATGAAAATATTTTCCGCCTGTTGACTCAACGGCCTCTTTTAATTCCTCAATATGCTGTGCGGCAACTTCCGGGTCTACACCGGTAACGTCAGACGCCTTCACCGCCACTACGTACGCCTTAATTCCCATCCTCTTCAACAGCCGAAGTGGTCTGTCGGGAGAAATACCGATATTGTATATCCCGTCGGTAAACAGGATGATGAGTTTGTTTTTGAGTACCTGCCGTTTCTCCATTTCTTTTACAAAAGAAATGGCATAATCGTCGAGGTATTCTTTATTTATACCTTTTCTTAACTCTTTGATGGTAAATTTTTTTCCTATTTCTTTTTCAAACATTGCAGTAATGGACGTAAAAAGACCTTCTCCGATAGAAGTCTGATAACCAACCTGGGATGCCTGCACACGCTCCAGAGACCTTTCAAGCAATTGAGTTTCCATCGTGGGTATAACAATGAGGGCTGCATCCGTGCCAAAAATGGTAATGCCGATAAGGTCATTCGGCCGTTTCTTTATAAAATCTCCGACAATCTTTTTGATGGTTTCTATCGCTGTTCCTGTCATGCTAAAAGAGGTATCTATGGAAAGGACAATCTCCCTTCCGCGCAACGTCGTTTCTTCTTTGTAATATTTCGTCTGAGGGTGTGAAATGGCGATGATTGCAAAAAATACAGCGCCAAAAAATGTGGGTTTAGGCAATTTAGTTACAATCTTCTTGAACCCGGCTGGTTCTCTCACATGGTAGAGACTCGAATATCCAAGAAACTTCTTCCCTCTCCAAAAAAGGCATAATAAACCGAAAGGGATGAGAAGCAAAAGCAGCCAGGGGTTCGCAAGGATCATGTATGTTTGCCTGAGTTAAGGAAAGTTTGATCCAATTTAGATTTAAAAAAACACACAACTCATGTTCAAAGTTAATCCCCCCTGCTTTTCTAAAGGGGATTTTTGCATCGTACATGTCATGTGATCCACATAAATAAAATGAAACTTACATGACCCTCGGTCGAAATGACAATTACAGGTGGAAATTCCTATACTATAAATTTTACGCTTTATAAATAATTTTTCCTTGTTTCAATATGCTTTCCATGAATCCACTTCTATCGTGTTTACGGCACACAAGCACCGGTTCTATTCGTTTGTTTATGCCACGGACAAGGTTGAACAGCTCTGCGCTCGCCTTCAGGTAATCGCCTTGGAATTTATCCACCACCACGGCGATATCAATGTCACTGGACTTTTTAGCAGTGCCTCTTGCATACGACCCATAAAGTATGACCATTTTTACCGGCATATGGCTTGCCACTTTTTGGGCGTAAAGCCTGGCTATTCCAACAATTTTTTTATCCACGTGTAAAATTCCTTTGTCTTTATGTAAAGTTCTCTACATTTCTTCCCTGTAAGCGCCTTTAGTAAAAGCTCTTTATCTTCAGGATACCGCGCCTGTATATTTAGAGGCATAAGTTCGTTGAAAAGCACGAGGTGTTCCTCTTTTGCGTGTTCGTCAAATTTCGCCTTTTCCGAAAGCAAAAGAAGGTTATGGGTATAAGGGGGTTCTGCTTTTCGAATATGCCAGAAGTAAGCCTTCAAGCATTTTTCCACAACCTGATGACACAGGAACCCCACATATAGGAATCTTTTGGCTTCCAGCATAGCTTTTGCACTCACCAAATCGTAATGTGCCGTTTCCAGCCAATATTCGATTTTCTTCTTCGTATCCATTCCACCTATTCCCAAAAATTCATTCTTTCCTTTTTCACTATCTGGAATGTCAAGGGCATCAACTATTCCTTATAATTTTTGAAATATTATATCACACTTTTATTTATAGTGATAGTTTTGTCTAAAGTCACACGGGTTTGCTACGCGCCGAGCGAAGCAAGGCACGTGACGCAACGTATATCCGCTGTTCTGTTAGCTGAAATAACGCGCCCTCACCAATAGCCATAATCCATAATGGCAAAGGGGAAAACCCTTTATGTTTCAACACCTAATTTATCCAATTCCCTTTTTATCCATTTTTCAGCAGATTGTTCGTTTTCCTCGATAGCCAGCTCAACGCCACGCTTGGCGATGTCAAGGAGCCGTTTTGCTAAATCACGATTACAAAATGAATCGTTTACTTTTTCCGATATTTGTTTCTGCTTGGCCAGTGGTAAAATAGGAATCAGTGTTGATTTGACATGGTCTACCAGCCAATGATTGATAATTGAACCACCAGTGTCACGTTCTATCTGTTTTTGAACAAGAATAGAATCTAAAACAAGTGTCAAATACTCCGGCAATATCTTTGTCGAATCTTTTACCGTCAAGCGTAATATACCACCTGAGGGAATCATCTTTCCCGGCTCATCTTTTGAATAAAATGCGATACCTGGAGTAGCATCTTTGGATAACAAAATTTCGCCCTTTTGAGGCTGATGTTGTTTTAGCTGTTTATATAATTCCTCGGACAAATATTTTTGATTATCGTTGTTTATGCCGAACTTTGAAAGATTGCTGACACGCAAAAAGGGGAGACCACTTTCCTGATAGGCTTCGCTTCCTGGCTCGACACACTTTTTGACAGATACTAAATCGCCCAAGTTTGAAAAATCACCACTGGAAGAAATAGCCCGGGTAACCTCATCATACATCGGCTGAAAATATTCAGCATCGATGCGATCAGCGGATTGCGTGTCTGAGAAATTACGAACAAACGAAAGATAATGATTCGTTTTCCAGTCTAAAAGATCCAGTTCGGAAAGAAGAATTTGCTCTGCTTGTTTGTATTGTTTTTTTGATTCTCCGATAAAATCGAAGTATTCTTTAATAATGCTGGAGATAAAATCTTGAAATGAAGGATTTAAGGCAGGAATTAAAACACTTTTTACAGATTCTTTATCAATACTTAAAGGAACTGCTCCAGTAACTCTTCGCTCAAGTTGGAGATTCCCATATTTACATGTAAGATAAACATATAGAAAATGATTGTTTGATTCCTTATTTGAACGAATCATAAATTGATTCATTCCAAGTGTCATTATCTGCTTTAGTGGCGGTACGATATATACTTTGCCTGCATTGCCAATTTTATTGATTATAACCTCAGTGCCAAATACCTTTGACTTTGAAAGAAAATTGTATGCGTGCTCATCAACATAAATAACGTCTGTTTCATAGTCATCTCTTTCGAGATCAACAGTCCTAACCATATATGCATAGTTTTTTTCTGTGAGTAATGTTACATTGCTTCTAAGGGTTTCGTAACTTCCATTCGCATGATAGTCTGTTAAAATACTAATGCAATCACGCAATTCACGGTATTGGTTTGCCTTTATTTTATTCTCAATTAATAGATACTCAGGTTTAAAATATTCTGCGTCAAATCTAAATTGTTTGCTACTTTCCTTTACTTTGTTAAGATTCACAATCGAAGTTTTCATTTTCCGTTTTTCCAAAAACTTAGTTTTTCTTTTTTTGCCCACTCAATAAATGCCTCAGCAATACCGTTGGGAAGCTCGTCGTTGTGATTGTGCAGGTCGTGGTCAACGATGAAATGACCATATTTATCCAGCTTTCGCTTACCGTCGCCGTTTTTGAGGTAAACATATTCACCTGAATTGTCCTTGCCTGATTTCTCCGAAACCGCAAAGAAGATAGGATAATCGTCTTTCTTGGGGCATAGTTTGTCATCCCACTTTTGAAGGAACAAAACGCTTGTTTTGGTGCCTGTGTGAGGCTTGAAGGTATTATTGTGAAGGCCGACAACGGCCAAGATGCGGGCTTTACTAGCAATAAATTCCCGGATATCCTTATCAGATGTGTTATTGAACCGTCCTTGTGGCAAAACAATTGCCATTCTCCCGCCGGGCTTTATGAAGTCAAGATTCCGCTCAATAAAGAGGATATCCCGGCCCATTTTTGACTTGGGTTTATTCTTTTCGTTATAACCAAGTTCGTATTTGTGGATAATGCGGGATTCCTTGATGTCTCCGGCGAACGGCGGATTTGCCATTAGGATATCGAAAAGGAATTCCTTGTTTGAATTACGTTCTTTCTTAAGGGCGTCGAGTCGTTTGAATCCTCTGCCGTAAGTCATAAGCCAGTCTTCGTTCTTTGTTGTTTCATTCCATCGGTCATAATCAAGGGCGTTTAGGTGTAAGACGTTCGTCTCGCCGTCACCGGCGATGAGGTTAAGCGTGCGGGCAACTCGTACAACCTTTTCGTCAAAGTCAATGCCAAATACCTTGAGGACGTCTTCTTTTTCTTCCTGAGATATCTCGGTATTTTCAAAAAGGTGACCAGTAAGGTGAAATATCGTATGGACGGTAAATCCGCAGGAACCAGCAGCGGTATCTACCATGTATTCGCCTTTTTTAGGATTAAGCATCTTGACGCACATATCAATGATATGACGGGGCGTGAAATACTGCCCCTTCTCACCTTTGGAGGATTTACTTACCAGATATTCAAATGCCTCGTCAATGACCTGCAGATTGGAATTGAAAAGTTTTACGTCCTGAAGACTCGAAACACAAATAGAAAGATGGGAAGGACTAAGGTCAATTTTACTTTCGTCAGGGAAGACGCCTGGCCATTTCTTTTTCGCCTCATTAAAAAGCCTTTGAATCTTGTTTTTTAATTCACCCTCGGACTGACCGGTATTTCTGAATTCCAACTGTCTGAACGATGCGGCATCTACTTCCTGGAGCGCCTTTTTTACATCTTCAAAATTACGTTCCTTAGAAGCTCCATATTTTGGAACTGACTCTGCTACTTTAGGCAAATTCTTACTTTCTAAAAAATAATTTATAACAGTTCTATCTTTTTGGCTTTTAGTTTCATCGTATAGTTTAGTGAAAATCAGTTTAAAAACCTCTTCAAAAACATCCACACCGGCATTGGCAAGGACTTCATCCTCCATTTCGGTAATAATATCTTTTAGAGATTTCCCTTCGTTAGGAATTTTATCTTTAAGAATTAAATCCTTCCACGTAAAACATTCTTTTAAAATGTCTTCGAGTGTCTGATCGGCTTTTGGGATATCGGTTATATCTTCAAAGAAATTTGGGTCTTTGCGGTTATAGTGAGAAATCTGCGCGCCATTTGTCCAAACGCCAATGGGGGATCCGGTAGCATTGCAGTATGACCGGAGCTGTTCTTTGCCGTCTTTAAGCTTAGGCTTTTTGACCTCAACAATGATATATTCGACAGTCGGACGGTCTTTATCAAATACAACAATATCTGCGGATTTTGTCTCTCTGCCAAATTGGACGTGATGCTCAAAGCGTATGCGCTTTTTGGGATAGCCGTATTCGTTGATGAGCTTTAAGGCGTAAAACTGACGGACAATTTCTTCGGGCCTAAGCTGCACTTCTTTTTCCCGAATAATACAGTTGATATAAGGCTTGCCGTTTTTCTCAATAATGTTTTTTTCTAATTTTTGAATTTCTGAATTAGAAAAAAGTGACAAATGATAATCGCTATCTTTAAGTATGGTGTCTAACCAGTTTTTTGTCATTTAAGCATCTTCAATAAAGTCAGTATTCACTAACATCGCTGGGAGTCTCGGAGTTATGCAAATTTCCTCACTTAAACCCTTCGGAACTTGTATAGATTAAAACAGGTCAGTGTTTCACATTGGGGCTTGTTTGTTTCAATATCTCCTCGATTCCCTGTAATATTTTATCAACCATTTCTTTCTTTATTTGTCTGCCGTACACAACGGTATCAATTTGTTTTAATACAGCCCTGGCAGTAGTTGAAATTTCTTCTGTTAATCGTTTTTGCGCGTCATAATCGAAGAAATCCGACGTTGTGACGGATTGGGCCGCTTCGTTTGAGATACCCAGGAGTGTGCCTATATATGTCCTTAGAGACTTATTAATGTCTTGTACGTTTGTTCGATTTAGTTTTTCTTCACCGGTAAATTGAAATGATGCCACCGCGTGTTGTAATCTTTCCAGGGCGATTTTTGGTGTTTCGGTCACAGGTTTTAGTGAAACCGGAGATAATCTTCCTGCCATTAAACGTAAGGCCGTTACGCCTAAAAAGAGTAATAAAGCCACTCCGATACCTATGGTTACGTATCCCCTTAGAAAGACATCTTTTTTTGAATAATATATCGGACCCTTAAGTCCCTCCAAAGGTACGTCTACAGCCTTCAAAAGGCTATTGACAATAATAGGAATTGCGGCAACTTTGGCTTCCTTTGTCTCGATGAGGGAAGCATCACTCTTTGCCTCTCCTGATTGTGTTTGTGATTCCTTGTAATATAAAATGGTAAGTTCAGGAATCTCAGGCGTCTTCTTTTTCCCACCCAATTCATACAAAGAAAGCGTATAGTTAATTAATATCTTTTCTATATTTCCCTCCGTCGTTTTTTCTATATCCTTTTTTAAAATATCAAGTGGGGAAAAATTCAGCTTTTCAATATTTTCCCATACCAGCCTTACATTCTTCTCATGCCGTATTGTGAGGGCGTAGTTAATCCGATCGCCGATTGCGATGACGTCTCTATCTACCTTTCCTTCAACAAGTATGGGTACCTTTTTAATTGCAACGGGCGAGGAGGCGGACTTTCCTTCGGTCTTGTCGACTTCGTTCCTATAAGAAAGAGTAAAAGAGGGGATGGAATATATACCTTCTCCAACGCCCAAAGGTAATGAAAGTGTATACGTAATTACGATGTAATCATGTTCGTTATCAAAGATTTGGCGTTCCCCAATCGTCACACCTTCAATCTTAAATGGAGAGAGGTCAATTTTATCAACCCCTTCCAAATTCACCGTTATCCCCAACTTCCACATAACCTGAACGGTCAGATGCAGCGTCTTGCCTGTAATTACCCGATAATCATCAATGAACGTCCAGATTTCAAGCGGTTTATCTGTCAAAGCGAATTCCTGTCCTCCTTCTGTCTGCTCCTGAGTTTGGGATTGTTCTTGTGCATTTACGTGAATAGAACCGATACCTAAAAAAACGGCGCTCATGAATATGCTAATAAAAATATATCTCATCGTCTCCTTCTTTCCCCTCTCCTGATGCGTCTATCAAAAAATTCCGAGATTTTTTTTATCCAGATTTCTTCGTCTTCCCCGTTGGATAGTGCAAGATGATCTATGTTTAACCTTCGAAATAAAGCCAGGTAAGGTTTTGTTTTTTTTAGCATTGTTGAAATATCCAGGGATTTTATCGTGCCTGTCTCTATATCCTGAACGGTCAGAAACCCCCTTGCCTCAGGCAAGTCCGTTTCCATCTTATCTGAAATAACGATAGGAATTACTTCATGTAAATAAGATAATGTTTTAAGCGATTGTTCGTAATTATAAGGAGCTAAAAAATCTGACAGAATAAATACCAGGGCAGCCGACGGTATCTTTTCATTTAAAAATTTAAACGCAATATTTAAATCGGTGCGATTGCTTCGCGGTGTTTCGAGTAAAATATTTTTTATATTTTTCAAGGCTTCTTTTTCGCCGGCCTTGGGTTGGATATAGTTTTCTATCCGATCGGTAAATGTAATAAAGCCTATCTCATTGCCTGTTTCAGATGCGGCGTAAACAAGGAGTGAGAGAATGCTTGATTGAACATCTTCTTTGGTATTTATAAAAGAACCAAACTTCTCAGACCGGCTTTTATCAACGAGAAATACAATGGTTACCCGTTTATCCACCAATTTCATACGTACATGGAGTTTCCCTGTCTTTGCCGTTGTCTTCCAGTCAACAGACCTGAGATCATCTCCAGGTTGGTATTGCCGGAGTTCGTCGAGTTCCAGGCCATGCGGGGCATTCAAATAACTGGAAAAAGTACCATCAAAGAAATTTCCAATCAATCTCTGTAAATAGAGCCTTATCCTCCTTTTCATCTGATTTATTCCAATAGGGGGACACGATGAAGTATTTTATCAATGATGGCGTCAGCATTGATGCCCTGGGACTCAGCCTCGTGGGTAAGGATGATTCTATGCCGAAGGACTGGATAAGCCATTCTGTGAACATGTTCTGGCAATACCATATCCTCCCCATGAATAAAGGCATATACGCGTGATGCCTTCGCTAAAGCAATAGATGCCCTGGGTGATGCTCCGTACATTACGAGATTTCTTAGTTCGCCATTACCTTCTTCTGGCCGTGTGGCCCTGACCAGTCGTGTTATATATTTTACAATGGCAGATTCTTCATGCAAAGGTAACCATCCCGCAATAGTGCGTCTAAAAGAGAGCAATTCTTTCTGAGTTAAAACAACGGCTAAACCAACCCCCTCGTCCCGAATTTGCCTTTCTGTAATTTCTCTTTCATCTCCATACGACGGATAACGTACATTTAGTTTAAACATGAATCGATCTATTTCAGCCTCGGGTAATAAATATGTTCCTGATATCTCAATAGGGTTCTGGGTTGCCAGCACGAGAAACAATTTCTCTAAATGATAGGACTTCCGGCCAATGGTTACTTGTTTTTCCTGCATCGCCTCGAGAAGAGCGCTTTGAACCTTTGCAGGCGCGCGGTTAATTTCATCCGCAAGTAATAAATTGGTAAATACTGGCCCTTTTTGTATCCTGCTCTTCCTTGATTCCGGGTCCCACATTTCAAATCCCGTAATATCGCCGGGAATAAGGTCTGGTGTAAATTGTACCCTTTGAAATTTTGCATCCAGTACACAAGCAACGGTTTTTACAGTAACAGTCTTACCAAGTCCAGGATAACCTTCTAAAAGAATATGCCCATCTGATAGAAGGGCAATAATAATACACTCGATCATCTCTTCCTGACCAACAATGACCTTACCGACTTCTCTCTTTATCTGTTCGACTTTTTCTTTTATAAACGTATTATCGTTCTTTATTTTTGTCTGTGGTTTCACGATTTTCGTTAACCCCCATTATGGCGTGGCAAGCCATTGCTAAATGAAGATGCCTTAGCGCGAGAAAAACTACGTCTCTATAGGTTATTTTCAGATAATTCCTTACTTCAATCCTATTCAAATTTTTATATAAATAAAATTATATATTTTCTTTTTTTGTTTACAAATAAATTAAATTCTTTTTATTGCAAGTAAATGCACTTCCATTAAGATACGACAATGTCAGGATATATTCTCAGTATTAAAAAACTGACTTTTTTTATTTTAAAAACATGTTGGCATGTCTTGTACCTCAATAGATTAATTACAAGTATTTTTACTTCTTATAAAATTGTATTGACAGTAAATTTGAAAATGTGTATATATTTGACGTTTGAAATCATAAATAACTATACTATAATGTTGAAATTAGGTTCATTTACCATAATCACCTATTCATTAAGAAAGGGGTTTGAAAATGGCATTTTCGAAGCCAAATGCATCGGCGGCAACACGTACAAAAAATAGAACACCTAATGACAGGACGCCTGCCAGCGGCATGTGTTCGGTTTGTGTGGATGATTGCCCGGGTTTATGTGAAATTGGAAAGTCCGCCTTCAGGGCTTCAGAAAATTTGTATCCCCAACCCTTTGGAGTTATTACTGCCGGAGCAGATAAAGAATATCCCGTAGATTTTTCTCATTTAAACGTCATGGGTACGGCTGTTGGAGCCGTTGGAATTGAGGCTGACAGCGACAAGGCAATTTTTGAGAACGTAAACGTAGAAACAAGGCTGGGGAAAGATAAAGGAATTAAGCTAAAATTACCGATAATGATACCGGGGTTGGGTTCGACAAATGTTGCAAAAACGCATTGGGACGGATTAGCCATTGGTTCTGCAATTTGTGGCACGGGATTAACGATTGGTGAAAACGTAGGCGGCATGGACGTTAACACCCAGTTAGAAAATGGGAAAATAACCCATTGCCCCGATATCGAAAATCGCGTAAAAACCTTTCGGGATTGGCAAAAGGACGGTTATGGAATCATTGTAATGCAGGAAAATGTCGAGGACAGCCGTTTAGGCGTACTTGAGTATGGTATAAATAAGTTAGGCGTCCAGGCTGTAGAAATGAAGTGGGGGCAAGGCGCCAAGGATATCGGTGGAGAAGTTAAGATTAATAATCTCGAAAAGGCAAAATTATTAAGAGACCGAGGCTATATTGTGCTGCCCGACCCATACGACAACACAGTAGCCTCAGTATTCGGTAAGGCATTTAAGGAATTCGAAAGGCACTCCAGGGTTGGAATGGTCAATGAAGAGGGATTCGTAAAAAGGGTGGAAGAATTAAGGAAGGCAGGCGCAAAATATGTTTTCCTGAAGACGGGCGCTTATAGACCTGCCGACCTTGCAAGGGCGGTTCGTTATTGTTCTATAGCTGGAGTTGATGTGTTAACAGTAGATGGCGCTGGTGGCGGGACTGGCATGAGCCCCTGGCATATGATGAATGAATGGGGAGTACCCACCTTGTACATCGCCTCCCTTACTTATACCTATGTGCATAAATTAGCGTCAAAGGGTCAGTACGTTCCGGATATTATCCTTGCTGGAGGTTTTGCATTTGAGGATGATATCTTTAAGGCAATGGCGCTTGGCGCTCCTTATGTCAAGGCTGTTGGTATGGCACGTTCACCGCTCTGCGCCGCACATGTCGGGAAATTAGTCGCCGAACAAATTAATAAAAATGCTGTCGATAAAACTATCGAACCCTATGGCAGAACGATGGACGAAGTCTTTGTTTTAGCATCCAGGGTAAAGGGATTATTCAGTTCTAATGGCAAGGAAGTCCCGGCAGGGGCGCTTGGAATTTATTCATATTATCAACGATTATCTCAGGGGCTACGGCAATTGATGTGCGGTTCGAGAAAGTTTGCATTGGAACATTTAACACGAAATGATATTGTTACCCTGACTCGCGAAGCCGCGGAAGTAACAGGAATAAGATACATCATGGATGCAGACAGTGAAGAGGCTGAACAGATTCTCTCGGGAAAGGGAAAAGCCGCTGCCAAACCAGTTGCAAAGGCGAAGTCAAAACCAATGCCAAAGCCTAAACCTAAACCTAAACCAAAAATAACTCCAAAACCCAAGGCAAAGGTGAAGGGCAAGGCTAAAAAATAAATTTAATTTCGAATTCTCTAGTTGAAAAGAGAATATAAAAAGAATATAATGATTTCGCTTTAGCGATACAAATCATTACTACATTTAAAGAAAGGGGATAGCTATGGGTAAGAAATGGGTTATGTTGTGCTTGGCTGTATGTTTTGGCGTGATGTTAGGAATAGCAGGAACGAATTCCTCTTCTGCGTACGCAGCAGAAGAAAAAAAAGCAGGAAGAAAAAAATTGGCTATGGAAGGTACAGTTTTCGACCTTAAAGCCTCGTCATCACTAACAGTTTATGGATTTGTATCAGATAGGGCATTTCATCCGGTTTTAGGCGCAACAGTGACGGCAAAGCCTTCTAAAGGGAGCTCAGAATCTGCCACATCTCAAAGTAACGGTTTTTATAGTCTCCCCGTTACGCCTGGCACGATTTATACTTTAAGTGCCAGCGAGAAGAAACTTGGTAAATCCAAATCGGTAAAACTTAATATCAGGGAAAGCGAAGAAAGTAATTTTGTTGTCAATTTCCAGTTTAAAAAGGCGCAATAATACATTTTATTTTTATAATAATCGGTCTAGAATTTTTCATTTAAAGGGTTTTTCGGTATCTTTTATGGTATAGAAAAACCCTTTTTTATTCATTATGATATACGGAAAAACTATCCCAAAGGTTACGATATTTCTGATGCTCGGTCTGCTCGCGAC
>Ga0209324_10002290_pt1 | contig 13204 bp, 11 predicted proteins | sample Rifsed19ft3_FD_184015 | JGI IMG/M metagenome (GOLD analysis project Ga0209324, IMG submission 184015) | Soil microbial communities from Rifle, Colorado, USA - sediment 19ft 3 (version 2) | ecosystem: Environmental > Terrestrial > Deep subsurface > Rock core/Sediment | place: Rifle, Colorado...
GCCGCGAGCTGGCCAGGAACATCGGCGTCTCGGTCGGCGACACCGTCAATGTCATATCCCCCATGGGGACCATGACTCCGGCTGGGCCGGTCCCGAGAATGGCGGCCTTCAAGGTAGCGGGCATCTTCGAGCTTGGCATGTACGAGTACGACTCGTCAATGGCGTTCATCTCCATTGAGAACGCCCAGGCTTTCTTCAGGATGGGGGATGCGGTCACTGGCGTCGAGGTGAAGATAACCGACATCTACGACGCCGAAAAGATAGCTGACGACATAATGATGGAGATAAAAGGTCCTTACTGGACAAGGACCTGGATGGATATGAACAGGAACCTGTTCTCGGCGTTGAAGCTCGAGAAGGTAGCGATGTTCATCATCCTCGCTCTCATCATAATGGTCGCCGCTCTGAACATCATAAGCACGCTCATAATGGTCGTGATGGAAAAGAACAAGGACATAGCCATACTGAAAAGCCTCGGCGCGACAAGCGGGAGCATAATGCGCATCTTCATGATAGAGGGCATCATCATAGGCCTGACAGGCACCCTTCTTGGGACATTGCTCGGGGTCGTGGCGGCATTGAACCTCGAGACGATAGTCCAGTTCATCGAGACGGTCTTCCAGTTCAAGGTGCTGCCGCCTTCCATCTACTACATAGACAAGTTCCCTTCAAAGGTGGAGCCCGTGTTCGTCGCGGTCATCGCCCTGATATCCATCGGGATAAGTTTTCTGGCGACCCTTTACCCGTCGTGGCAGGCTTCGAGGTTCGACCCGGTAGAGGGGCTCAGGTACGAATGAGCCTGGATGCCGCAATGATCGCGGCCGCCAGGGACAGGGCCGAGTCGCTTTTTTCAAAGGGAAAGTTCAGGGAGGCCCTGGCAACATACGAGAAGCTTGAGGAGTACGGTAAAAAAGACCCCAGAATCTACATGAGGATGGGGGACATAGCAGGCAAGCTCGGGGCTAAAGATTCGGCCGTGTCGTTCTATAAAAAAGGGGCTGAAAGCTTTCTGCGTCTGGGCTTTACCCTGAAGGCCATAGCCGTATGCAAGCAGATACTCTCGCTCGACCCTGACCAGAAAGAGGTGCAGGCAAGGCTTGCCGAGCTTCACGGGGCCGGGCAGAGGCCCGCTCCAAGGCCGTCCGAAGTGCTAAGGACTCCGCTTTTTTCAGACCTCGGCCAGGACGAGTTCCTTGAAGTCCTGAAAAAGGTAAGGTCTGTCGAGGTCATACCGGGGGCCTATGTTTTCAGGGAGGGCGACCCCGGGGATTCGATATTCCTTATCGCCGAGGGTGAGGTCGAAGTAATAGGGAGCGCGAAGGATTCCTCGAAGGTAACGCTCGCCAGGCTCCCGGAGGGTTCGGTATTCGGAGAGTTCGGCTTTTTTCTCGGCTCCACGAGGACGATGGCCGTAAGGGCCGTGTCAAAGTCAACGGTCCTGGAGCTTACAAAGGCTGACTTGAACGAGATAATAACGAGGTACGGCCGCGTCGAGGCTGTGCTTTTTGATTTCTACAAGGAACGGGTCGTCGACACGCTCCTTGCCATGACCGGACTTTTCAGGCCTCTTACGGCAGAAGACAGAAAAGAGGTGCTCACGGCAGTCACGAGGTCGGCTTATTTGCCGGGCGAGGACATCGTGAGGGAAGGCGAGGAGGGGCAGACCATGTACCTCATTAAAAGCGGCGAAGTCGTTGTCTGGGTGCGTGGGAAGGACGGCGGCAGGAATGAGGTCGCTCGTCTCGGCCCTGGGGATTTCTTTGGTGAAGTCGCCCTTGCCACTAGCAGGCCGAGGGTGGCGACGGTAACTGCCGCCTCTGGGGTCGAGCTGGTGGAGATACCGAGGCCGGTCATTAGGGACATGGCGTTCAAGTACCCTGAAATCAAACAAAGCCTCGAGAAGGTAATAAGGGAAAGGGTCATAGATGCCATGAGGGCGCGCCAAGGCGTTCTCATGATATAAACGGATGGAACTAATTAGAATAGAGGAGCTGAAGAAATCCTACGGGGACTCGAAGAAAACCGTCGAGGTTCTGAAGGGCATCAGCCTGACCATAAACAGGGGCGAGACCGTCGCCATCGTCGGCGCGTCCGGCGTAGGGAAGTCTACTTTTTTAAACCTTCTGGGCGGCCTCGACAGGCCGACTTCGGGCGAGGTCTACTACGAGGGCAAGCCTGTTTTCAAGCACGACGACAGGAAGCTCGCGGCTTTCAGGAACAGCTCCATCGGGTTCGTGTTCCAGTTCCACCACCTCCTGCCCGAGTTCACGGCCCTGGAAAATGTCGTGCTCCCGGCGCTCATAGGCGGGGCTTCGTTCAATGAAGCAGCCGAGAGGGCTACGGGGCTACTGGTCGAGGTTGGACTTAAAGACAGGCTTAACCACAAGCCCGGAGAGCTTTCTGGCGGAGAGCAGCAGAGGACGGCCATGGTGAGGGCATTGATGCGCTCTCCTTCGGTGATACTCGCGGACGAGCCCACCGGAAACCTCGACAGCAGGACCGGAGAAGAAGTTTTCGAAATCCTCATGGAGCAGAACAGGTCCAGGGGGATGACCATGATAATCGTGACGCACAATGAAAAGCTCGCCGGAAGGCTCACCCGGCGCCTTCGCATGGTCGACGGCAATATAATTGAAGAATAAAAACTGAATAGAAACAGGCCGCGCTTTTTTCGGCAGGATTTTTCTGAAAGGTATGTTCTTGCGACTTCTTCGTCTGTGTCTGCTTTTTCTTGCGATAGCCTTTTTGCCCGGAGCCTCGTTTGCCGAGTCCCTCAAGGCGCTGGTACTGCCTTTCGAGATGCACGCCGAAGGGGACATGACCGCGTTGAGGCGCAACATAACCGAATCTTTTGCCGCCTCGCTCGAAGAAAAAGGCGCTGAGGTTGCGGGGCTTCCCGAAGTAAGGGACCTCATGCTCAAGGAAGGGGTCAAAAGCTTCGACGAGAAGGCCGCGCTCGAGCTTTCTTCAAGGGTCAAGGCCGACTTCGCGGTCCTGGGCTCCATTACAAGGCTGGGGGCCGCGACTACGGTCGACTGGAGGGTGCTCGACCTTAGCGACGGTTCGATAAAGGCCTTTTTCCACGAAAGCTCTAATTCGGTATCCGACCTTATTTCCAGGCTGAACGAAAAGGCCGGAGCGACCGTCGAGAAGATGAGAGAGGCGATACAGGCCAGGCCCGCGCCCAAGTCCGGCATCATAGACGCGATAACCGTTACCGGTAACAGAAGGGTCGATGCCGAGGCAGTCTTGAGGAGGGTAGCGAGCAAAAAGGGCGAGCCTTTTTCGGTCGACACGGTCAGAGAGGATGTCAGGAGCGTCTACGCTACCGGCTACTTCGATGATGTGTCCGCTGACCTTTCCGATACCGCGTCAGGGAAGGTCCTTACCTTCAAGGTAAGGGAGATGCCTTTCATAAAGAAGATAGAATACAGGGGTAACGACGAGATAAAGATTGAAAGGCTCGAAGAGACGGTCACAATGAAGACGAACACCGTCCTGGACAGGGTGCTTCTTGCGGCCAACGCCGAGAAGCTCAAGAGCCTGTACGAGGACGAAGGCTTCTATCTTGCCAGGGTCAACCCGGTGATCGAGTCGGACGGCGTTGAGGCGGCCGTGGTCTTCAAGATAGAGGAAGGCCCGGAGGTGAAGGTAAGAAGGATAACCATTATCGGCAACAACGCTTTCGCCGACAAAAAATTGAAGGGCCTCATGACTACCGAAGAGGCCGGCATATTCAGCTTCATGACGACATCCGGCAAGTTCAACGAGTTTATCTTCCAGAACGACCTTGCCATACTGATGAGCCATTACTTCGATAACGGCTACATAGATGCCGATATCCTCGATTCGAGGGTGCTTCTCAGTGAGGACAAGCGCTCGTTCCATATAACCATATCCATATCCGAAGGCGAGCAGTACAGGACCGGGAAGCTGGCCGTGACCGGCGAGCTGCTCGACGGCAAGGAAGAACTCATCAAGAAGATAAAGCTCAAGGCGGGCGATGTTTTTTCAAGGAGCGTGCTTTCCAAGGGGCTGGAGGGTATATCCGAAGCATACGGCGACAAGGGCTTCGCTTATGCCGAGGTCAGGCCGCAGACAAAGGTGAACCCCGACTCCAAAACCATAGACATCACCGTTGATGTAAAGAAGAACGAGCCGGTGTACATCGAGCGCATAGACCTGGCAGGGAATGTCAGAACAAGGGATAAGGTAATAAGGAGGGAACTGGAGGTAGGCGAAGGGGACCTGTACTCCTCCTCCGAGCTCAAGAGGTCGAGGGACAACTTGAAGCGTCTCGGCTACTTCGATGATGTCAGGATATCCGAGACGCCCGGGAGCGCTTCCGACAAAATAAAGCTCAATGTGAGCGTAAAAGAGAGGCCAACCGGCTCCGTGTCCCTGGGTTTCGGTTACAGCTCGGTCGACAAGCTCATAGGCACCGCTTCCATCTCGCAGTCGAACTTCATGGGCACCGGATTGAAGCTCGACCTTTCAGGCACCGTGAGCGCTTCGAGCTCCAGATATGTCCTCGGCGTCACCGAGCCCTGGCTCTTTGACAAGCCGATTTCCGCGGGTTTTGACCTGTACAACACCGAAAAGCAGTACCCGGACTTCGATATAAGGAAAAAGGGTTTTGACATAAGGTTGGGCTTCCCGATAACGAAAAGGTATACAAGAGGAAATGTCACCTACAAGCTCGAGGATGTCCATATATCGAATGTGGACGCCCTCGCTTCTACCTTCATAAAGGAGCAGGAGGGGACAAACACCGAGAGCAGCATCAGGGTGCAGATAAGAAGGGATACGAGGAACGACGCCTTCTTCCCCTCTGAAGGTTCCGTGCTGAGCGCTTTTACAGAGTTCGCGGGCGGGCCGCTGGGCGGAACGAGCTATTTCGTGAAGTATGAGGGCGAGGCGGTGAAGTTTTTCCCGCTGCCCTGGGACACGGTCCTTTCCCTGCACGCCACCGCTGGCTATGTCCACGGGTATGAAGGCAGGGAAGCCCCGATATACGAGCGATATTTCCTGGGCGGCATAAACTCCATAAGGGGTTTCGAGACGAGGACCGTGGGGCCAAAGGACGCCTTGACTGACGACCTTATCGGTGGAAACACGATGGTCACGGCTAATGCCGAGTACATCTTCCCGCTCTTTCCCGAGCAGAATATCAGGGGGCTCGTCTTCTTCGACGCAGGTAACGCATACAAGGGCAGGATAGATTTTTCCGACTTGCGCACCTCGGCAGGAACCGGCATCCGCTGGTTTTCGCCGCTCGGGCCGTTGAGGCTGGAGCTCGGGTTCAACCTCGACCCGCAGACCGGTGAGAGTTCGTCGCAATGGGACTTCGCCATAGGCACTGTATTTTAAAACCGATCATACGCTCAAAAAAGGAGAGAAGAATGAAAGCATTAAGGACGGCAGTACTCATAATGTTCGCATGGTTCCTCGTGGCGGCCACTCCGGCCGGCGCGGCGGAGCTCAAGATAGGCTACGCCAACCTCCAGAAGGCATTGAACGAGTGCCAGGCCGGCATAAAGGCAAAGGACGACCTGAAGGTAGAGGCCGAGGGGCTCGAAGGAGAGCTCAGCAAGAAGCAGGAAGAGCTCAAGAAGATGAAGGACGAGCTGGATAAGAAGGCGAGCGTCTGGAACAAGGAAACAAGGGACGCGAAGGAAAAGGACTTCAAGGCCAGGACAGCCGAGTTTCAGAAGAAGTTCATGGAGTACGGCGAGGATCTGAATAAGAAAAAGCAGGAGACCGAAGCCAGGATAATAAAGGAGCTCCGCGATGTTGTCGAGGAGTTGGCAAAGAAAAAGGGCCTGACCTTCGTGTTTGAGAAGTCCGTTGGCGGCCTCCTTTACGCGCCCAAAGACCTTGACCTGACCGACGAGGTCATAAAGGCTTACGACGCGAAGAAAAAGAAGAAATAACCTTTATGATTGAAAAGACCCTTGAAGAGCTGGCGGCGCTGGCGGGCGGCAGCGTTAAAGGAAACGGGAAGGCCGTCATAACGGGCTTCGCCTCGCTGGAGGCGGCTTGCCCGGGGGATATAACCTTCGCTGCTGAAAAAAAGTACTTCGCTTCGGCGAAGGCCTCGAAGGCTTCGGCCATAATCGCCGCTTCTGAGATTGAAGGGGTTGAAAACCTCCTGCTGGCCAGAAACCCGCAGCTCGCGTTCGTGAAGGCTGTAGAGGCGCTTAGCCCCCAGGTGAAGGTAGAAGCTGGCATAAGCCCCAGGGCAGAGGTTCACGCGAGCGCGTCCATAGGCACGGGCGTGTCCATACAGAGCTTTTGCGTCGTGGAAGACGGCGCTCAGGTCGGGGAAGGAACTGTCCTTTACCCTGGCGTGTACATCGGACGCGGCGCGAAGATAGGAAACAATTGCGTCCTTTATCAGGGAGTGGTGATAAGGGAAGGATGCAGAGTCGGCGACAGGGTCATCATCCACTGCAACTCGGTCGTGGGGAGCGACGGATTCGGCTATGTAAGGGACAGGGCAGCTTACGCGAAGGTCCCGCAAAAGGGGATAGTAAGGATAGAGGACGATGTCGAACTCGGTGCCTGCGTTACGGTCGACAGGGCGACCCTCGGAGAGACCGTTATAGGCAGGGGAACCAAGATAGACAACCTCGTCCAGATAGCTCATAATGTGAGGATCGGCGAGGATACGGTAATAGTGGCGCAGGCCGGCATAGCGGGCTCTACAAAAATAGGCAGCCGCGTGCAGCTTGGCGGCCAGGTCGGGGTAGCCGGACATATAACCATCGGCGACGAGGTCGGCGTGGGCGCGCAGTCGGGCGTCACTGGAAGCCTGCCTTCGCAAGGGGTCTTCTCCGGAATGCCTGCCATACCTCACGGCGAGTGGCTTCGGGCGCAAAGCGTTTTCCCGAAGATGCCGGAGCTGAAAAAAAAGATTGCCGAGCTTGAAAGAAGGCTCAACGAGCTCGAGGAAGGCCCCAAGGGCCAAAAGGGACAGGAGGGTTAAATGAGCACGATCGAAGCGCAGTCTCAACAGAAGGCATCGGGCGCCGCCGTCATGGAAATCACGGAGATAATGAATATTCTCCCGCACAGGTACCCTTTCCTTCTCATCGACAGGATACTCGAACTCGATCCGGGCAAATCGGCAAGAGGGTTGAAGAATGTCAGCATAAACGAGCCCTTTTTCGCGGGCCACTTTCCCGGCCACCCCATTATGCCCGGCGTTCTCATAGTCGAGGCGATGGCCCAGGTCGGCGGCGTGCTCGCGTTTAAATCCGCGGGTGTCGCGAACAAGGCCGTCTACTTCATGGGCATAGACAACGCCCGGTTCAGAAAGCCGGTCGTACCGGGAGACACGGTCGAGTTCGTGCTTACCGTGACCAAGCGGCGCGGCGTCATATGGGTATTCAAGGGCGAGGCTTTTGTTGCCGGGCAGCTGGTTGCCGAGGCCGAGCTCATGGCGACCATAGTCGAAAAATAATAAAAGGGAAAGGTGGCTTTTTATATGAGCAAGTCCATGGCCAGGCTCAAGGAAGTCAGGATCGACCCCACGGCCAGCGTCCATCCCACTGCCGAGCTGGACGCAGGCGTCGAGATAGGCCCCTTCACAGTCATAGGGGAAAATGTCAGGATTGGCGCAAACACGAAAATAGCCTCCCATGTGGTCGTCGACAAATGGACGACCATCGGCAAGGACAACCATATATTCCAGTTCGTCTCCATCGGCGCCCCGCCGCAGGACCTGGGCTACAAGGGCGAGAAGACAGAGACCATAATAGGCGACAACAATGTCATAAGGGAGTTCGTCACCATACACAGGGCCACGACTAAAGACAGGCTCAAGACAGAGTGCGGCAGCAACAACCTTTTCATGAACTATGTCCATATCGCCCATGACTGCCGCCTCGGCGACAACCTCATAATGGCGAATACCGCAACCCTTGGCGGCCATGTCACAATAGATAACAACGCAATAGTCGGCGGGCTCGTCGCGGTGCACCAGCATGTCCGGATAGGCGCTTACTGCATCATAGGCGGCGCTTCCGCCGTGAGCAAGGACATCCCGCCGTATGTCATGGCGGTTGGCAACAGGGCAAGCGTATACAGGCTGAATGCCGTGGGCATCAGGAGGCAGGGCTTTTCAAGGGAAGAGATAGACGAGATAAAGAGGTCGTATAACATAGTTTTCAGGTCGTCCCTTTCAACCGCGGCGGCCGTGGAAAGGCTCAGGCAGGAGATGCCCGCCTCCAAACACGCCAGGAGGTTCGCGGACTTTATCGCAACCTCGAGAAGGGGCATAGCAAGGGAAAGGACCAAGAGGAAGGGCGATGTCCAGGAAGAAGATTAAGACCGCCGTCGTCGGCGTAGGATATCTCGGCAGGCTGCATGCGCAGAAGTACGCCATTCTGGAGGAAGCGGAGTTCGCCGGTGTGTTTGACGCCAACCCCGCCCGGGCCGCTGAAGTAGCGGCCGAGTTCGGCACCCGTGCCTTCCATGATATAAAAGACCTCTTCGGCCAGGTCGAGGCCGTGAGCATAGTAACTCCCACGGAGCACCATTACAGGCTTGGGATGGAGTTCCTTTCCAGGGGCGTTCATGTGATGATGGAAAAGCCCATTACCACAACAACTGACGAGGCCCGTTCCTTGGTGGCCGAGGCGAAGAGGACCGGCTCGGTCCTGCAGGTCGGCCATCTCGAGAGGTTCAACGGCGCGATGATCGCGCTCGGCAACAGGATAAAGGACCCCATATACATCGAGGCGTTCAGGCTCTCGCCATTTCCCAACAGGTCGACCGATGTGGATGTCATCCTCGACCTCATGATCCACGACCTTGACCTCGTGCTGTCGATGGCAGGCTCTGAGCCGGAGACGGTCGAGGCCACAGGAATACCGGTCGTCTCCGCCGGCAAGGCAGACTTCGCAAACGCGCGCGTCACATTCAAGAGCGGATGCGTGGCCAGCCTCACCGCAAGCAGGGTCTCAAAAGAGCGCGCGAGAAAGATAAATGTCTACCAGCCTGGCACTATCATATCAATCGATTACGGGGCCCAGGGGCTCACGATAAGCAATACGGTCTCCGGCGCGCCGGGGACAACGGCAACGCAGGCCGACGAGGAAATAACCGTCGAGAAAAAGGATGCCATCCTGACAGAGCTCGGAAGCTTCCTCGATTCAATAGCTACGGGGAAGCCCCCTGTCGTTTCAGGCTCTGACGGCCTTCGGGCCCTTGAGCTTGCCGAGCGGATACAGGAAGCTGTCAGGGCCGGGAGACCTCAGGCTGTTTAACAGGCTGCCTCAAGCTCCCCATCTGCGTTGTTGGCTGCAATGCGCGTAATTGAGGCGTACAAAAGAGTACGCCTCATTCCACGCTCCTCGACGCCTCATATGGAGCTTTTTGAGCAGCCTTAATTAGTCGAAGTTTTTCAGTAACTGTTAAGAGATATCTAACCCGCACTGCGGCACGGTAGTCCATTTCATCAGGGCTACCGTCGGATTTTAAGGCATGAACCCCCATTCAAACGGAAAAAGCATTTTCATAGTCAGCGGTGAAGAGTCAGGCGACCTGCACGGCGCGGCCCTCATGAAGTCGTTGAAGCGGATGATACCCGGCCTGTATTTTTCAGGAATGGGCGGGACGCGCATGAAGGACGAGGGCCTTTTCGGGCTGGATTCGCGCGAGGTCTCGGTCGTCGGCATAGTCGAGGTACTGGGCAAGCTCCTAAATCGGATGAAATCAATGAGGGCGTTGAAGGGAGATCTGCGCACTGACCACTTCGACGCCGTCGTCCTTATAGACTTCCCGGACTTCAACCTCCGGCTCGCGAAAGAGGCCAAGCGGCTCGGCATACCGGTCATCTATTACATAAGCCCGCAGGTCTGGGCGTGGAGAAAGGGCAGGCTCGCGAAGATTGCCCGCGTCGTTGACAAGATGCTGGTCGTCTTCCCCTTCGAGGTCTCCCTTTACAGGCAGGTCGGGGTCGATGTCGAGTATGTAGGGCATCCGCTCGCGGACATCGTGAAATGCGAACTCACGCGCGCCGAAGCAAGGACGGCCATGTCCATCGGGCCGAATGAGACGGCAATAGCCCTGCTGCCGGGCAGCAGGACAGGCGAGGTGAAAAGGCTCCTTGGCCCGATGGTCAAGGCGGCTGGCCTGATATCGCAAAAATTGAAGGGCGCGCGCTTTTTGCTGCCAGCGGCCCGGAGCATGGAAGACAGGCTCCTCCAGAAGTATCTTAAATCAGCCGGGGCGCGAATAGATGTCGTAAGGGGCAACATGTATACGGCCCTTCGCGCAGCGGACGGCGCCATAGTCGCATCCGGCACGGCGACCCTCGAGACCGCGCTCATCGGCACCCCACAGGTCATCATCTACCGCATGTCGCCTGTCTCCTACGCTATAGCCAAAAAGCTCGTGAAGCTGGAGCACGCGGGATTGCCAAATATCGTGGCCGAAAGAAAGGTAGTCCCGGAGCTCATTCAGGATGAGGCGACCCCTGAGAAGATGGCAGGCGAAGTCCTCTCAATGCTGGAAGGCTCGAAGAGGGACGCCATCCTTGAGGGCTACGACGAGATAAAAAGGAACCTGGGCAGGGGAGGGGCCACGGAGAGGGTGGCAAAGTCCATATACAATACCATCACCAACCTCTATTTCCTGGACTACAACACCTCTCCTGACATGGTGCGCAAGACTTGAATACCTATATCCGCATATTGAGGCTCCTGCCCGCGTACAAGGGCCATTTCCTCATGGCGTTCCTGTGCATGGTGGGGTTTGCCCTCGCAAACGGCGCGATGGCCTATCTCATAGGCCCGGTCATGAAGTTTCTTTTCGCGGCCGGGAAAGGCGGCGCGGAGATAGACATCCTGCCCTTTCACCTCCTTACGCTGTCCAAAGAACAGATAATGCTCGCGATACCGCTCGTCCTCATAGCCGTCGCGGCACTGAAGGGGTTCAGCTCTTACGGGCAGACCTATTTCATGGGCTTCGTCGGGCAGGGGATAGTGCGGGACCTGAGGGAGAGCCTGTACAGGCACATCCTTCGCCTCCCGGTTGCCTACTTCAGTTCCACCCCTACAGGGACGCTCTCTTCGAGGATAACCCACGATGTCTACCTCATACAGACTTCGACCGCCGAGGCGGTCGCCCAGATATTGAAGCAGAGTCTCACGATAGTCGTTCTCGGCGCAGTCGTGGTGAGCCTCGACTGGAAGCTCGCCATCGCCGCTTCCATCGCCCTGCCTCTTTCAGCCTATCCGATGACGAAGCTGGGGCAGAAGATGAAGAAGGTCTCCAGGCAAAACCAGATAACCATGGGCTCGATGACGGGCCTGCTGCACGAGTCCATATCGGGCGTAAGGGTAGTGAAGGCTTTCGGCATGGAAAGCTATGAGGGCGGCCGGTTCCAGAAGGAGAACGAGAGCTACATGAGAAGCCAGGTGAAGAGCATCAAGGTGCGCTCCATCTCTTCTCCACTCATGGAGACGCTCGGAGCCGTCGCCTTTGCCGTGACAATATGGTACGCGGCATACAGGATACAACAGGGCACGCTTCAGGCTGAGGCGTTCATCTCCTTTTTCGCCGCTGTGCTGATGTTCTACCAGCCCATAAAGGCACTGAACGGCGTGAACCTCAACATACAGCAGGGCATAGCCGCGGCCCAGAGGGTCTTCGAGCTCATGGACATGCCCGGCGAGCCGGATTCAGGCGCTCAGGCCATAGAAGGCGTGAATGATTCCATAGAGTTCAAAGGGGTGTCCTTCAGGTACGGCGAAGAGTGGGTCTTGAAGGGCATTGACTTCAAGGTGAAAAAAGGGGAGATAGTCGCGATAGTCGGCAGCTCGGGCGCGGGGAAATCCACCTTCGTGAACCGCTGGCTCCATCCTCATAGACGGCAGGGATTCCAAAAGCATATCTCTGGCTTCGCTCAGGAACGCGATGGCGATAGTCTCCCAGCAGGTGACGCTATTCAACGACACTGTGCGCGCCAACATAGCCTATGGCAGCCTGGATACGGACGAGGCAAGGCTTGTCGAAGCGGCAAGGGCGGCCAACGCCCATGAATTCATAATGAGGCTGCCTCAGGGCTATGACACGGTCATAGGCGAGGGCGGAGTGAAGCTTTCGGGCGGCGAGAGGCAGAGGCTTTCCATCGCCAGGGCCCTCTTGAAGAACGCGCCCATACTCATACTTGACGAGGCGACTTCCGCGCTTGATTCGGAGTCCGAGTTCGAAGTGCAAAAGGCGCTGGCGAACCTCATGAAGGGCAGGACGACCTTTGTCATCGCGCACAGGCTTTCAACGATAAGGAACGCCGACAGGATAATAGTCCTTTCGGAAGGCATGATAAAAGAGACCGGCAGGCATGACGAACTCCTTAGCGCGGGAGGGGAGTACTCGCGCCTTTATTCCATGCAGTTCAAGGCTTGAGGGTTGAACCATTGAACAGGCTGCCCGGTCTGTGTTATTCTTTGCAGGCTGCTGAAAATCAGATTTTTTGCTAAGGAAGTTTTGATTAATTTCCGTTTCTGCCGTCATTGCGAGGAGCGAAGCGACGAAGCAATCTCTAAGGAACCTCTGATTAATTCGCAACAGTAGGTCATTCTGAGCGTAGCGAAGAATCTCGTATGTAAATAAATCAGCAAATTACGAGATTCTTCGGTCGTTTCGCTCCCTCAGAATGACAGAGAAACATAATTAATCAGAGCTTCCCTAAGTTTTGATTTATCTAAAGACAAGATTGCTTCGCTTCGCTCGCAATGACAAATCACTGAATTAATCAGAGGCTCCTTAATTCGTAAATGGGAAAAAAACTCGACAAAATAGTTGCGGCGGCGGCTCCCGTGCTCGCGCGAGGCATAATAAGGGGCCTGCGGGCCACTATGCGCCTCGAATTCGTGAACTGCGAAAAATACAGGGGCGGGGCGTCCGTCGGGAGGCAGATGATATTAGCCTTCTGGCACGGCAGGCTCCTCATGATGCCGTACTTCTATTCAGGCAGTGGCATATCCATACTCGTCAGCCAGAGCAAGGACGGCGAGCTCATAGCGAAGACCGTGAAGGGTTTTGGTCTGGACTCGGTAAGGGGCTCGACCACAAGGGGCTGGTTCGCGGGCATAAAGGGCCTGATGAAGGCCGCCAGGGCTGGCCGGGACATCGCCTTCACCCCTGACGGGCCAAAGGGGCCTGCTCAAAAGGCGCAGATGGGCGCGGTGCA
>Ga0209324_10002292_pt1 | contig 13202 bp, 8 predicted proteins | sample Rifsed19ft3_FD_184015 | JGI IMG/M metagenome (GOLD analysis project Ga0209324, IMG submission 184015) | Soil microbial communities from Rifle, Colorado, USA - sediment 19ft 3 (version 2) | ecosystem: Environmental > Terrestrial > Deep subsurface > Rock core/Sediment | place: Rifle, Colorado...
AGGGGGAGCCGGACAACTGTCTCTCCAGAGAGATCTTGGAGCTGCTAACTCTACTACACCTTCGGAAAGCTTTATCTTTGATCCCAGATACTTCTTCCTCCTTTCTGATTATTTAGGTCGATCTCTGACCTACTACACCGAAGAGAAGCCCTAAACTGCCCCTAGCTTGACACTACTTGGTAACAGTTTCATAATTAAACTTGCCGAGTAATGTTTAAACCTGTCCTGCGCGTCTCAAAAAGCCGAGAGCTTTACCTCTTAGTTGCTTTCGGGATACTCCTTTTTCTTGTTGTTTCCCTTTACATCTTTGGTTGGAGACAAAGTAACTTTAAGTGCTGGTCTTGGGATCGTCCAATCAGGTTTCTCTTTAACTCTAGCGAGCAGCTTTACGCTTGTCGGTATTTTTCTGATTTGGGTTTTGGTGTAGAAGTAACTAAAGAGCAAGTTAACGAAGTGATCGAGGAGAGAAAAGCTTCCAGTGCTAATCTAAGTGTGGAAGAAGCTGCCAACACAGTTTTAGGACAAGCAAAAATCGAGGAATATGCCAAGAGAAATAATATCACCGTAAGCGATGAGGAAATAAATAATGAACTGGAAAAAGTGTATAAAGAATACGGGGGCAAGGAAAAATTTCTAGGAGCCGTACCGCAAGGGGATAACAAGGTCCAAATAAGAGGCTCTCTTTTGCAGAAGAAGGTTGAAGCGAAAGTGGTTGATTACGCTAGTGCTGATTTTGTTGCTTTGCGCTGGGACGTCTTTAAGAGCGAAATTTGGCAGCCGAAAATAGAAGAACTTAGAGAAGAGGCAAAAAAAGATTTGGTGATTATCGGGGAAGCTTTAAAAAATAACCTTGGTCCTAAAGAAGCTGCTAAAGCAGCTAGTGTTGATCAAGGGAAATTCGGCTTTAACCTCGGTGAAAGTTTTAAACTGTATAGAGATCCAGGTAACCCGCAACCCTACTTGAAAGCACTGGACCTGCCGTTAGGTGTCTCCGACCCAATCTGCGATGATCGGTTTTGTGTAGTTTTTAGGATACTTGAAGCTAACGATGGCAGTTACTCTTCGCTGGAAGATTTCCTTGGAGGACTGACAGGATGGTGAAAGTTATACTCAAATTAGCAATTGGGACAGCTTTTGGCATAGTTGCGCTTTTAGCCTTTTCCTTAGTAAAGTCTGAGGCAGCCCAAGCTTGCGATACGAGTGGTGGAGTGTACGGTTGTCTAAATATCCATGTCCGCGATGGTAGTGACTTTGGTCCTCCGTTATCCGGAGCAACAGTGACGGTCGAAGTCGGCCCCTTACGTCCGGGAGGGTTTTGGTGTGATCCACCTGGAAGGCACAGCACCACTATTACCACGAGTACAAATTCCAATGGAGATGCTTCTGTGGATAATATTTGTTGTACCAGTGTTGTTGAGTACGTGAGAGTTACTATTTCAAGATCTGGTTATTGGACCTGGGGTCCATATGACATTGACATTCCCAATGGGCCGCAAAGCTGGATAGACATTTATTTAGCTCCCCGGTCCGTAACTAACACCCTCAACGTAAGAAGTAGTGGTGCTTCGAGCGTGCAAATCAGCGGCTCGCAATCTGGTACCAGTGGGACAACCGACTATACAGTGACGAGAACTAATTCAGATATATCTACAGGTCTTAATGCCCCAAGTACTTGGTCAGGTATGAACTTTTCCAGTTGGAGTGGTTGTGACCAAACAGCAAGCACTGTATGTAATGTCTACGTTTCCGGTGGGGGTAACCGGACGGTTACCGCTAACTATGTAACCCCACCTTGCAGTAATACTGCGCCCTCTAGTCCCACCTTGACATCACCACAATCGCCGCCCAACGGTGGAACGATAAGCACTACCTCGGCGATTTTGGATTGGAACAGTGTTTCCAGCTGGGGTACTAATTGTAGCGGCAATGTGAATGACTACCGCGTCTATTTGCAACAAGGTGTGAACCCTCCGACTACATTGGTGGGCACAACAAGTTCAGGTACAACCCAATTTTCAGTTTCAGGACTATCTAGTGGCACTTACTACTGGCGAGTCCGAGCCTACAACGGAGCTTTGGGGACTTACTCGACCACCTGGAGCTTTACAGTATCCCTAGCCGCACCTGACCTTCTCTCAGAAAACCTTTCAGTTAACGGTGCTTTACAATCGGGTAGTTCTCTTACTTTCAACGGAAGGGTGCGCAACCAAGGATCAGTTAACGCTGGGGCTTCCACAGCCAGATTTAGATTGGACGTAGGGAACAATGGTACTTGGGACTCTACTTTAGGTACACCAGCAGTTGGATCCCTGGCAGTCAGCGCCGCACAGTCAGTGACATCTTCCGCTTGGACCGCCACAGTTGGTACGCATCGCTTCGAACTTTGCGCTGATTATACAAATGTGGTATCAGAGTCCAATGAAAGTAATAATTGCGCCACAAACACCTTTGTAGTTGCAGCTGCGGACTTTTCAATATCAGTTTCACCTCCCTCACAGACAGTTAACCAGGGAGACGGTACAACCTACTCAGTGACCCTCACCCCCCAAGGCGGTTTTACTGGCAATGTTACCCTCTCAGCTAACAGCGGCTTTTTGGGTGGGTTAGGTATCACCGCTAGTTTCTCTCCAGTCACCGTGAACGTTCCTGGAGGAGGTTCGCTAATGACAGTTCAAACCTCGCTAACCACACCCCCAGCCCTCCCACCTGGCTACAGTATTGTAGTTACCGGAACCTCCGGTTCCTTGGTGCGTTCGGCCCCGCCGGTTTCGATTGTGGTTAACTTAAGGCCCCCAGACCCCTGGATTAAGGCAGTCGGCGCTGATGTGGGCTCCCAAAGCAGCATTACTATGGCTTCACCCGCAGGTGGAAGCAGTGGAATAACCGGGGTCAACTATGACAACAGTACCCAAGCTAATTCTAGTACTACTGGAACAGTTAACCTGACCTGGTCCCATACTATATCTTCCAATGCTAATCGACTTCTTTTAGTATCTGTCCATGCCAACCAAATCAACACTGTAACCTCAGTTACTTATGCTGGAAGGACAATGACTTTGGTTGGGAGCGCTGCGGATCCCAGCACAAGTGGAAAGCCCAAGGTTTGGCTTTACCGTTTGATCGATCCACCAAGTGGTACTAACACGGTCTCTATTAACCTTAGTGTTGATGCCAACTGGCACGAAACCATCGGTGTAGCGACTTCTTTTTACAACGTCAACCAGAGTTCTCCTTTAAGAACTTTTGCAAGCAACTACTCCAGTCCCAGCAGCACCGCTTCAGTATCACTAAATGTACCCAGTGCGAGTGGAGAACTGGTCTTTAGTGCAGTTTCCCACCGGAATAATACAACCGCTCTGACAGTTGGAGCCGGGCAAACCCAAAGATTTAATACTCAGGGTTGGGGGGCCTACGACTTGTGGGCAGCAGGTAGTACAGCTTCCGGGGCTTCAAGTGTCACCATGACCTGGACTCATCCTGAAACCGTTTATTGGGCAATCGGTGGGGTGTCAATCAGACCAGGACCAGGGGTTAGTTCCACACTCACTGACAACGCCGAGTACCTAGCAATTGCTAACGGTCTTATAGCCAACTTCTCTTCGGCCAAAGACTGGCTGGTTTACCCTTACGGATCAATCACTCTGGGAGCTCCCAAGGTTTATCAAGAGCTCTACACCAAGTTTGCTACCTCTAACATCTGTCAAGTTGTTCAAGGATCGGGTGCCATCCCTAACGCCCAAGGGATCTTTAGGATTGGTAATCCCAACTTCTCGACTAGTGGGGCTGCCTCCGGTGGTGTACCAGCCGGCTGTTCAGCCCAAACTGGCAAAGACGCTACTGTCATCTTTGTTGATGGGGATCTCAATATCACCGGTAACCTACCTTACACTCGAGCCACGGTCTTTATAGTTGGCGGCAACGTTACCATAAGCGCAGGTGTCCAGACGATTAACGCTATTCTTCTTGCCGATCGATCAGTTTCCACTGGGACCAACTCTTCAGGCCCAGACGCAAGCCTAACCGTTAACGGTGGAGTCATGGGAGTCTTAGGGGGAGCCGGACAACTGTCTCTCCAGAGAGATCTTGGAGCTGCTAACTCTACTACACCTTCGGAAAGCTTTATCTTTGATCCCAGATACTTCTTCCTCCTTTCTGATTATTTAGGGGATTCCAGAGCTTTCTACCAAGAAGAAAAACCCTAAACCCTTCCAAAAAACCCTGCAACCTTTTCCAGACTGCTTTTCTGTGATAAAATCACTGGCTATGTCTAGTGTTAATTCAAACAGAAATAATCAAAAGAGAGTACTGGTAGCCCTTTCCGGCGGGGTTGATAGTGCTGTGAGTGCTGCTTTATTGAAGGAACAGGGCTACTATGTTGAAGGAGCCCACATGGTCTGTTGGAGAGAGGGTCCTTACTGCACCAGCGACTCCGATCGAGCTGATGCGGCCAAAGTGGCCGCTCACCTTGGCATTCCCTTCCGGGTTTTTGATTTCCAGAAAGAGTACAAAGAAGCAGTCATTAACTATTTTTATGAGGAGTATGAAGCTGGACGAACGCCCAACCCGGACATTGCCTGCAACAGTGAAATTAAATTTGGTATTTTCCTTAGGAAAGCTCTTGAACTTGGTTTTGACTATATAGCTACCGGTCATTACGCACAAATTAAATGGGACCAATCCTTAGAGCAATTCAAATTGCTCGCAGGTTTGGATCCTGATAAGGACCAAACCTATTTTCTCTACAGATTGACCCAAAAGCAGTTGAAACAAGTATTATTTCCTATCGGACATCTAAAAAAAACTCAAGTAAGAGCGCTGGCAGCCAAGCTAAACATGCCTAATGCTACTAAGAAGGACAGTCAAGGTATCTGCTTTGTCGGTGATGTAGAAGTAAGAGAATTCTTAAGCGAAAGGATCAAAAATACGATTGGTGATGTTATCACAACAGGCGGTAGAGTGATAGGAAAACACCGTGGGCTCAGTTTTTATACTATCGGTCAACGAGAAGGGGTGGGTGCGAGTGGTGAAATCCCTTATTACGTCGTTCGGAAGGAGGCAAAAACTAATACTTTAATCGTTGCTCCTTTAGGAGACCCAAGCCATTTTCAGCCTCAACTGGAGGCTAACGGCCTAACTTGGGTAGGCAAAAAGCCTAAAGTTCCCGATGTACAGGTGCGGATCCGCTACCGACAACCTTTGGTTGAAGCTAAGATTACCGATTTGGAAGCTGATAAGTTGGTCTTAGAGTTTAAGGAGCCTCAAAGGGCAGTAACTCCCGGACAAGCGGTCGTTCTTTATAATTCGAAGAAATATATGTCTTCATACCAAAACGACGAAGTTTTGGGAGGAGGGACTATTTCCGAAGAAAAATTGGTTCTGCAAAAGACCCAGATAGGTGATACACAAGGTTATATATTTACATAAAAAGATATGGAAAGTTCAATCACCGCTAAACTAGCAACATTTAGCTCAGAAGGTATCAAAACACAACAATTTCTTAGTTTATCTTACTGGGTAAGTAACCCGGGTTCAACAGGTTTAATGGCTGTTTTAGGTTTGATTTTGTTCGCAGGCGCCTTCTTAGTTATATCAGTAGTGGTCTTGTGGCTTTGCGCGAGGAGCAAAGCTCTAACACCGCCCCAGAAGAAGCTTTTTACCAAAGTAGGCTGGTATCTAGTTAGTTTTGGCTTGGTAGGAGCTACGCTAGTCCTTTTCAGGATTTTTGGCATAGTTTGGGTTTCTGCCCGTGCTTGGTGGGTTGTTTGGATAGTAGCTTTAGGTTTAACTATCTACCGGTTGTTAAAATTTTACACTCAAGAACTACCTGCCCAAGATTTGCAGTATCAAGCCTATTTAGTAAAAAAGCGCTATCTCCCTAGCAAAAAGAAACGAAAAACTTAAAGAGAGTTGACAAACCCTCTGGCCTAGTCTACAATCGGCTTCGATATGTAACTTTAACTCGTTTCCGACCCGCTTTCGTTGGTTTTCGAAAAAGAGGCTAGAAATGGACTCTTTTTTAGTTGGAAAAAGATTAGGGTTTACAGATCACGCACTTTGAAAATTTAATAAAGTATGGAGTTCACATTATATCCTCGTGAGCTCTGTACAGATGCCACCTGACAAGTGGCATCAGTAGCACAAATTCTTGCCTTCAATCGAGGCTAAGAAGCTTGTCTTTGCTAGCTTTGGCAAAGATAAGTTGTGATACGTCAATTTAACTTTGAGCATTAAACCACTTCTTTACTAGAAGTGGCTGCAAACTTTCAAAGATTTACTTTAAGTAAGTCTTTTTTGGAGAGTTTGATCCTGGCTCAGGGTGAACGCTAGCGGCGTGCCTTAAGCATGCAAGTCGAACGAGTAGCAATACTAGTGGCGGACGGGTGAGTAACGCGTGGGAATCTACCTTAAAGTGGGGAATAACTAGCCGAAAGGTTAGCTAATACCGCATGTGGTAGCAATATCAAAGCTCGTAACTGAGCGCTTTAAGATGAGCCTACGTCCCATCAGCTTGTTGGTAGGGTAAAGGCCTACCAAGGCTCTGACGGGTAGCTGGACTGAGAGGTCGGCCAGCCACAATGGCACTGAGACACGGGCCATACATCTACGGATGGCAGCAACTGGGAATCTTTGGCAATGGACGAAAGTCTGACCAAGCGACGCCGCGTGGAGGATGAAGGCCTTCGGGTTGTAAACTCCTTTTGCCAATACATCGCGTATTGGAGAATAAGCACCTGCTAACTACGTGCCAGCAGCCGCGGTGATACGTAGGGTGCAAGCGTTACCCGGATTTATTGGGCGTAAAGCGTGCGCAGGCGGTATGGTAAGTCACTATTGAAATTTCAGGGCTCAACCCTGAACCCGGTAGCGATACTATCAAACTAGATTACTTGAGGGGGTACCGGAACAGTTGGTGGAGCAGTGAAATGCGTTGAGATCAACTGGAACACCAAAGGCGAAGGCAGGTACCTGGTAAGTTAATGACGCTGCTCGTACGAAAGCGTGGGGAGCAAAACGGATTAGATACCCGTGTAGTCCACGCTGTAAACTATGGACACTAGATATCAGGCTGGTTGACGGCTTGGTGTCGTAAGCTAACGCGTTAAGTGTCCCGCCTGGGGAGTACGGCCGCAAGGCTAAAACTCAAAGGAATTGACGGGGACCCGCACAAGTAGGGGAACGTGTGGTTTAATTCGAGACAAAACGAAGAACCTCACCAGGGTTTGAAATGCTAGTTTTAGAAGGCTGAAAGGCCAACGAACCGCAAGGTAGCTAGCACAGGTGCTGCATGGCTGTCGTCAGCTCGTGTCGTGAGATGTCGCCTTAAGTGGCTTAACGAGCGCAACCCTCATTGCTAGTTGTATCACTCTAGCGAAACCGCCCCGCACCTTGTGTGTGAGTGGAAGGTTTAAGTTAGCAACAAAGTCTAAAACTTTAAGTTAACTCTCCTTTATCCATTCGCGCCTAAGGTGCGGGGAGGAAGGCGAGGACGACGTCAAGTCATCATAGCCCTTATGTCCTGGGCCACACACACGTTACAATGCGCAACACAACGGGCTGCAAAGTCGCGAGGCTAAGCTAATCTCTTAAAGTTGCGCTCAGTTCAGATTGCAGTCTGCAATTCGACTGCATGAAGATGGACTTACTAGTAATCGCAGGTCAGCATACTGCGGTGAATACGTTCTCGGGTCTTGTACACACCGCCCGTCAAGTAGGGAAAGTTGGGGGCACCCGAAGTGCCTTTTCAGGCCCTAAGGTGAACTCAGCAATCAATGCTAAGTCGTAACAAGGTATCCCTAGGGGAATCTGGGGATGGATCACCTCCTTTCTAAGACTTTTTTTAGTTCGGCTAGAAACCACAGGTTCAGATGTCAGAAATAAGATGTCAGATGTAAGATATAAAAGTCCGAAATCTGAAGTCTGAAATCCGATAGCTGGACAATGAGAGCTAACGGCTAAGGTCAAAATATAGGAGATGAATACTTCACACTTTAATTTTGTGAAGAAGGGTTAACTTTTCACGAGCTAACCCAAGTCAACCTCTGACGTATCGCATCTTAGTCTCGATTGAATGCAAGAAAAAACAAAAAACCAGGTTTAAATGCCTGGTTTTTGTGTTTCTACCAATAAAGAACTAGTATCTTGTCTTTTAAATAGTTGCGTTGTAAATTGGGTAACATGCCTTTAAACTATGTTTGTGATAAATGCAATCAACAGAGTGAAAAGAGCGTTGTTTTAATCGGTAGCAAACGATTAAAAGTGCTGTGCGAAAATTGTTGTAAAGAAATTGAAGATGAAATCTTTAAAGAAAAGGAAACTGTCAATGGATGAAAAAGATTTAAAAGCAATTCAAGGCTTATTCCGTAAGGAACTGAAAACAGAACTCAAAAAGGAATTGGAACCAATTAAAGCCGACATAGGGGTGGTTAAAGGGTCGGTGATGAATTTAGAAAAAGAAATCGGTGTTTATATGGACGCTCTTGATATTGAAAGAAAACGAATTAATACGCACGACGGACGGCTAGAAGTAATTGAAGAGAGTTTGGGTTTGGAAAAAGTTCAGTAATATTGTCGCAAAATTCAAAAACTACACTTAAAAAGTGTGGTTTTTGTGTTTCTTGATATAGTTAGCTTCTAAGTGATAAAATACTCACGATTTGTGGGCGCGTAGCTCAGTGGCTAGAGCACTACACTGATAATGTAGGGGTCCATGGTTCGAATCCATGCGCGCCCACCATTTGAAATTTGCTTGTCTGTTTCTATAGTTGTAAGATTTGTGTATAATCCTTTCTTTATGTCTATTGATTGGACTCAAATAACAGAAAAATATAAAGGTAAATGGGTTGCCTTAGATAAAGACGAAATTACTGTATTGTCCTCTTCCGATACAGCACGCGGTGCGCTAGAAGAAGCTCGCAAAAAAGGGCACAAAGAACCTATTCTGACCAGAGTCCCCACAGAAATAGTCTCCTACATTAGTTAATGGCAGATTTTTCCTACAAAAAGGTAAAGGGTAATAAGCTAAGACCGATTATTCCCATTTTTGTCAGCAGTGGTAAAAATGGTGTTCAGTACGAAGTCTTAGTTGATTCTGGGGCAGATTGCAACGTCTTTGATGCGGAAATTGGGGAGGCCATTGGGATTGATATTAAGTCCGGCACACCTGATCAAATTAAAGGAGTTGACGGAAGAGGAATTGATTGCTGGGTTCATGAAGTTCGAGTAACCGTAGTAGGAGAGGGGTTGGTGACTGTTAAGACAGCCTTTACCTACAGCCTACCTTTGGAAGGATATGGTTTGGTAGGACAAAACGGGTTTTTTGATCATTTTATTGTCCGGTTTGATTATAATCAGGGTAAAGTTAGTGTTACCAAGAACAACTCGCCTTTAGTTAACTAAAAATTGGGCTTGGGATATTGGTTGCCTCAAACCCGTGCCCGCCGTTTGACATAACCTAATGAACAGTTGTTTAATTTAATTAACAACTGCTCATGAGAGCTTTTCGCATAGGTTACATTTTAAGTCTTAGCTTTCTGTTAATTTTAACAGTAGTTACCCTCACTTTTGGTTTTTACCAACCTCCGTCTGGCCCGAAGGCTCCGGAATACCCAGATTCATCAAGCTCACTTTATGATTCTTCAGGAGACCTGAGTGACGATGTGTACCAACGAAGGTTAGATGAGAGAGACAAGCAATTAGACGAGTATGATGCTAAACAAAAAATCTATGAAGAACAGCAAAAGACTTTCGTCAAAGACAAAGTTGTACCTTATGCCAGAAACGTTTTTGCTTTTTGGGTTGTGATGGCAGTTGGGTTTCAAGTCATCGGTTTGCTTCTTTCTAAATTCAGGTCACCTTTGGTTGGAGCAGCTTTTTCTTTTAGCGGCGTTTGGGCAGTAATCCTCGGTCCTCTTGGGGGATTGTTGTGGTTTGTTAACAGTTTGGTATCAAGTTTTGCGACTCAAGCTGAACAAGAATTTACTACCGAATCTATTTTCCAGACAATAGGCTTAATTTCCCTGCTGGGGGTAGCGCTGCTAACAACCCTAGGTCTATTTTTCTATGGTGAGTTTGTGAAGAAACTTAGGGGTGCAATTCTTACAGAAGAGGTTCTTCCAACTACAAACTCTGCTTCTGAACCTGTCCCCCCAACTCCTTAGCAACCTGTTCGAAACATTGCTAAAGCGCTTGTTTTATCCTTGACAGGAGCTTTTTTCGATGATAAGATGCGCTCTGATGAGAGTAAATCTCAATAAGAGGGTGTTTTAGGTTAGAGTTTTTATCACTTTTTGCTAGTTTTACTGCCTTTTACCTCCTAAATCCCCCTCTAGATTTGTCTATCAATTGAATATGTAGTTTGCCAAAGAAGCGTTAAAACGTTTTTCTTTGCGGGTCTGTACGTACATTTTAAATTTGTGGACCGTTAGGTTTTGGGCCGTTAGCTCAGTTGGTCAGAGCGCTACATTTGCAATGTAGAGGCCGGGAGTTCGACTCTCCCACGGTCCACCAAGCCGGAATGGTTGGTTCGGTCTCGTCATCGAGATTGGACGCGAAGCGTCTGCTTCCGACCAGGTCCACCAACCGCGGATCTGAAATAAGGTCCGATTGGGGGTTTACCCCCAGCACTTTACTTTGTGAGCAATCACATTTGTGATGCGAACAATGCAAAGTACGAAGTACTTTAAAAACTGAAAAGAAGTGTCACCTCAGAGGGCCTGCAATATTTCATTCTGATTGTAGGATCTGAGGTGAATCAAAGATCTAATTAAAGTGCACAGTGGATGCCTTGGACCTTTTGGCCGATGAAGGACGTGGTAGACTGCGATAAGCCTCGAGTAGCTGTCAACAAGCGTTTATTCGAGGATTTCCGAATGAGGTAACTCCTCCTTTTATAGGAGACCCCTACCCGAATCTATACGGTAGGTGGAGGTAAGCGCCCGAAGTGAAACATCTAAGTACGGCGAGTAGAAGAAAACAATCGTGATACCCCAAGTAGCGGTGAGCGAAAAGGGAACAGCCCAAACCCAGCACCATTTTGCGCCTCAGAATCGTTAAGTAAGAAAATTCTTGAAGTTTATCTTGCTTGATAATTTTTGGGACGTAGTATGGTGCTGGGGGTTGTAGGGTCTCTCTGACTTCAATGTCAAAAAGAACAAAACTTAAACCTAGCAGAAGGCTTTGGAATAAGCCGCCATAGAGGGTGATAGCCCTGTAAGTAAAAGGTTGAAGACTTTGAGGGATACCTGAGTACCGCGGAGCACGTGGAATTCTGCGGGAACCCGCCAGAACCATCTGGTAAGGCTAAATACCAAAAGGTACCGATAGTGAACAAGTACCGTGAGGGAAAGGTGAAAAGCACCCCGGTGAGGGGAATGAAATAGTTTCTGAAACTGTGTACTAACAAGCAGTCAGAGCCCAGCACCTTTGCGTGTTATATTGGACGTATGTACTTTTTGTATGTACTTCAAGGGTCGTCTAATCCTAAGTTTTACATTGGGATAACCAAAGATTTGGAAAATCGATTGCTCGAGCATAATCGAGGTGAAAACACCTCGACCAAGAAGAGCAATAATTGGAAGTTAATCTACTTTGAAGGTTATCAGAGCGAGAATTTAGCTCGAGATCGAGAACTAAAACTCAAAAAGTACGGTAAAGCTTGGCAAGAGTTAAAGAAAAGGATTAGCGAAAAGTTATAGCACATAAAGGTGCTGGGTGATGGCGTGCCTATTGAAGAATGAACCGGCGAGTTACCTTGTGTCGCGAGTTTAACCACTGTAAAGTGGGGAGGCGTAGTGAAAGCGAGCCCTAAATGGGCGATTAGCGGCATAAGTTAGACCCGAAACCTGGTGAGCTAACCATGTCCAGGGTGAACCCCGAGTAAAATCGGGGGGAGGCCCGCACCCGTATCTGTTGCAAAAGGTTGGGATGAGGTGTGGTTAGAGGTAATATGCCTATCGAACCAGGAGATAGCTGGTTCTCCCCGAAATGCATCTAGGTGCAGCCTTTATTTCGAAGCTTTGTGGGGTAGAGCACTGGATGGGTTGTCGGACCGCGAGGTCTGGCACCTAACCAAACTCCGAATACGCAAAGTGGATTTTAAAGAGTGAGACTATCCGGGCTAAGCCGGGTGGTCGAAAGGGAAACAGCCCAGACCGTTAGTTAAGGTCCCTAAATTCAAGCTCAGTGTGAAAGGCAGTGTTTTTCCGTAGACAACCAGTAGGTTGGCTTAGAGGCAGCCACCCTTTAAAGAGTGCGTAATAGCTCACTGTTCGATCGGAAAGATGCGCCGACAATTCAACGGGGCTCAAGCTTGATACCGAAGCTACGGCTTCGCCGCAAGGCGAGGGGTAGGGGAGCGTTCTGTATGCCTTGAAGGTGTTCTGTAAGGAGCACTGGAGTGTACAGAAGTGAGAATGCCGGTATGAGTAGCGAAATTGGGGTGAAAACCCCCAACACCGAAAGCCTAAGGTTTCCTGGGCAACGCCAATCGTCCCAGGGTTAGTCGGTCCTAAGCAGAGGCCTCAATTGGCGGTACGCGATGGACAAGCCGTTTATATTCGGCTACAAGGTTGTCTTGCTCAAGACACAAAGGGTTGACAAAAGTGGAAGTTTCTAGTGCCGATCTGCAATGGTACTTAAGTATTTAGGAAGTAACAATAGGAAAATCCGTTGTTATGTTTATCTAAGGTACGAATAGCCTTACAAATCGTAAGAGGCGTGGGGTTAGAACACTTTCAGTTTTCCAGAAAACGCTCGTTGTGAAGGGCAATCTTTCCGTACCGCAAACCGACACAGGTAGGCAGGTCGAGTAGACTAAGGTGAACGGGAAAACTATCTTTAAGGAACTCGGCAAAAAAGCTCGACGTATCTTAGGAAGATGTCGTACCAGCCGCAAGGCTGGTCTCAGCAAATGTTTCTCAAGCGACTGTTTAACAAAAACACAGGGCTCTGCAAACCTGAAAAGGGAAGTATAGGGCCTGAGACCTGACCAGTGCCGTAAGGTTAAAGAAGGCGGTGCAAGCTGCCGACTGAAGCCCCGGTAAACGTCCGCAGTAACTATAACTGTGCTAAGGTAGCGAAATTCCTTGTCGGGTAAGTTCCGACCCGCACGAAAGGTTGAACGACTTGAGAACTGTCTCGAAGATAGACCCGGCGAAATTGAAGTGGCTGTGAAGATGCGGCCTAGATATGCCAGGACAAAAAGA
>Ga0209324_10002303_pt1 | contig 13153 bp, 9 predicted proteins | sample Rifsed19ft3_FD_184015 | JGI IMG/M metagenome (GOLD analysis project Ga0209324, IMG submission 184015) | Soil microbial communities from Rifle, Colorado, USA - sediment 19ft 3 (version 2) | ecosystem: Environmental > Terrestrial > Deep subsurface > Rock core/Sediment | place: Rifle, Colorado...
TGGGCTTCTATCAGTTTCTCTTTCTCCGTAATATCTCTCATGACCATTATGGAGCCAATTCTTTTATCTACCATCATGATATGACTTAATGTAATACCTACGACCTTTTCTATCATCCTTATAATTACAAGGGATTTAGACAGTTGCAGCTTTGAAGCAGACGGCGCCAAATCGTTATGAAATGAAAATATATTCTGCCCGATCATCTCCTGTTCCTTAAGTCCGAGGATGGCCTCCGCAGCCGGATTGACCATGATGATCCGGTCCCCTTCGTCCGCAACGACGATACCTTCCTGAGCAGACATCAGGATACTCTCCAGCTTGTTCCTCTCCACCATGAGATCATTATGGGACAACTCAAGTTCAATCGTCCTCTTTCTTACCTCTTCCTTCAATTCCTCGTTCCACCTGAGAATCTTCTCTCTGGCTTCATTGAGCCGCTCAGCCATATTGTTCACACGTTCTGAAAGTCCTTCGATCTCATCCCCTGTTCTTATATTGATTCTATGAGCAAAATCTTCATTGGCGATACAATCAACACCCCTGTAGAGTTCCAGGATAGGTCTTGTTAACCTTCTGGCAAGCCAGATACCCACAGCAATAGATACGAGGATTGATATTGCGCCGAGGATAAGATAGACCATCTGCAGTCTGAGAAGAGGGGCAAAGATCAGGGATTTTGGATATTCCTCAACCAATATCCAGAAATCTTTCGATAACTGGTCCCCTGTAGGGATGGGCGCATAGGAGAGAATCCTGGACCTCGCACTTATGGTTCCGGCTCTGCCACTTAGGATCTTACCCACGATCTCTTCCGGATAATCCTTTCTGGGCCCAACGAGCGAGTTCAGGAGAAAAGAGCCTTCGTTGCTGCTCAGTCGGGACAGATAGTAACCATCCCTGTTGACTAAGGATATCACCCCCCCTTTCGCAATATTCATCATCTTCACCTGCTCGACAAAGTAACTCCCAAAGATATTGATGATAACGATCCCCCGTTTTTTCCCCGAACTGTCCACAACAGGCGTAGCAACCCGGACAACGGGCCTGTGAGGGAGTTCAACCTTCCCCCATTCGATGTTGAGATCCATGGGGGAGACATAACAGAGACCTTCTCTATATTTCATGGCCTCCGTAAAATAATATCTGTCCCCCTTGAACTGCAGCATCCTGGAGGGAACAGAAGATGATGATCTTCCATCCGAATCAACCCTCACCACTTCATAACCCTTTTCATCAATGAACCGTATTTGATAATAATAGGGATGTGTTTTTGAAAAGGCCATAAACTCCTTCCTGACCCTCTCCTGGAAATTACCGAACCCCCCTGTCCCCCGGTATTCCCCTGAATCAACAAGATCCTTTACCCCTATAGACTCACTCAGATACAAGACATCTTTATGGACTGTCTGTATGAACCTCTCAATCTCCCCGGACTTTGAAAAGACTTCCTGTTCGAGATGCTTCAAAGTAGTTTCCTCAAGACTCCAGATAGAATAGTAAACCCCGTAAGTGCCTCCGATAGAAAGGGGGACAAAGGCCAGCAAAAGCAACGCAATGATCAGCTTGGCCCTTATACTGAAACTTCGATAGGGTTTATTCTCCATTGATGTCCTAATTATCGTCCAGGGTTAATTCCTTTCGATACAACTGATACTTTGATTCTTCCGTCATTTTCAGGGCATCCCCGATCTCTTTCCTCCGGCCCACCCCACTGTCATCACTTAACATTGCCGTGTAAAAACGGTTATAGAATTCATCGGGATACACCCAGACCTCAAAGACGAGTTTGCCCATATCATAAGATTTACCTGAAGTATAATCAAATGCAAAAGCCCCCCCGGGTGCAATCCTCGTATCAAACACCTCATCCGAGAGATCCAGGCTGACCTGACGGCCGATATAGGCTTCCTTTACAGAAGACGGAATCATACTCCCCTCTTTGTCCAGTATAAATCCTTTTACAAGCACCAGGGGCGTCACATAGGTCGGGAAAAAATGTCCAGCCCCTGTGTTCGTGATGAGGAGTCTTGATTGTTCCCTTGTGTGACTAATATCAAAAGTGACCCCTCTTCTCACCATCTCCGGGTCATGGATCCCCCTGAAGAGATGCCGCCTATCCGGCATGTGACAGCTCTGGCAGGGGACCATCGTCTCCCCGAAAATGCTTCCCTTCCACTCCTTGTAGGTGTTCGTAAGCAACTTCCCATTCAATTCATATCCATCATCCATCTGGTGACAGGCCGCACAGAACTCAGCCTTTTGAAAGAAATCGGTCCCGACAGACCTGTTGTGCACATTTTCCCCGTTACGTCTGACTTCTTCTTTAACAGGCGGTCCGTATATCCTTCCCTCTCTCAGGTGACAAACGATACATGATACCCCTGAACGTTTAATCTCCTCATCGAAATGAGGGTTTTTAGTGAAACTCTCATCCCCCTCTTTTGACTCCCGGCTTACTACCTCTGACTGCTCCGTCATAGGGGCGTGACAGAAGTAACAGGATGTTGTGAACTGCGGGTCGTCATTGGAACTCAACTGCCCGAGAAGGCCAGGCCCGACAGCACGGCTATGGAGAGATCCCTTCCAGTCCCGGCGCTGATCCTTGTGACATTGGCCGCATCCTTCCGGATTTAATGAGATCCCCTTGTCAGCCTGAGGGGGAACAGGCCTCCTCCAGAAATCCGTCAAATTATTCATTTCCCCCATACTCACAGGCGGAAAGGAAAAGGGGAACGAAAATAAAGCAATCACTGTTGTCCAGGCTACTTTTTTATACCACACGGGTTCTTCAATTCACAGGCATTCTTCATCCCACATGGATGCTTCATCCCACACGGGTGACTCATCCCGCACGGATGTTTCATGCCGCAGGGATTCACCGCCTCTCCTTCCTCATAAGCATGAGCCACGGCATAAGCCGCCAGGGCAGTCAGGTCTACAGAATTCCACTGAAGGGGTTTCCCCTTCATGGGATTGGTCATGCAGAAATTGATCATCTGATCCAGTGTCAGGATGTCATCTGCCATATTAATATACCTGGGGAAAGGAGTCTTCTTCAAACCCTTTCCGTCCTGATGGCAGGTGGCACAGGCCATACCGGATTTCCCAAGTTTCGTGTCATTCCAGAGTTGTTCTCCTCTCTCCAGAAGTTTATCTCTGTCCCTGATCCCCTTTTTCCTGATCGGTTCAACCTTCATGGAACAGGGATTGGCAGCACAGGGGTTCTTTGCACCGCAGGGATTTTTCATCGCGCAGGGATTTTTGGCGCAAGGATTCTTCTGACCGGCATAAACATCCGTTTGAAATCCGATGAACACCATTAATGGTAATACAAATAATATCGTAACAACCGGCTTAACCCATTTTCGATTCATGCTCTTCCTCCTCCTTACTGAGGTTTGTTTTAATACCTTAACCTGCTAACACTTACAGAGTTGTCTCAAATATTTTACAAGATCCTTTATCTCTGAATCGGTCAGGGTCTTTTTAAAGGGCGGCATCATGGAGGATTTCCCTGTAGCCTTCCCTCCATCCCGGACCACATTTTCAATATCCGCATCTGTAAGCTTACCCATGCTCTTTGTATCTGTATGGTCCCTGGGGCTCACGGGCTGGTCTTTGGTCGCATTCGGCCCATCTCCCTTTCCGTTCGTACCATGACATTGGGAGCAGTACCACTTGTAATTGTCCACAGCAGATGCCCCGAAGGTCTGCCCCTGAAGGACAAACCATGTAGTCAGGACACCCAATAACAAACTCAATACTATTACCCTTCTCATTTTTTCAATGCCTCCTTCTATTTAAGGTCAGTGTCAGAGATCAAAAGCTCGCCACATATGCAGCCAACCCCTTCAGCTCTGCATCCGTCAATACACCTGAGTAGGTAGGCATCCTCTTGACCGGGATGACTGCCTGGGGTTTACTCAGGTAAGTATATATCCAATCCCCCTGAAGCCTCTGTCCTGCATCTACCAGTGACGGACCCGTAACCCCTCCTGCCACCTTGGCCCCCCTCTTTGACAGGTGACAGCCATAACAACCCTGTTTCTTTTCAAAGACCATCTTTCCCATGAGGTCATTCTTTGCCTTGATCGTCCCTGTCACTACATCTTTTGACGTAAGCGTCATCAGGTAGTCTGTCACATCGTCTGCCTCTTTACCGGATAGTTTGGGGTGGTCACCGGCATTCTTTTTCTCGATTGAATTATAGGCCATAGTCCTTATGGGTTTAGGGGCCTGCAGCCACTTTGCGAGCCACTCTTTTTTGAACTTGCTGCCGGCAAACCAGAGGTCCGGTCCTTTATGACTCAACTTGTCTTCAAAGCTCTTGTCCGTATTGGGTCCTTTGGTCATATGGCATGAGCCACAACCCTTTGCCTCATACATCTTCTGCCCCCCGCCCACATCGGCATAAGCTGTCCCCCCGGGTGTTCCTATCATCATTCCTGAAAGAAAAAGGAACGTCCATATATAAAAGATTTTTGTCAACTCCATCTCTATAAAACCTCCTCTCATTCGTTTCACTCCTATTGTTTCACGTCTTACGTCTTACTTCTTACGTCTTACTTATCACCCTTTCCCAACCTTTCTCACCAGCCAGAACTCCCCGACCCCCACCACGAGAATACCCAGCAGGGTGTAGAGATAAACACTCACCGGCACCGGGGTCTCGAGGATAACGTAATGCCAGGACGAGACGCTCATCAGGAGGTTATGCTCCCCGTTGGAACCTTCCCAGACATTCAACGCCAGGGGAATGAATGTCCCTTTTTCAAACTGGATATCATTCTTATCCTCAGTGAGGAGGGGTCTTTTCATGACCACCTTCCAGACTCCGGCATTCCATGTCCCCTTGCCGACTACCATCTGGCCATCATCGGACTGAACCTTTGCAGATTGACCGGGTCCGGTCGCATTCATCTCATCAACAGGGCGCTGACCGGCCTCATCCATGTCCGCCTTCCAGACCCAGAGGTTTACCGGGTTGGCGGAATCCCCGCGGAGGAAATGAGGTTTCTTCGTTCCTTCCGACTTCTTTACAGGAAACTGAAGGGCTACAGAATCGCGATAGGTCTCCAATTTCCGGGGGATCATGCTGTAGGGGTCCACATAAGAATTGTAGCCGCCGGGAGCCGTCAAGTCGCCCGCCTTAAATTCCAGTTCCCCTTTGTGGATCACATCCTTAAATGGGTCATCCCATTCGAGCAGGAACCCTATCTCCTTGTCATTGTAAAGCGCCTTGACCCTGACCTTATCTATACCGGGGTTCTGCCAGCGCGGCGCAGCAACGACCTGCCCGGCAAGTCTGACATCAATAGGCTGAGCCTTCTGCCACTCCGGTTTCTCAGGATCCATCGGAATATCTCCCGTGGTCTGAGCTGCCTCCATCACCGTACCTTCTGTAAGGGGATTCTGCAGGGACTTGATGAAGTTTGCAAGGTGCCATCTCTCTTCCTCCTTTAACGAGTCTATAAAAGATGGCATCGGTGTTCCACTTATGCCTGTACTAAACCTCATAAATATATCCTCAGGCTCCGAGCCTGCCTTGATCTTCCAAGGCTGGGTTACATTCCGTATCCGGATGGGAAAACCCCAGTCATCCTTCCTTTCCTCTTTCACTCCATCTCCCTTTCCACCCTTACCATGGCATTCCCAGCACTTGACCCTCTCAAATATCGCTTTACCCTTTTCAACACTTTCACTGGAATAGGAAATCTTTGCAGAAGGCTTCACCATTTTTTTGTACGGGTCAAGTTCAGGGTCGGCAAACTCGGGGGCAAAGGTCTGGATATAGTAGATCACCTGCCACCGCTCCTCTTCGGTCAGGCCATTCTTGATCCTCTCATTATCAAATGCCTGCATGGGTGTCCCTGTAAGGCCGCGGCTGACCGTCCTGAACAGATCTTCATCCGTTGGTAATTCACCGCTCTGCGTTGTGCGAAACTTGTAGGTGCCGGAGGTAAAATCCCGTGGGCGGGGATCCATAAATTGCGCAGCCGGTCCGTCCCCGTCCCCTAAAAGTCCATGACAGAAACTGCACCTTTTGAAATAGATGAGCTTCCCCTTTTCGATCGCCTCCGGTGTCTTCGCCGGTTTTGATTTCGCAGGCACATCTGCAGCGTAAGTAACAGTGAATAGTGTACAGGATATAGTAAATAGTAAAAGAGAGATAACCCACTTTTTCATCAATAATCTCCTCCAGTTTCTGACGTCCACCCTCATGTTTCTAACTTCTAACTTCTAACGTCTTACGTCTTACGTCTTACGTCTATTTCTTCCCCTCACCCTCAGCCAGTTTTTCAGGCTGACGCGGCGTCTTCTGGGCAAGGTCATACTCGGCCATGATGATCCGCCACCTGTATTCATCCGGAATATTTTCCTTCCAGACAGGCATGGCAGAATCCCATGGCGTGGCCTCCGAAGGAAGCCCCCTTCCTCCGGTTGAGACCCTCCAGAAGGTATACCCCTCCACTATAGTTTCTATAGTCCCGTTCTCAGTAAAGTTGATCGGTCTCAACCGGAACCCGTCGGCCATAGGCCCGTCTCCAGCCGTCGAATCACCGTGGCATGCCCTGCAATTCATGGCATAAAGAACCCTGCCCTCGAAGAGATATTTCTCCCGCAAGGCCTGCTTCGCCTTTTCCTTGTTGATATTCCCGTCCTTGAGGTCCTTCAGGAAACTCTGCGCAGGTTCGGTCGGGATAAATCCGAGGATGTTATCATATTTCCCTTTTACCTTTTCAATCTCATTCATTACCTCCGGGATGAACTGGACGCTATTGGTCTTCACCTCTTCGATAAACTTGTCCACGTCGGCATCACCGGGATTCATCAGCGGATTCTTCAGCGTCTCCATATCCCTTGGAAAATTGCTGGAGGGATGCTGTATCCTGAGGGACGTGGGAGAGCTGACCTTTGGCACGATGGTAGAATATATCTGCCACCCAAAGAGCAACGGGATTATCGTAAGGACAACCGTCCTCGTCCTCGTGCCATATAACCCAAGCAACAGACGCCGGATGGGGAGCAGAAACTCCTCCAGCCTCTCCTCTGAAAAGGATATATAGATAAAAAGGGCGCTGATCGTCAACACCATGAAAAACAGGGTCAGCGTCCCCGGAACGGGGAGGGGGAAGGGAAGCCCCGTGATCCATCTTGAGACAAAGGGGATACCTGCTTTGATGATAAGGTAAACGACTATCAGGGTGACTACTGAGGACCAGAACCTCCCCAGTTTAAGTCCCTTTCCTGTTCCGGCCTGAAATATACTCGACCTCGCTTTAACAACTGCTGACCATAACTGTTCCAGTTTTAATCTATTTCTCATCTATAAATCTCCTTAACTACTTCATCCCTTTCTGCATAATCATATAAGCCAACACATCCTGATAGTCCTTGACCGTCAGGGCCTCGATCATCTCCTCCGGCATAATACTCTTGTTCTTGTCCTGGCTGATCTCCTTGATATCACTCTTCGCGATGGACACGACCTCCCCGCTCTCGAGCATGAGGTCTACACCTGTTGCATCCTCCTTTGTCTTGATACCCACATTCTTTCTCCCCCCTTTGTCAATAACCACATAGGTCTCGTAACCCGGAGTGAAGGAGGATGCAGGCAGGAGGATTGACTCGGAGATGTACTTTAAACCTCTTGTCCCTATATTCGAGAGGTCAGGACCTATGTTCCCACCCTCCCCTTTTATAGCATGGCAGGCAAGACAGGCCGACTGAAAGACCTCTTCCCCATGACCGGGATCGCCGCCGCCGGCGGCAGAGGCGGCATTGATCTTATCCCAGTACTTCTTACTTACCTCTGTAGGATTATTGATGGCATCAATGTCCACCTCACCCCCCTGACTCTGGAGATATGAAATGACCGCTTTAATCTCATCTACGCTGAGGGATATGGGAGGGGCATAGACAATCGCCATCTCGTTTTTGAAACCATCCACGACATAGGCTGAAGGGGAAGCCAGCGTTTCAACCAAATAGTCTGTGATGGTATAAGGTTGACCCGTCTCCTTCTCCCTCTCCTTTGCCCTTAAAGCCGCCCTCTGACCGATGGGGAGAGGGAACTTCTCGCCAAACACACCGAGATTCGGACACCTGACCGCGCTGCCTTTCTCACCGAGGCTATGGCAGGTCCAGCACCTCCCTTTCCCCCAGAAGATGGACTCCCCTGCCTCAGGATTTATGCCAACGATGGCTCCTCCCTTTTTCTCACCCCCTGTCATCTGGGTGACGGCCCTACCCACACCGAGGAAAAGACCGACTATGATGAGTAAGAATATAAAAACCTTTCCGAGTGCCCGTATCATAAAGATCCTCCTCTATTTAGCCCCTGGCTCAAACGCTTCTGCTCCCGGCTCCTGATCCATGGCCCCAGGTCCTGAGGGGGGGCTGCCCCCTTCTGCCCCTGTCTCCTCTTCATGGAGCTCCACATCCTTACCCTTGCTCTTTGCAATCGTCCCGAGCCAGAACATAAAGGCAACGGCAACAAGGAATATTAGCGTCGTCAACCCTACCATCTGCGTCATCGTATAATTACTCGGGGTGTAGGCCCATTCCGATGTATCCCGCATCACTCCAAAGATGTGCCAGTCGCTCCGGAGTCCGGAACGGATAAATCCCATCAATCCCATATTCAGTGTGATGACAATCGCTAACAGGAGTAAGGCATATTGACTCACTACAGTCATTTTACCCCATTTGATACCCCCGACCTCCTTAGCGCCCCTGAAGAGGAAAACATCTATGGTCGTCACGAGGATAATGCAGGCGATGAGCTGGATAAACTGGCTTACCGCGATATTCCTCAGTAAAGGGCTCGCCTTTTCCATCACAATAAAACCATATATACCGAGAAACCCTGTCACACTAAGCGCGGTTGTCCCCATATAGAGACCCTGGGCGAAAATCCCCCTGTCCTTAAGTGCCAGGACAACGGCAATAACGGCTGAAATACACTGGAAGATCAAAAGCACCCCCACCGTCCGGAAGTAGACGCCACGGTCCGGGGGGAGATCGAGTACCTTCGGGTCTGTGGTCAGCAGGTAGAGTGCGTATTGCCCGATAATGATAATGGCAAGGATCCCTGCGAGCGGGATCACGATCCGGGGCATCTTCCCCTGTCTTGAGATCGGTATCCTCTCCCCTTTGTTCCCCCTCCTGTAGAGAAGGAAGCTGAAGAAGGTGGATAGGATTATGAGGTTGACCACCGCATTCTTGGCAGGCATGAGGCCAAAGAATTTTAACGTAGGATGATACTGACTTCCCCCCATCCCGGACACCTCCTCTCCCGTCAGGGGGAGGTTATGGGGGGTCAGCCAGATGGCAAAGGAGATGACGATAATGGCCAGCATAAATTTGATATAGCCATAGTACCGTTCGGCCCCCGGGATGCGGGGCATACCGCTCCAGAGATAGTAATTACTGATCAGAAAGAGGGAACCCACAAGCATCGCCTGTATGATGAACGTCCATGAGAAATCCCCTCCCATCATGTTGTTCCCCATAACAGCGCTGGTGGAGTAGACCTCTCTTCCAAGATAGTAACCTGCAAAGGGGATGGAAAAAAGGCCGGCGATGGCCACGAAGTTACTGATATAACCCATCCAGTCATAATGGGCTTTATCCTCTTCTGTCTTTGAGCCGATGAATTTCACCGCCGCATAGGCGCCGGCTATCAACCCCCCGAAGGCAAGATTCCCGAGCATCCTGTGGATGGCAATGGGGGTACTCAGGTGGTTATCAAATGCCTGCCAGACAGAACCTAAAAACTCCCCCTTTTCGGTAACCCCTGTCGGGCCCATCATAAAACCCGTCCAGCTATTGGCCACATGCACAATGGCTATGCCAAAGATATTCAACATGATCCCGACAAATATGTGGACCGATTTCCGGTCCTTGATGAGGAAAAGCCCCGCACCGAAGGGAAAGAAATAGAGAAACGATATGAATGCCCGTGTGTCCCCCCGCATATGGGGACCCCATACCCCGAGGAGGAATAAAAGACCGGCAAGGAGGATCACCCCTCCTATGCCTTTCATCACCCATTGGGCCCTCCGGTCAAAAAGGGATCCACCTTTTAACCAGTCCCAGCCGTAATAGTAGAGGTAGAGGCAGGCGGTCTCCCCGAAGAAAAAGAGGGCATAGACAATCATGGCATCTTTGAAGACACCTGCCATATACCCCATGAAGGTAGGATAGAGGGTAAAAAGGACAAACGCCATGAGGCCGCCGAGGGCTGCCGTCGTGGCATAGGCGACACTTAAAAGGCTTGTAAACTCATAAGCCAGTTTGTCAAACTTTTTGTCCCTGTTCTTCCAGCCTACGATCTCAATAATGACGGCAAAGAGGGGAACCCCAAGGACGAAGGCGCCGAAAAAGAGGTGCATCTGGCCCACAAACCAGACCACCTTCCTTGAGTCAAGCCCGATGACCTGCCGGTATTCATTGGCCTCAAGGGCCAGGGCCGGTAAAGCCATCAGGAGAACAAACAGGAGCCCCAGGCTTCCGGATTTAAACAATTTCCTGCAATGCGATATCATCCTTATATACCTCCCACAATCACTTTTTTGATTTTCCAATATGCCTGATGAACCGGATCACCTCGATCTGCTCCTCCCGGGTCAGCTCTTTTTCAATCTCACAGGCCTTGCATATCCTGATTGCATCACCCGAATCCTTCAATGCCTTCTCATCCGGGATATCAGGAGGAATCCGGGGTATCTTCTCGTGACATTTAAGACACTTGTCCTCAAAGACCTTATCCCCGACAATCACCCTGACATAGCTCAACGCATCATGCTGCTCATTTGAAGAGAGCACCCCTTCCCAGGGAGGCATCATATCTTTACCATGCCGGATCGTCTTAAGGAGTTCTTCATCCGATTTATCGAGCCTTTCCCCGACAGCAAAACTCGGCGCGCCCGGAAGCATCGCATTCCCATCCGCACCATGGCAAACCGCGCAGCGCTCGTGGAATATCTCTTTCCCCTTGAGAAGCGAGTCGGCATCTTTTTTCTCCTCTGCATACCCGGCGCTGTAAGCAAAAGTCGAAAGAAGGAAAACTATAACATTCAGATAAAATTTCTTTCGCGAGCATAAAACCATACTGTCACCCCCTTATCTGCCAAATCTCCCTCCTGCTCTTCCCTATTTCAGGAATCACCATAAATCATTACCAGTGTCTCAATTACAACCCAGTGATATTCCTTCTTTTCAGTATCCATCAGGAAATCCAGAAGCAATTCCGTCGTCATCTCCATGTCTATCCCTTTACATGCGATTGCAATCTCATTTCTCAGATCATTAAACCTCTCAAGGTCAGAAAGGGATGAAATCAGCGGGACTATGGACTTCCTGTCACCGAGCCGCCCCAGGGCGATAACCGCCTCCCTCCTGACATCCTTGTCATCGTCCGTCAGGAGATCCTCAACCGTATCAATCATGGCTCTGTTTCCTGTCTTGCCGATAGCCCTTACGGCAAAACACCTGAATGCCGGATTCTGACTGCTTGCACACTTCAGCAGGAGGTTCACCGCCTGCTCAGTCCTGATCTCCCTGATGGCATCGCAGACATCCCCGATGATTTTAAGACCCCCTTCTCCTGCGGAACTCAGACAGGAATCAATCAGTGAGTTCAGGGTATCCATCCCTGCATCATTCCCACGGTATGCGAGGGAGAGTGCAGCCTCCCTCCGTACGTCTTCGTTTTCATCAGACCTCAGGAAGAATAAGAGGGTTTTGTCAGATTCATGGTCTTCGAAATTCCGGAATATTCTGGCAACCCCCCTCCTCACCAGATCATCTGCTCCGGTGTTTAGAATCTTCCCTACCCTATTCAAAATCGCCTCCTGGTCGAACATCGGAAGAACCTGGAGCGCCATTCTTTTGATTTCTTTATCCTCCCCCTTATCTATCAGGATATCGCTTACGATTTCAAGACCCTCCAGACCACCAATCTTTCCGAGGGCAAAGAGGGCCCTGCTCCTGAGAACCTCACTTCTTCTTCCTTTTACGAGGGCTTTGAGTGAGGGTGCAGCCATGTCATTTCCAATCCTTCCAAGGGCAAGAATCGCCTCACCGCATACCCCATCATCTTTTTCCGCCAATAAATGGATCAATGCCTCGACACATTCCCCACTCCCTGTTTCACCAAGAAGCCCTATAATCTTCTTTCTGACATCACTGACAGGGTCGTGGAGTAACACGAATAAATGCTTTATTGCCTTTTCTTTATTTATCTTGTAGATAGCCTCAGCAGCCTTGATCCGTACATCACTGTCTTCATCCTTTAATAGTAAGATTAAAGGGATGATATCTTTCTCACTGCCGGTATTGCCGATAGACTCTATAACACTGCCCCTTACAACACTGTCTCCGTCTGCCAGTAAATCCCTGAGGTAGTCCGGCATCTCTTCATCTCCGCTATGTGAAAAGGCCCTGACAGCCTTTCTCCGTATCCTCGGATCAGGGTCTTTCAAATAGAGGGCTACAGCCTCTTTGCCCCCAGGGTCGCCTGATTGAATCAGTGATCGGAATACAGTTTCGAGCATCAGGTCTGCATCCTCATCACTAAGGAACTCTGTTAATGCAATAACACTCCTCGGATCTCTTAATTTTCCAAGGGACTCAGCAGCCTTCTCCCGTATCTCCCACCGGTAATCGCCGGAAAGTTCCCCCAGCATATATGGAAAACTTCCGGGAGAGACCATGGCATGAATCAGTGGTTCAACGGCGACGGGACTACCGATCTTTCCGAGGGCCTGGATAGCACATATCCTGACGGCGCCATCTCCATCATCCATTGACTGGATCAGGGCCGGGACTGCCTGCGGGTCAGATAGCTCACCGAGGACAGCAGCGGCATCACACCGGACATCAGGGTCTTCGTCATCCAGATATTCTATAAGAGTATGTACAGCAATATTGACCTTCAATCTTCCGAGGGCCTTCGCACCAAAACAACGGGTGCGCCCATCACCGGCTTTCATCGCCTCAATAATCCCTTCACCGATTCCTTCCATTATCATCTCTCTGTTATAATAAAGATTCATGATGATTAATCCAAATTTCTCCCCTCTATCCCCCTTGCCCTTCAAACCTTCAAAAATGACGACTAAAAAACCCCTCCCCTTGTGAGGAG
>Ga0209324_10002315_pt1 | contig 13131 bp, 9 predicted proteins | sample Rifsed19ft3_FD_184015 | JGI IMG/M metagenome (GOLD analysis project Ga0209324, IMG submission 184015) | Soil microbial communities from Rifle, Colorado, USA - sediment 19ft 3 (version 2) | ecosystem: Environmental > Terrestrial > Deep subsurface > Rock core/Sediment | place: Rifle, Colorado...
TCACCCTCCAGCCGCTCGACATGGGCGTGGTCCACCCGGAGACTCAGTTCGCGGTCTACTTCGACGATGTTCGGGTTCCCCGCGGCGATCTCGTCGGGGAGGAAGGCAAGGGCCACCGGTATCTGTTCGACGCCCTGAATCCTGAACGCATCAGCGCCGCGGCGGTGGCGATCGGGTTGGGCCGGTTCGTTCTGGGCAGGGCAGTCGCTTACGCCAGGGAGCGCGTTGTGTTCGACAAGCCCATCGGCTCTCATCAGGGCCTCCAGCACCCGCTGGCGGAGGCGAAAACCCACTTGGAGCTGGCGGCCGTGATGACGCACTACGCCGCTGCCTTGTCCGACGGCGGCGATAAGGTGACGGCTGCAGCGTACGCCAACATGGCGAAGCTCGCGGCCGCCGACGCTGCGACGGAAGCTTGCGACGTGGCCATCGAGGTCCACGGGGGGAGTGGCTTCAGCACCGATGTCGGTCTCGTCACGCTATGGCCATTCATCCGGATGCTGCGCACCGTGCCCGTCTCCCGGGAGATGATCCTGAACTACGTCGGCGAGCATGTGCTCGGTCTGCCCCGCTCCTACTGAGGCCGAACAGCAGGCGGTTGAATAGCACGAAAGACCAGGAGGCAGACCATGGAAGAGCTCGCGACACGAAGCTATTGGCTCGGCCCAGATGACTATGAACCGGGTCCGCCTCTGCGTGAGGACCTGGACGTCGACATCGCCATAGTCGGGGGCGGCTTCACCGGACTGTGGACCGCCTATCACCTGCTGAAGGAAGATCCCGGGCTGACCATCGCCGTCCTCGAAGAGGCGGCGGTTGGCTGCGTCGCGTCCGGGGCGGAACGGCGGCTTCGCCGTGACGCTTGTGCACCGCAGCCTGCAGGCGCTGGTTGGGAACGTAGGGAAACAGCAGGCTCGGGGCGATCCACCGAGCGGCGGAGCAGGCCGTGCACACCACCCAACGCGTTTGCGAGGAAGAGCGCAGCGAGGCCGACCTCATGCCCAACGGGCTACTGGTCGTCTCGAACACGCCGCTGCAGGACGAACGCTTCGTACGAAGTAACCCGAACGCGCGTGCGCATTCTTTACGCACCATAAACGTAGGCTAGGCCGCATCCCCGAGGCAGATTCAGAAGTCAGGTCGCTAAGACGCATGCGCGTCTTCTACCTCCGGAGCTGGGTGCACAGGTTCGAGTCCTGTCGGGGGCGCCATTTCTGCCGTTTCGCCGTAGTGCTCGGCCTGCTAGGCCGCTTCTGCGCAGCAAACTGCGCTATGCACCATAACTGCTGCGACCGCCGGGCTGGGGGGCAATGTCCTACCGCGATTGTCCAAAAGCCCGACTGACGAGCATCGATCTGCATGATTACCTAGAGTTTGGGTGGCAGTTCAGAAGTACCACCAAGGTAGGACAGCCGGGCGGGGCAGAACTTGATACGCGAAACCGCGCGACGACAGCCTCTCGACCGGGCGATCGTTAAGGTGCCCGTAGGCCTTGTCTTCATTATCCCCGAGCGCTGTAAAGGCTGCTCTTTCTGCATCGAGTTCTGCCCGGAGCAGGTACTCGAAGAGGCCGACGCGATGAACGCGAAGGGCTACCATTACCCCGTCGTCGCATCAGGCAAGGAGAGCGCCTGCGTAAATTGCGCATTTTGCCGGCTTGTGTGTCCGGAGTTTGCCATCTACACCGAAGAGATCTGATGGTCACTGCAGTCGCTGAACCGCGCGTCCTCACCGGCCAGCATTTCCTAAACGGTGACCTTGCGTGCGCGGAGGGTGCCCTTGCCGCCGGATGCTCCCTTTTTGCCGGCTACCCGATCACCCCATCGACGGAAATCGCCGAACGACTGTCACACCGGTTGCCTGAACTTGGCTGCGTCTATGTCCAGATGGAGGACGAGCTTGCGTCCATGGCTGCGATCCTCGGAGCGTCCTGGGGGGGTGCCAAAGCCATGACTGCGACATCGGGACCAGGCTTCACGCTCATGATGGAGAATTTCGGCCTCGGTGTAATGACCGAGACTCCATGTGTCATCGTGGACGTCCAGCGTGCCGGACCTTCCACCGGCCTGCCCACACTTGTTAGCCAGGCGGACGTTATGCAGGCCAAATGGGGCAGCCACGGTGATTTCGAGCCGATTGCCTTCGCTCCGTCTTCCCCGCAGGAGATGTTTGATCTCACCATAGCTGCTTTCAATGCCTCCGAACGTCTTCGGATGCCCGTGTTCGTTATGGCCGACGAGATCGTGGGCCATATGACGGAGCGCGTCATTATTCCGGCGCCGGAAGATATCACTGTCGTGGAACGAAAACGAACGCCGGTTGGTGGCGATGGGCGTCTTCACTACGAGCCCGACGAGGACCTCGTCCCACCGATGCCGATTGCGGGCGAGGGCCACAACGTGCACGTCACTGGATTGACACATGACGAGCGAGGCTATCCGGCTGGCGACGCTACGGTCCACGACAGGCTCGTCCGCAGGCTGAGCCACAAGGTCCAGTTGCACGCGGACGAGTTGGATCTGACTGAGGAGATCATGACCGAGGACGCAGACGTGATCGTCGTTGCCTACGGGGCAATGGCACGGTCTGCGAGTTGCGCGGTCGCGCTCGCCCGTGAGCGAGGGATCAGGGCAGGCCTCTTCCGGCCGCTCACACTGTGGCCGTTTCCATATGGCCGACTCCGCGAACGCGTCAACCGCGCCAGCCGTTTCGTCGTCGCGGAGATGAACCTGGGCCAAATGGCGCGCGAAGTGGAACGTCATCTCCGCCGGCCCGCCACATGGGTCACCCACGCTGGCGGCCGGATGATCCCGCCTGAAGAAGTGCTCCAGGCGGTGCAGGAGGCAGTGCGGTGAGCGGTGAAATGATGGTGAAGGAGCACCCGCTCGATGGGCTGCTGCGCGCCGACCGTCTGCCCCATATTTGGTGCCCGGGATGCGGACTAGGCAGCATCATGTCGTGCATGGCAAACGCCATCGCGGACTCCGGAGTCCCCCTTCAGAAGCATGTCATCGTGTCTGGCATCGGCTGCACGGGCCGCGTCGCCGGATACATGAAGCTCGACTCGTTCCATACAACGCATGGCCGCGCGATCCCCTTCGCCATCGGCCTGAAGCTGTCGAACCCGGAACTTTCCGTCACCGTGATCAGCGGCGATGGCGACCTCTTCTCCATTGGTGGCAACCACTTCCTGCATGCGGCCCGGCGGAACGTGGACATAAACGTCGTATGCGTAAACAACTTCAACTATGGGATGACTGGTGGCCAGTTCGGGCCCACCACTCCCACCGGCGCTCGCACCACAACGACACCGTCTGGGAACACTGAGCCGGCCCTCAACCTACCGTACCTCGCGGCCAGTCTGGGAGCCGTCTACGTAGCGCGCTGGACGCCACTTCACGTTCGGCAGCTCCATCGTTCAATGCTCGCCGCCCTGCGCAAGCCGGGCTTCAGGTTCATCGAGGTCATCTCGCCTTGCCCGGTGGGTTTTGGGAAATCGAATGAGATCGGAGAGGGATTGGACGAGATGCGCATGTACCGCAGCAACTGCATCGTCGACCCGGACGCCGATCTGCGTGAAGCCGGAATCGATATGAAGCGCGACTCCCCTATTGTCCTCGGAAACTTCATGGACATCGAGCGGCCGGTCTTCCGGTCTGGCGGAGCGGAGGGAGCATGAGACAGGAGATCCGGCTGGCGGGGTTCGGAGGTCAAGGCATCATCCTGGCCGGATTCGTTCTTGGGCGTGCGGCGGCCATCTATGGAGGTAAGGAGGCGGTCTTCACCCAGTCGTATGGCCCGGAAGCTCGCGGTGGGGCCTGCGCTGCTGAGATTGTTATCAGCGATGGAGCCATCGACTACCCGTTGGTGACACAACCCGACTACATCGTCTGCATGTCGCAGGAAGCCTTCAGCAAATACGGCAATGGTATTGCCGAAGGAGCCCGCCTAATCATTGACAGCGATCTGGTGCAGGCCCCAACTCACAACGGCTACTTTTGCTCCGTGGCCGCTACGCGTCTGGCTATGGAACTTGGCAACCGTATGGCCGCCAACATCGTGATGCTTGGCTTCTTCGCCGGGGCGACCGGCGTGGTGCCGCGGGAGGCGCTTGAGGAGTCGGTGCGGGCCACGGTGCGGCCGCGCCATCTTGAACTGAACATGCGCGCGCTCGACACCGGATTTCGGGAGGCATTGACGGCGACCGCCGGCGGATCCCAGGGGGCAGAGCGATGAGCGATTCTGTAGTCATCATTGGAGGAGGCATCGCCGGCGTGCAGGCTGCCCTCGACCTCGCGGAAGCGGGCGCAAAGGTTGTCCTTGTTGAAAAGGGACCATCCATCGGCGGCAAGATGGCCGCCCTCGACAAGAACTTCCCGACGCTTGACTGCTCGGTCTGTATTGAAGCGCCCAAGCTGTCCGAGGTCGGTGAACACCCCAACATTGAAATACTGAACAACGCGGAGGTTGTGGCGGTTGAGGGAGAGGCTGGCAACTTTGCTGTGGCGATCCGGCAGGCGGCCGGCTTCGTCGGCACGGAGTGCACACGCTGCGGCGAGTGCGAGGCTGTCTGCCCAGTCGTTCTGCCTAACGAATTCGACGCCTCGATGGCCTCTCGAAAGGCTGTATACACGCCATTTCCGCAGGCGGTCCCCGGCGCCTACGTCATCGACATCGAGCACTGCCTTAATGAGCCGCCGAACTACTGGCCATGCCAGCGATGTGCGGACGTGTGTCCCCCAAGCTGCGTCGATTTCAGCATGCCCCTGGAACAGCGCTTGGAGCGGCGGGCGGGCGCGATCATCGTTTCCGCCGGCTTCGACACAATCGATGCCTCGCGCCTCAGCGAATACGGCTACGGAACTCACCCGGACATCCTGACCGCGATGGAGTTCGAGCGACTACTCACATCCGCCGGTCCCACCGGCGGCGATATCGTCCGGCCGTCGGACGGTGCGCACCCGCACAGCATTCTCTTTGTGCTTTGCGTCGGCTCCCGCGATCAGCGCTACTTCCAGTACTGTTCCCGTTTCTGCTGCATGTACTCAATCAAACACGCCTTTCAGGCCATGGACCACGGTGTTCCAGACGTCACTGTCCTGTATATGGACATCCGGGCTTACGGCAAGGGGTTCGACTCCTTCTGGAAACGGACTGAAGAGGGGGGCGCGAAGTTCGTGCGCGGCCGGCCGTCGCGCATTACCCCTGGCGACAAAGGACTAACCGTCCGGTTCGAAGACACGAGCGAGCGCCGCATTAAGGAGCAGGACGTAGACATGGTGGTGCTGGCCACTGCTGTCCAGGCCCCGCGCGGTCTCCGGGAGCTGGGCGCGACCCTTGGCATTGAAACCGCCGAGGACGGTTTCCTCCGGGCCGGGGAGAACGGCTTCGGCCTTATCGGCAGCTCCCGGCCCGGCGTCTATCTGGCGGGGTGCGCGGGGGGGCCTAAGGACATCCCGGATACGGTCTCTGAGGCCAGCGGCGCCGCCGCTGCCGCCCTCAGTCACCTGGATGAGCGTTCATGGCCGGCAATCGAAGCAGCGGAACCGATCACCGATCTCGAGGATCCGCGCGTCGGCGTGTTCATCTGTCACTGCGGCAGCAATATTGCCGCAGTCGTTGACGTCCCGCGGGTTGTGGAGTTCGCCTGGACGCTGCCAAACGTCGTTTACGCACAGGACCAGAAGTTCTCCTGTGCCGGCAACACCCAGGCCGAGATCGCGGATCGCATCCGAGAGCACAACGTGAACCGACTGGTGGTGGCCGCCTGCTCTCCAAAGACGCACGAAGGCACATTCCGGCGCGTCTGCTTCAAGGCAGGGCTCAACCCCTACCTTCTGGAGATGGTGAACCTGCGCAACCAGGACTCCTGGGTACACAAGGAAGACAGAGACGCCGCCACCTTCAAGGCACTGGACATGGTGAAGATGGGCGTCGAGAAGGCCGCACTCCTCGTGCCGTTGGAGACGAGCCACCAGTCGATGATCCAGACGGCGCTGGTCATCGGTGGCGGCATCGCCGGCATGGCCTCGGCCGCCAATCTCGCCCGCCAGGGCTATGAGACCCACCTTGTTGAGCGAGAGCCGGAGCTCGGTGGCCTCGTCCGCCATCTTGACGAGCTTGCACCCGCCGGCGTGAGTGCGCGAGAACTGCTGAAGCGGCAGCGAAAGGAGGTCCTCAACTCCGGTGTCAAGGTGCATGCCGGTGTAGAGGTGGAGCAAATCGGCGGCCACATCGGCGACTTCTACGCCCGGCTCAGCGACGGGGAAGAGATCAAGGCCGGCGCTGTTGTGCTTGCCATGGGCGCCGAGCCCCACCAGGCTGCCGAATTTGAAGGCGTGCCCCTGCGTACCGTGACAAACCTTGATCTCGACGGGCTCTGGCCGGACATTCCGGGCGAATGCGTGACCGTCGTCGGCTGCGTTGGCTCCCGCAAGGACGGGGCCGGCTGCTCGCGTTACTGCTGCGAGTCAATGGTCGGCCAGGCCGTGAGATTGAGGGAGATGGGGAAGAAGGTTCGCGTTCTCTACCGCGATATCCGCACGTTTAGCAGGCAGGCGGAGGAGTTGTACGAAGAGGCGGGACGCGCGGGCGTCCAGTTCATACGCTACCCGGACATCCCTCCTGAAGAAGCGCTCAAGATCGAGCCCGGCGGCGTGACCGTTCGCGACGAGCTTCTTGGCGCCGACATCCGGATCCCCACTGACGTGCTGGTCTTGGCCCTCGGCCTTGAACCGGCAGCGGAGGATGTGTCGGCGCAGCTTAAAGTCCCGCGTAGCGAAGATGGCTTCTTGCTGGAGAAGCACCCGAAGCTCGGCCCGGCCGAGGCCGGCTCTCCGGGGATCTTCCTTGCCGGGGCAGTGCAGGGCCCCAAGGACGTGCGTGAATCCCTGGCGCAGGGCCTGGCCACCGCCGCGAAGGCCGGCGCTCTTCTGGCGAAAGACCACATTGAGAAGGAGCCGATCACCGCACAACTGGAGGTGGAGAACTGCATCTTCTGCGGCCGCTGCGTGCCCGTCTGCCCCTTTGGCGCAATCGAGATGCTGGGTCCCGTTAAGGTTGGTCCGATCAACTTCATCGAGGCTGCCTGCCAGGGCTGCGGCACATGCGCGGCCGAATGCAACTACGACGCCATCACCATGCCGTATTTCACGAAAGAGCAGATCCTCGCGCAGATCGAGGCCGCCCTGGCTGAGCGCTCGGACGAAAAGGTGCTGGTGTTCGCCTGCAACTGGTGTTCATATGCCGGCGCTGACCAGGCCGGAGTCGAGAAGATCCAGTATCCGGCCTCCGCTCGCATCATCCGTGCCATGTGCTCCGGCCGCATCGAGGAAGGCTTCATCGCGCGCGCCTTCGAGCTCGGCGCCGGGGCCGTGCTTGTGACGGGGTGCCGTCTGACCGAGCGGGGCTCCGACTGCCATTACATCAACGCCAATCAGCAGACACAAAAGCGCTTCGAATTCTGGCGCCGCAAATATGAGCGCAAGGGCATCGAGCCAGAACGCCTGCAATTGCAGTGGATATCAGCGTCCGAAGGGCGAGAGTTCGCCGCCAAGATCCGAGAGATGGACGCGATTGTGCGAAACCGCGTCAGGGAAGGCGTGGTTGCCTCGTGAAGCGCAAACGTGACGATGTGATCACTCTGGACGACTCTCTTTGGGAGCGCGTTATGGCCGCTACCGATGGTGCCGTCTCATCCTGCTACCAATGCGGCGTGTGTACAGCCACCTGTCCATGGGGGCTCCTTCAGGAGGAGCCACTGAATGTGCGGTCACTTATGCGGCGGGCACAACTGGGCATTCATCAGGATGGTGAGATGTGGTGGTGCACGACGTGTCGGGCCTGCGAGGAGCAGTGCCCGCGCGGGGTCCCAATCGCTGATGTGATGCTGGCGCTGCGCCGGCTGGCCTGGCAGGATCGCAGCGTCCCCGAGGGCGTGTCGCCCGTCATGTGGGCACTCCACTGGGACGGCAACCCGTGGCGGCGTCCGCCGTCCCAGCGAGCCGTTTGGGCGCGGGGAGTCAACATCAACCGCTTTCAGCGGAGCGATGAGATCCTGTTCTACGTTGGCTGCACGGCCTCCTACGACAACCGTTCTCAGAGGGTCGCCCGCGCTCTCGCCGGCATCTTCGGTACGGTCGGTGTTTCCTTTGGCACGCTCGGCGACGAGGAGCCCTGCTGCGGCGACGCCGCTTACGCGCTTGGCCAGCACGATTACATGAAGCAGATTGTTCAAAGGAACGCCGAGCGTTTCGCCGAAGAAGGCGTGCAGCGCGTGGTCACGGTCTCGCCTCACTGCCAGGACATGTTCCTCAACCAGTATCCGCCGATCGAAGGCTTCCAACCACTTCACTACACCCAGTACCTCGCCCAGCTTATCCAGGAGGGCCGCCTGGGCTTCGAGGCTGAATTCAAGGTTAAGGCCACTTTCCACGACCCTTGCTACTTGGGACGACGCAACGGAATCTATGATCCACCGCGGGATGTCCTGGCGGCGATACCCGGTCTTGAGCTTGTTGAGATGCCCCAGAGCCGCGCAGACGCTCTCTGCTGCGGTGGTGGCGGGGGTCGGATGTGGATTGAGACCAAAGTCGGCGAGCGGTTCTCCGACTTACGGGTCCGGGAGGCGCTGGATACAAGGGCAGAGGTATTGGTCACCGCTTGCCCGCATTGTATCGCCTGCCTAGAGGACAGCCTTAAGCAAACCGACAGCCCCATGCGAGTCATGGACGTGGCGGAAGTCGTGGTCGGGGCGCTGTCCGCGGGAAGGCACGCCTGATGGTAGAGTCGCTTTACCCGGCCGGCGACGCTCGTGGCATCTGGGTCTACCTGGAGCATACTGACGGGCGTTTCGAAGGTGTATCGCTGGAGTTGCTGGGCCGGGGGCGCTCGTTGGCGGATGTTACAGGCGAGCGACTGACCGCGCTGCTCCTGTCTGGTGATGGATCGGCGCTGGCGGAACAAGCGCTAGGCTACGGTGCGGACAGAGTGTTGTTTGCTCGCCACCCGGCGCTATCGGTCTACACCACCCTACCGTCAGCGCGCGTCGTCGCTGATCTTGTCACTCAGCGACGCCCGAGCATCCTGCTCCTGGGAGCGACAGTTAACGGGCGCGATCTCGCCGGCCGTCTAGCCGTTCGGTTGCGTACTGGCCTTACGGCGGACTGCACCGACTTGCTTATCGACAAGGAGAGCGGAGTTCTCTCCGGCGAGGTGACCGGCTTTGGCCAGGGTATTCTCGCTACCATCCAATGTCCGGACACTCGGCCCCAGATGGCCACTGTGCGGCCGGGCGTGTTTGCCCGGCCGGTCTTCGACCCGACCCGGTCCGGCCCGATCGAGGGCATCGCGGTCGAGATTCCCGAGGACGATCTGCGCGTTCGAGTGATCCGGCGGTCGCCGCGCCGCGGTGCGGACATCACTCAAGCGGAGCGCCTCGTCATCGGCGGCCGTGGCATACAGGGTGACTTCGCCCTGCTGCGCAGGCTTGCCAGAGCGCTCAAGGCAGACATCGGCGCCACCCGCGTCGCTGTCGACCAGGGCTGGATAGGCCACGACCGCATGGTGGGACAAACGGGATCCGTAACCCGTCCGAAACTGGCCCTCGTCTGCGGCGCCAGCGGCGCCATGCAGTTTACGGTGGGCATCCAGGAGAGCGAGACCGTCGTCGCCATTAACTCTGACCCGGAAGCGCCGATCTTCGAAGTCGCCGACTACTGCATCGCCGACGATGTCTTCCAAGTGCTGCCGCAACTCATCGAGGCTTTGGACCAGAAGGCTGGTCGAAAAGGATAGTATGCGAGAACCGCACAGCATCGTCTGCCTGAAGGTCGTGCCGAAGTCGGAAGAGGTGACCATCAACCCAGACACTCGGACTCTGGACCGCGGCAAGGCACGGTCGGAGATCAACAGCCCGGACATGAACGCCCTGGAGGTCGCGCTTTCTCTGAAGCAGCGGCATGGCGGACGGATTTCGCTGCTGTCCATGGGCCCGCCGCTTTTCGAGCAATACTTGCGCCTCGGTCTCGCCATGGGAGCCGACGCGGCCTACTTGATGAGCGACCGCGTCTTCGGGGGTGCCGACACTCTCGCCACCTCCTACGCGCTAGCCGAGGGGATCAAGGCGATCGGCGAGTTCAGCATCATCTTCTGCGGCGACGAATCGTCCGATGGCGCCACGGGGCAGGTCCCACCCGGCATCGCTGAATGGCTCGACGTTCCACAGGTTACCTACGCCAGCCGGGTGCAAATGGTGAACGATGGGCACGTCCTCCGCGCCCGCCGGGAGATGGGGTCCGGCTTTGAAACCGTCGAGGCGCCGCTTCCATGTGTGGTCTCGGTCAAGCAGGGGATCAACGAACCGCGGTTCCTTGACTTCCAGCGATACGACTGGGCGATGAGCGACGCTGCTATCACCATCTGGACAGCCCCTGCCCTCCACCTAGACGAGAGCCGCCTCGGGCTCGCCGGCTCGCCGACCATAGTTGCTGGAGCAGATATCGCGCGCTCGTTCGAGCGGCGACGTGAGTTCTTGGAAGGCAGCGCGAAGGAGAAGGTGGACAAACTGCTCGAGAAGATTAGGCCGTGGCTGCGCGCGGGTTAATATGACCTGAGCGCCTGCCGCGCCGGAATCGGGGGACGCGTCATGACATACACGACCGAAGGCGGCATTTCAGCCTTTGGGGCTTTGACGCGGCGGGAAACAACCGCATGGAGCCGTGGTGAGTTCGACGTTCGCCTCTCATTGCCGCCCGGCGAGCCGCCATTTCCGTCCGTTGTTCTTGTCGCCTCACCTGACAGCGTGGCGGAACTGCTTCACGCCGCCTTCTTCCTCCACCGCTTCCCGGAAGCGGGACTTGGCGTGGCCGTTTTCGAGGTCATTGGTCGCTCGGTTTCTTGCAGTCCGCCAATCTTAGAACACGCGCTGGTTGAGGGCCTGGAAGCCGTGTTCCACTGGGCTCAGGAGCAGCCAGATCTGGACGAAGACCGAGTCGGCGTGGCCGCTTGCGGTTTCGGAGCGGTCATCGCTGCACGTGCCGTCCGCCGGCATCTGGTGCGTCCGGCGGCGCTCGTTCTACTGGGACCAGCAGTCGAACCGTGCGGCCTCGTCGGCATTCATGTTCCTTCGCTGGCCATCGTTGGCTCTGCTGATGGCCTCCTTCCGGCCGTTCGCACGGCCGCAGACCAAACCGAGTGGGCTAACGTCGTCCTCGTCGAGGGTGCGGGCCACACCTTCGAGGAGCGCGGTGCCCTAGGGCGGTCGGCGCAACTGGCTACCGACTGGTTCGCCACGCAGTTCGCGTGCGGCGAGGATTATCTCCATGATCCGGACACGGGCGTCGGCGATTGATAATTCGCTAGGGTATCGGCTATCACGGGGCCACGAATCACCACGCCAGGCGCGCGTGGTATGGAGTGAAACCCTTCACAACGGGGACGTGATAGCCAGTGAGGGAGGAGTGCCCACGAGGCGTTCCGAATGGGAGTCGCGATGGAGGATGCCGGTGAGCCTCACTCAAACGCGTGCTCCGATTTCCACGCACCATAACTGTAGGCTGGGCCGCATCGACGCACAGATTCAGAAGTCAGGTCGCTAAGCCGCATGGGCCTCTTCCGATCTCCGGAGCCGGGTGCACAGGTTCGAGTCCTGTCGGGGCGCCATTCGTTCGTAGCTCGCGTACGAATGCACAGCCCTCCTACGCACCCGAAAAGCCGCTTAGCTGCATGTGTGCAGCATTGGCAGGTCTCGGGACGCCAAGAGCAGTTAGTGCCGACTACCCCTACGGCGGCCACGACAGTCCGGCCCAGGAGTTCTAGATGCGGGCCCTCGCGGCTCCAGGCGAGGTAGGCGGTAGAAGCAGCGAATGAAGACCTGAGGGCATGACCAGATTCCAGTAGAGGCCCGCACGGGATTGACCGTCGCAGGCATATGTGCGAGAAGTGGGTTGTGGGCCGGTTCATCATCAACGGCTCGTGTCTAAAAAGGAGCTGACTTCCGCATGACCAGGGTGAGTCCCCAACCCCTCGCTGAACAACTAAAGGCCGATATGTTTGTACCGTTCGGAATCACCGGCGATCTCGCAAGGGTGATGACGTTTCACTCACTGTATCGCCTCGAGGAACGAGGGCTGCTGAAGTGCCCGATAGTTGGGGTCGCCGTTAACGACTGGACGATCGAACAGCTCAGGGAACACGCGCGCAAGTGCATTGAGGGCACTGGTCAGCAGGTTGATCCGAAGGTGTTCGACCGCTTCGCTGCGCGGCTCTCCTACGTCCAGGGTGATTTCGGCGACGACGCCACCTACCAGCGAGTGGGGGAGGCGATCAAGGACGCCAAGAACCCGGTGTTTTACCTGGAGATACCGCCGTTTCTCTTCTCCACCGTGGTCAAGGGGCTGTCGGAGGCTGGACTCACGGCAAACGCGCGCGTGGTCGTCGAGAAGCCGTTCGGTCACGACCTCGAATCTGCGCGCGCCCTTGCCACGGAGTTGTATCAGTACATTGACGAGTCCCAGCTGTATCGCATCGATCACTTCCTGGGGAAGATGGGGCTGGAGGATATCATCTACCTCCGGTTCGCGAACACGATGCTTGAGCCGGTCTGGAACCGGAACTACGTAGAATCAGTCCAGATCACGATGGCGGAGGACTTCGGCGTTGAGGATCGCGGAAATTTCTACGATCCCGTCGGTGCGCTACGGGATGTCGTGGTCAACCACCTGATGCAGGTGGTCTCGGCCGCAGCGATGGAGCCACCGGCGGGCGGGGACCCAGCGACGATCAAGGACTCGCAGTTGGCTGTTTACCGCGCCATGCAGACCGCGAACCCCGCTCACTACGTGCGAGGGCAGTACGAGGGGTACCTCGGGATCGACGGCGTTGCGAGGTACTCCTCGACGGAGACCTTCGCAGCACTACGCGTTGACATCGACAACTGGCGCTGGTCGGGGGTGCCATTCTACATTCGCACAGGCAAGTGCCTTCCGGCGACCCGAACGGAGCTGCGGCTTGTGTTCAAACAACCGCCGCGGCTGGGGTTTGCCCAGTTCACGCACCCCGAAGCAGACCAAATAATCATACGGCTCGATCCATCAGCAGGCATCAGGTTTGTCATCAGCGGCAAACGCGTCG
>Ga0209324_10002317_pt1 | contig 13129 bp, 12 predicted proteins | sample Rifsed19ft3_FD_184015 | JGI IMG/M metagenome (GOLD analysis project Ga0209324, IMG submission 184015) | Soil microbial communities from Rifle, Colorado, USA - sediment 19ft 3 (version 2) | ecosystem: Environmental > Terrestrial > Deep subsurface > Rock core/Sediment | place: Rifle, Colorado...
GTTTCAGCAGGTTTTTCGAGCTTTGAAGTCGGCCCCTGGAAATATCCATGATCAATAGGCATAAACATACACCTGCCGTTTGGTTTTATGATCTGTGCTAAACGATTTTTCATTCCCCAGTCCATCTCAAATCCTCCTTTTTATTTCTGTGGTTCTATTATTACCTTGATGGAATCCTTGCCTTCCATAACGTGTGCAAAGCCTTTAACTGTATCTGCAAGGCTGAATCTGTGTGTTATCATATCCCTTACATTAACCCTTTTGCTCCTTATCAATTCAAGAGCTGTGATATGGTCTGCACGGTCTCCGGCGTATGAACTTGTAAGCGTTACTTCATTACGGAATAAGAAATCGTTAAATGATATAGGGATCGTTACACCTTTATCAGTAGCGGCAAAGAATAATACCCTGCCGCCTCTCTCGACCGACTGAAGCCCCTGTTCTATTGCGCTCTTTGCACCTGTACAAATAATTACAACGTCTGCAAGCCGGCCGTCATTAATATCCCTGAGATATTCAGGAGAAAAGTCCCTTGCATCTATAGAATGATCTGCACCAAAACCCTTTGCAGATTCAAGCCTGAACTCTGATATGTCTGTTGCAATAATCCTCCCTGCACCAAGCGCCCTCGCAAGATTTATGTGGAGTATCCCGGATATCCCGCTTCCAAAAACAAGGACACTGTTCCCCGGATTAATACCCGTAAGCCTCTGCCCCCTCAGGACGCAGGCCAGCGGCTCTACAAAGCTGCCCTCTTCATATGAAACCTCATCAGGCAGGAGGTATATCCCGCGGTCTACGTTGATCGAAGGCAGAAGGACATACTCGCAGAAACCACCCGGATAAAATTTCGTTTTACGGAGTGTCTCACAAACTGTAGTGTGGCCATTTAAGCAGTAATGACAGGTATTACACGGCACGTGGTGGGATGCTGCTATCCTGTCGCCAATCTTGTATTGCGTAACTCCTTCGCCCACTGCAGCGACTTCACCTGCAACCTCATGTCCAAGTACAAGCGGCGCCTTATGAATACGGTACCACTCCATGATATCACTGCCGCAGATACCGCTCGACATGATATTCATAAGCACTTCGCCTGCGCCGACCTGCGGTACAGGCATCTCTTCGACCCGGATGTCCCGGTTGTTGTAGTACATCGCCACGCGCATAGATGGCAAAACATTAGCATATGCCAATAAAAAAATCTATCCCCTAAAGAAAAGGCTCCTGACCCCGTTTTACCTCTCTACCCGCACCACCTTCCAGCTCAGAAATTCCCTGGCCAGAAAGGCGCGAATATGTGCGGCTGAGCGGTTTGTGCCGACGATGTAGGAAGGATTGCCATTCCAGTCCACTGCGACCCGCATATCAAATTTAACTATTGCCGTATCATCCGTTATCTGTATGACGGGATTTTTTATTGTCACATCAAACTTTTCAAAGTCCTTAAACAGGTCACTCAGCATACGTTTGACCATGGGATAATTAAATCCGTAATCATCCGCATATTTTAAGGAAATGCCGGACATTATTTTTTCTGCGTCTTCCTGTTCCATTGCCTTCTCAATGCCTTTTATGACACCCCGTACCCTCCACTTTTCAAGGATACCGGAATAGAAGAGTATGCTTCCGGATATAAGCAAAACAATTATTATGAGCAGTCCTGTCTTTTTCACCGTACATATATAACATGTTCACCAATGCCTTTACAATCCTTGACACCCCTGCATGGCAGGTGTTATGATTGCCCTGAAAATCAGGCGTCATACACTATATGGAAAAGGATTATAAAGACACGCTCAACCTCCCTCAGACCGACTTCCCGATGAAGGCAAATCTCACCAGGATGGAAGAGGTGATGCTTGAGAGATGGAAGACTACAGATATTTATAAGAGACTGAGGGAAACCCGCCGCGGCAGAAATAAATATATCCTCCACGATGGACCGCCATATGCTAATGGCAACATACACATCGGCCACGCACTGAATAAGATCCTCAAAGATATCATTATAAGGTCTAAGACTATGGAGGGGTTTGATTCCCCTTACACACCCGGATGGGACTGCCATGGGCTTCCGATAGAACATCAGGTAGATAAACAGCTTGGACCCAAGAAAAAGGGGATGAGCAGGCATGATATCAGAAAGCTGTGCCGTGAATATGCGGAAAAATATGTAAACATACAGCGTGAGGAGTTCAAACGCCTCGGTGTGTCTGCTGACTGGGATTCTCCATATCTGACACTTGCCCATTCATATGAGGCGACAATTATAAGGGAGTTCGGAAAGTTTGTTGAAAACGGCGGTGTGTATAAAAGGAAAAAACCTGTTCTCTGGTGTATGTCATGCGAAACTGCACTTGCAGAGGCGGAGGTTGAATATGCAGATGACACATCACCTTCGGTATATGTAAAGTTTCCGCACAAGTCCGGCATTGATGACCGCATACCTGCCCTTAAAGGCAAAAATGTATCAGTAGTAATCTGGACTACAACGCCATGGACGCTTCCGGCAAATCTGGCTGTATGCCTTCATCCGGACTTTATTTATACTGCCGTTGATTTGAGCGGAGACATTCTTATAATGGCAAAGGACTTACTCCCTTCATTTCTTGGAAAAACAGGTAATCCTGAAGCTGCAACTGTGGCTGAATTTAAGGGTTCTCAGTTGGATGAAGTCATATTGTCTCATCCCTTTATTGCGAGAGACTCAATTGTAGTCCATGGAGATTATGTAACACTTGAACAGGGTACAGGCTGCGTTCATACAGCTCCGGGTCATGGAGAGGAAGACTATGAGACCGGCCTTAAATATGGGCTTGATATATATTCTCCGGTAGACAGCAGGGGGCGATTCAATGATGACGTCCCGTTCTTTGCAGGGATGCAGGTCTTTGAGGCAAATAAATTTATTAATGAGAAGATGCAGGAACTTGGTGTACTGCTGAAGGAAGAGAAGATCACCCACTCTTACCCTCATTGCTGGCGTTGTAAAAAACCGGTTATCTTCCGTGCCACTGAGCAGTGGTTCATTTCCATGGAAACAGGCGACCTGCGAAAGAAGGCTTTAGAGGCAATTGAAACTGTCTCATGGATCCCGAGATGGGGAAGGGACAGGATTCATGGAATGATCTCTGTTAGGCCGGACTGGTGCATATCAAGGCAAAGGACATGGGGTGTCCCTATCATCGCCTTTACCTGTAAGAAATGCGGATTCTTACTACTCGACAAGAATGTCGTTGATCATGTTGCAGGACTTGCCGAAGAGCACGGGGCAGACATATGGTTTTCCGCAGGTGTTGAGACACTATTGCCCGGCGAAGTATCCTGCACAAGGTGCGGTAGTAAGGAATGGGAACAGGAGATGGACATCCTTGATGTATGGTTTGATTCAGGAGTCAGTCATGCGGCCGTCCTCGAGAAAAAACCGGAGCTGTCATGGCCCGCAGATATGTATCTTGAGGGGAGTGACCAGCACAGGGGGTGGTTCCACAGCTCCCTGCTCGAATCCATAGGGACACGCAGCAAGGCCCCGTACAGGGCTGTCCTGACTCATGGATTTGTCGTTGATGGAAGCGGGCGGAAGATGTCCAAGTCTGCCGGTAATGTAATCGCCCCGCAGGAGGTTATAAATCAATACGGGGCTGAGATATTAAGGCTGTGGGTCGCAGCAGAGGATTACAGGGAAGATATACGGATATCAAAAGATATTCTTGTACAGCTTACCGAGGCCTACAGAAGGATCAGGAATACATGCAGGTTCCTTCTTGGCAATTTGTATGACTTTAATCCTCAACTCAATCCGGTAGCAGTGGATGAGCTGCAGGAAATAGACAGGTGGGCCCTTCACAGGTTGCAGAAACTCAATGGCCGCATAATGAAGGCTTATTCGGACTTTGAGTTCCATATAGTCTTTCATGCCCTGCACAATTTCTGTCTGGTTGACATGAGCGCTATCTATCTCGATATTCTAAAGGACCGGCTTTATACATTTCATAAGGAATCAAAGGGGCGGCGGGCAGCACAGTTTACTATCTATCAGATACTGACATCAATCGTAAAACTTATGGCGCCTGTACTCTCTTTTACAGCCGATGAGGTTTGGGGATATATAGTAAAGGGGAATGACAGCATTCACCTTGAGTTGTTCCCTCAAATCAATCAAGCGTATGTCAATGAGGAGCTTGATGCGAAGTGGGGCAGACTGCTTAAGGTCAGGAGTGAGGTTGCAAAGGCGCTTGAGATTGCGCGAAAGGACCGGCTTATAGGACACTCATTAGAGGCACACGTTGACATATTTTCAGATCAGGACCTGTATACCTTCCTTAAAGATGATTCAGTGGAGCTCGTGTCATTCTTTATAGTCTCTTCTGTAACTACGCATTGCAATACACCACCTCCGGATGTATTTCATAGTAGTGAGATAAATGGACTTTCAATTCAGGTATCAAGGGCATCCGGCAGTAAATGCTGCCGCTGCTGGAACTACAGCGGGACAGTAGGTCAGGACACAGAGCATCCGGCAGTTTGCAGCCGCTGTGCAGAAGCATTAAGGGCATGAATAAATACTTGCTATTGACAGTAGTTGCAGGCGGGGTTACTATATTAGATCAGATATCCAAATATGCAGTGCAACATATGATGACCCTTCACACTCCGATTGAGGTAATACCTGGATTCTTTAATATCACGTATATATTCAATCCAGGAGCGGCATTTGGACTTTTCAGCAATATCAGTGAAACAGCAAGAATGATCATACTGGTTGGAATTTCCTTAATTGCTTTTGCAATCCTTTTTTATATGTACCTGAAGATAAGCGAGAAGGATAATATTGTCCTTATTCCCATTGCCCTGATAATCGGAGGCGCATTAGGGAATCTCATAGACCGTTTCAGATTTCAGATGGTGGTAGACTTCCTTGATTTCTACTGGGGACGTTTCCACTGGCCTGCTTTTAACATTGCCGATGCAGCTATAACAATTGGCACTATAATTCTAGTGGTTACTATTCTATTTACGGAGAAAAGGCACATATTAAATGTCTGAGAAAACATAATGAACAATGCGTGGGAAAGATTATTCAGTAAGGCAATAATGACACTCGAAGAGGGGAATTGGCTCAGGGCCGTACAGTACCTTAAGAGGTCATGTGAATTATACCCGGATCAGGTAGATGCCCATTGTGAGCTTGCTGACATATACCTGCAACTGGGGCACCTTGATCCTGCCCATGAGGTTGTACAACAGGCGCTGGCTGTTGATCCATTAGACGCATCCTGTAATTTTCTCCTTGGCAATATCTACCTCGCACAGGGAAGGTTGAGAGATGCACTGAAGATATATCTTTATCTGGAAAAGATGACGGAAGAACCATCCCCTGAACTCCTTTTTAACATTGCCACTGCCTTTGACAAGAAAGGAGACAAAAAAAAGGCGCTTAATTATGCAATTTATGCTACTGAGGAGGACCCTTCTTATATTGAGGCATATGAGCTCACAGGCAGGCTCTTTTTTGAGATGGGGGAATTAACCGAGGCAAAAAGCGCCTACCAGGAAATCCTTACTATCGAACGAAATAATGCAAATGCCCGCCAGATGCTATATGTTATTTATACCAGGGAAAACCGGATCTCAGAAATAAAATAAGTATTATGCCGATAGTGAAGATACTCAGGGTATCTCCTTACAGTGACTCCAAACGGATAGACCAGTACCTGACAAATCTCTTACCGCTTTCACGAACCGCTGTCCAGAGGCTGCTTAAATTAAATCTTATTACAGTTAATAAAGAGTCTGTTAAGGCTAATTACAAAACCCGGCCGGACGATGAAATCAGGATTGAAATTCCAGGGCCGACGCCTCTCCCTTTGGAACCGGAGGCTATTTCACTCGATATTGTTTACGAAGATGAACATCTTCTGATAGTCAATAAACCTTCAGGGATGGTAGTTCATCCTGCCCCCGGTCATTACAGCGGCACACTTGTTCATGCCCTCCTTCATCACTGCAAAGACTTGAAGGGGATAGGCGGACGTGAGAGGCCGGGCATTGTGCACAGGCTGGATAAAGATACATCCGGTGTCATTGTTATTGCAAAGAGTGATCTTGTCCACCGTCACTTATCAAAGCAATTCAAAGAGCGCACTGTCAACAAGGTATATATCGCGCTGGTCCAGGGTGTGATGAAAAAAAACCGTGGTGAGATTGACCTTCCCATTGGCAGAGATACGAAGGACAGAAAGAAGTTTTCGTCACGGACAGTAAAACCTAAACATGCAAAAACCCTGTTCAGGGTGATAAAACGCTTTAAGGATGCAACGCTTTTAGAGCTGAAACCTGAGACCGGAAGGACGCACCAGTTGAGGGTACACCTGGCGCACCTGAACCACCCTGTTGCAGGTGACAGTTTTTATGGGGGAAGGGGTTATTCAAAGATAGGGGGGGTTAAGATAGAGAGGCTTATGCTGCATGCTATGAAGCTCGGCCTGACCCACCCTGTTACAGGGAAATACATGGAATTTGAACCTCCACTGCCTGACGAAATGAAAAAAATCATAGAGTGTTTTAATGGGCAACAAATTGAAAAATAAATTATTGACAAGGGAATTTTATAAATGATAGTATATTTTTTACGAATCTTTTATTCTTTAGAAAGGAGTACGATGTATGGCGCTGCTTATTAATGAAGAATGTATTGCCTGTGCTGCTTGTTTACCGGAGTGTCCTAATGAGGCAATTAGTGAGGGGGATATTTATATAATAGACCCTGATAAATGTACGGAATGTGTGGGGCATTATGATGAACCACAGTGTGTTGCAGTATGTCCGGTAGACAATTGTATTGTCCCGGATCCAGGTCACAAGGAATCAAAAGACGATCTTCAGGCCAAGTACGATCGCTTAACAGCCTCCAGGTAACGTATAATTCTCTATAAATGGCGGGGTTAATAAATCCCGCCATTTATCTTTCCGGATTAGATACTGACATATCTGCAAACTGATTGACATCTATACGGAAGGCCGCAGGGTCTAATTCTTTTAAAATCGAATACAAATGGTCCCCATTACCGTCTTTTTCTTCTGCCAAATCAATGAGGGTTGGATTTTGTCGCTTTTTATTGCTATCCAGTATTATGCGAACCTGGGGACGTAACAAATTCTGATGATTCACGGAAACAACTATACCGCACTGGCCGGTACTTAATTCCACTAATGAGTTAAACGGGTATATACCAATACACTGCACAAACCTTTCTATAAGTGTCTTTTCAAACAGAGTATCTCCCCATTCATACAATCTTTTTACAGTTGCATGACAGCTTGCCGCCTTATGATATACCCTTTCATATGTCAGTGCATCATATACATCAGATATGCTTGCAATCTGTCCCTCAAGGCTGATCTTATCTCCTGACAGCCTGTTTGGATAGCCTGTTCCATTAAACCGTTCGTGGTGCTGCATTGCAACCAGCATGGCCTCATCCGGTATGTTATCGTATTTTTGCAATATCTCTCCACCCAGGCTCACGTGACGCTTCATAATCTCGTACTCGGCCTCTGTGTATTTTCCGGGTTTGTTCAGAATATTTTCCGGTATCATAGTCTTTCCTATATCGTGCAGGATACCGCCAAATCCTATATTTTCTAATTGCCTCGTAGACATGCCAATATGCCGTCCAAAAGATACTGCAAGTATACCGATATTGACGCAATGCAAAAAAGTATAGTCATCATAATCCTTCAGATTGGTCAGGCATAATAATGCATCTCTGTTCCTGATTACACTGTCAACGATATCTCCCACCTGCTCCTTCACCGCATTGATCTCAATAGCCTTGCCCATTCGTGCGTCCTTAAAGATGCTCTTTACGACACTGGTAACATTACTCTTTATTTCCTTTGCCCGGGGTAATTCTTCTTCAATTTTGATAAAATCAGTATTTTCAGATTCTACTGAAGGCTGCGGCTGCGGCTGCGGTTGCTCCATCGGTGTTGCAGACAGGTGAGACTTTTCATTATTATTCAGAACCGGTTTATCCTCAGTATCAGCGCCTTTATCTGTATTTATCGTCACATGCTGTATCCCATGACTGACGAATTTATCAATCTGATCCTGGCTCTTTATTAACTTCTTATGAAAAAAGAACGGGCTGTCTATCCATGGACGGTCAAGCCCTTCCACAAACATTCCCGTCTTAAGTTTCTGTACCGGTATCTTCTTCGATGCCATATGTGAGGTACTATTTCGGATAAACTTATGAAGAGATTAAATCTTACAGACTATCTTTACAAGCCGTTCCTGTCTTCTGTCACAATTGCGCCTGTCAACACTATCCGGACTGTTCCTGCCGGCCCTTCTGTCAATCCCTGACCTCTTCTCTATGATCCCTGACTTAAGCTCCCGGACTTTATGCAGAAACTCTTCATCATATGAATATTTTTCAATACCTGAGATCAGGTTCCCCATGTTCCGGCGGGTCTCCAGATGCATCTCGGTCAGGATTTCAAAATATGGCTCCTGGGGCAGTTTGATAATCTCGTTAAAGATACCCTGAATTTCAAGGAGTTCCAAATGAAAAGCAATTTTCAGTGCACGGTTTATATCCACATTCTCTCTGATTTCCTTTCTGTACTTTTCAATAGCAGAGTGGATTTCATCGTAGTTGACATCTTTCCCGACAATTACATGAGAAGGATGAGGCAGGGATGGCATGATTGAGATGCATCTGTTTAATAAGTCAATCTGATTATCTTCACCCTGAAGCATATCCTCCCAGAAAGCCCTGTAACCGGAATTATCATAGAATTTTTCGAGGAAGCATTGATATACATCTTCTATGCCTTTAACGATTTGCTGTATGCAATCAAATACTTTTTCTATTGTCATAATTAATGTCCACTTGAATATGAACCCACTTTAATGATATAAATTTTACCATCATTGACAGTTTAAGCACAAGCAAAAACCCCATGTGTGGTTATTGGAGGCTATATGAAGATGAACAAGTCACATGAACTTTTTACCGCAGCACTTGACCTTATGCCTGGAGGCGTTAATAGTCCTGTCAGGGCATTCAGGGCCGTTGGCGGACAGCCTGTATTCATTGACAGGGCATCAGGCTGTCATTTATATGATGCAGATGGGAATGAGTATATTGACTATGTCTTATCATGGGGACCGATGATAGCAGGCCATGCACACCCCAGGGTTACTGAGGCATTAAGAAAAGCTGTCGCAAGGGGGACCAGTTTTGGGGCGCCTACTGCACTTGAGATAGAACTGACGCATATGGTCAGAGATGTATTCCCATCCATGGAGCTGATCAGATTGGTCAATTCAGGCACCGAGGCAACGATGAGCGCAATCAGACTCGCAAGGGCCTGCACTGGAAGGGATAAGATACTGAAATTCGAGGGGTGCTATCATGGCCATGCAGACAGCCTACTGGTAAAGGCCGGCTCCGGCGCTGCAACACTCGGCATTCCTGACAGCCCGGGTGTGCCTGCTGATTTTGCAAAAAATACCATTACTGCACCTTTTAACAATTTCGAGTCAGTGAAGGATATCATGGCAAGCATCGGTAATGAGATGGCATGTATAATTGTTGAACCTGTGCCCGGGAATATGGGTGTAGTACCCCCCGCTGAAGGCTACCTGAAGATGCTCAGGGAGATTACGCGCCAATATGGCACCCTGTTAATATTTGACGAAGTGATGAGCGGTTTCAGGGTGGCCTATGGAGGAGCACAGGAGTTGTACGGAATCACCCCTGACCTTACATGCCTTGGGAAGGTAATCGGAGGCGGGCTTCCGGTTGGTGCATATGGAGGGAGAAAAGGTATTATGGAAATGATAGCGCCTGCAGGGCCCGTATACCAGGCAGGGACTCTTTCCGGCAATCCCCTTGCAATGACTGCCGGAATAGAAACACTGAAGATCCTCTCACAACCAGGGACTTACGAACGATTAGACAAATTGTCAGGACAGTTGTCAGATGGCTTCAGCGATGCTGCAAAAAGTGCAGGTGTTCCTGTTTATAACACCCGGGTGGGAAGCATGTTCTGTACATTTTTTACAGAAGGACCTGTTACAGACTATGAATCTGCAAAGAAGTCAGACACTGCTGCCTTTGGAAGGTTCTTCATTGCCATGCTGGAGGAGGGTGTATACCTGGCGCCCTCACAGTTTGAGGCAGCATTCCTTTCAATTGCACATACGGAGGAGCATATAGATAAGACGATAAAGGCAGCAAATAAGGCATTCAACAAAATAGGTAAGGAAGACTGAAGACCGAAGACTGAAGGTAATAAACCATTAGAACCATCTTCGGTCTTCTTTACCTTCAGTCTTCAGCCTTCAGTCTTCTTCACCTATAATTTACATACTGCATATCAATCCCAAAATCACTATCCCGGAGGAGTTTGATCACTGACTGCAGGTCATCCCTGTTCTTTCCTGATACCCTGAGCTGATCACCCTGGATCTGTGCCTGGACTTTGAGCCTGGTTTCTTTTATTGCCTTAACTATTTCTTTTGCCTTTTCAGACGGGATACCCTGCTGTAACATAATACTCTGCCTGACTGTACTTCCAAGCGCAGACTCAATCTTCCCGTATGTCAATGCCTTCAGTGAGATCCCCCGTTTTACCAGCTTTGCCTGAAGGATATCAATCAGACTCTTTAACTTATATTCATCATCAGAGCTCACAATTATCTCATTATTTTTCTCTTCAAGCGTAACATCACTCTTACTCCCCTTGAAATCAAACCTTTGAGAAACCTCCTTCAATGCCTGATCAATAGCATTCTTAATCTCCTGCATCTCTATCTTTGACACAATATCAAATGAATTATCAGATGCCATATTTACCCTCCTTCGTCAATACTTCAGCACCTCAGTGCCACCCGGTATCTTAAAGTCAAACAGGCTGCCCTTAATCCCGCTATTAAACGTTATCCCGGAGAAACTAAATGAAACCCTGTTGCCGCTATTTTCGAAAAGTATCAGTTTTTTAATATAATATGTTTCCTTATCTACCTCAACAATTACCTCTTTAACCATAGTCATTGTCCTTGGGATAAGCTTTAATCTGAATGATTCACCTGAGGAATCGTCAACTATAACACTAAAACTCTCCTCCCATTTTTCTATATTGGATAAAAGGCCCATGGCAGGTTCAGCATCAGGATGGGCTGACGCCTTCTGAATAATGGCCTGTTTCTGCTCATGGAAATAGAGGATGATTTTGTCGCCATTTATAACGATATTCTGTTTAACAGGTCTCGTGTAATCCCATCTCACCATCCCTGGCTTTTTAAGATATAACTTACCCTTGAAACTCTTTGCATCAAAACCCTCTATGTAGCTTTGCTGGACAAAATCAGCCGTGAGATCATTGACATCCCTGTATGTTGACTGAACTCTTTTCAGGAGGTCAGCAGAAGGTCCCCCCTCACTCCTTCGATTTCTCTCAGGACTGGCCTTTCCCTCTCCCCAAAGGGGAGAGGGTATTATTGCAATCATAAGGGCCAGCAAAACTCCCCACTTCAAACTCCATATCCGGAATTTCCTGTTCCATATTCCGAACTCCGCACTCCGCATTTCCTACGCCTCTCCCCGCTCCCTTTTCAACACCTCTCTCGGCTTCCCGCCTGTAGACGGCCCTACAAAGCCATCCTCTTCCATCATCTCAACAAGACGTGCAGCACGGTTAAATCCTATGCGCAGACGGCGCTGTATGAGCGATATCGAGGCCTGGCCGGACATCAGGACTATATCGAGTGCCTGCTGGTAGAATTCATCCCTGTCGCCTGCAGAAACACCTTCCTCGGAAACAGCATCCTCCGGTTTATAACTGTATTCAGGACTTGCCTGTGCCTTTGCATACTCAACTATTTTCCCCACCTCGGCTTCATATATATATGCGCCATGCACCCTCATCAGCTTTGAAGTCCCGGGCTGGAGGAACAACATATCCCCTTTGTCCAGCAGGTCCTCAGCCCCCATGCCATCAAGTATAGTCCTTGAGTCTACCTTTGATGAAACCTTGAAAGATATGCGCGCCGGGAAGTTTGCCTTTATAACCCCTGTAATGACGTCTACTGACGGCCGTTGAGTTGCCAGGATCAGATGTATGCCTGCCGCCCTTGCCATTTGAGCAAGTCTTGCTATAGAATCCTCCACCTCACGTTGCGCAGTCATCATAAGGTCAGCAAGCTCGTCAACTATGACAACTATATATGGAAGGGTCTCCTCTTTATCAGTGAGCTTGTTGTACCCGTCAATGTTTCTTACACCCTTCTCAGCAAGGACACGGTATCTCCTCTGCATCTCTTCAACAAGCCTCTGTAAAATCCATGACGCCTCCTTGGGCTGGGTTATCACAGGTGTGATAAGGTGAGGAATGCCTTCATAGATGGATAGTTCCAGCACTTTTGGGTCTATCATTACTATTTTCAGATCAGAAGGAGTGGCACTGAACAGCAGGCTTGAGATCATGCTGTTTAAGGCAACACTCTTACCTGAGCCGGTAGCCCCGGCTACCAGCAGATGCGGCATCTTTGTCATATCAGCTACCACGGGATTACCGGAGATATCCTTCCCGAGCGCCAGTGGAAGCCTCGACTTTAAGGCCCGGAACTGATCGGATGCAATTATCTCCTTGAGAAACACATCCTCCCTTAACTGATTGGGAACTTCTATTCCTACAGTAGATTTACCCGGAAGCGGCGCTACAATGCGTACACTTCCTGACTTCAGTGCAAGAGCAAGGTCATCGGAGAGGTTTACAATCCTTGAAAGCTTTACACCGGGTGCAGGTTCAAACTCATACATCGTTATCACCGGCCCTGGATTCACCTCTACAACCTGACCGTCTATCCCGAAATCAAGCAGTTTCTTCTCAAGGACACTTGAATTCATCAGGAGGTCTTCCTTGTTTATCTTATTCTCCGATGGAGCCGGATCGCTCAATATTGACAAGGGCGGAAGCTTATATTTTCCGTCTGAGGCTGTTTCAGAAAACTCCAGGTGCTCCTGCATAGGTACAAACTCATTATCTCCGGCACTGCTCCGGCTGCGGTTTTTTTGCTTAATAACCGGTTCAGGGCGAAAAAGATCCAGTT
>Ga0209324_10002332_pt1 | contig 13074 bp, 10 predicted proteins | sample Rifsed19ft3_FD_184015 | JGI IMG/M metagenome (GOLD analysis project Ga0209324, IMG submission 184015) | Soil microbial communities from Rifle, Colorado, USA - sediment 19ft 3 (version 2) | ecosystem: Environmental > Terrestrial > Deep subsurface > Rock core/Sediment | place: Rifle, Colorado...
CGCTCTTCCAAATCATATTTTTTATTGCCTTCACTCATCCTTTTTTACTTTTTAATTGTTCATTTCTTGTTATATGTTATTCATTCCTTTTGTAGTCAAAAATAACACCTGCTGAGCAGTAACCTTCAATTTTCATATTTTGATTTCTGACTTCTTACTTCCCGCTTCTTCTATTTCGTGGGCTTCACTCTCCTTACGGAATGGTTCTGCGCAGGCATTGAAAGTTCTAAACATGCGCATAATACTGTCATTGTTTAATCCGGAGTCGCTGAATTTTTCACTTAATGACGACGTATTTGGCGTTTCTTTCGGACCGTAGCAGCCATAGCAGCCGCGACAGTATGACGGACAGATAGCATTACATCCAGCATGAGTTACGGGACCAAGACATGGAAGTCCCTTTGCAACCATTACACAGATAGTTCCGCGTCGCTTGCATTCAATGCAGACGCTGTGAGATGGCGTGTTTGGCTTACGTTCACTCAGGTAAGCGCTAATAATCTCTAATAACTGTCGTTTGTTAATGGGGCAACCTCTCAATTCGTAATCAACACGGACATGGCTGGCTATGGGCGTTGATTTATCAAGTGTATCAATATAGTGCGGTTTGGCGTATACTAAGGAAACAAATTCCTTTACGTCCTTAAAGTTGCGTAACGCTTGAATGCCGCCGGCTGTGGCACAAGCGCCAATGGTTATGAGTAATTTCGATGACTTGCGAATCTTCTGGATTCGTTCTGCATCATGCTGAGTAGTGATGGAGCCTTCAACGAGTGAAATGTCATAAGGTCCTCTAAGCACATTACGAGAGGCCTCAAGAAAGTATGCAATATCTATCTTGTTGACCACCGTGAGCAGTTCATCTTCGCAGTCCAGGAGGCTTAACTGGCAGCCGTCACACGATGCAAATTTCCAGACAGCAAGTTTTGGTTTTCGTTTTATAGTCATATTCATAATAATTTTAGCCGCGAATTTACGCGAACAGGCACGAATGAAAAGAAAGACAAAACATAAAGGGATTGGCAATAAATAATCAGAACAAGTTTGTTGTCTCACACTTTGAAGATCAGGCACTGTCAGGGCTAAAGCCCAATTCAGATAAGACCGTCACTTCGACAGGCTCAGTACAGGCACTAACCCCAGCCTTAAGGCTGGGGTTAGTGGGTACACGTCGTACCGGGGCTTTAGCCCTGATGGCACAGCAACCTGTCTGCGAGCGGACTCGCTCAGGCAGGCATGAAGTTGTTCATATTATTTATTGTCAATCCCAAAGTGTAAATTCGTGGTTTATTCGTGGTTTCTAAATCTCCCTTTTTCCGAAAAGTTCTTTAATATGATCATAGCAAAACACAGGGCCGTCTTTGCACACGAATTTAGGTCCGAACTGGCAGTGACCACAAAGACAAATCCCGCATTTCATGTTACGTTCCATTGAAACATAGATGTTTTCATTTTTAATGCCGCTACTTTGCAGTTCCTTTAACGTGTAGCGCATCATGACCTCAGGACCACAGATCATTGCTACGGTATGCAATGGATCAAATTGTATTCTGGGTATAAGTGTGGTAACGACTCCGACATTACCGCGCCAATTCCCAGAAGCGCTATCAACAATAACCTTTACTTCCAGATCAAAACGTCCGCGCCATTGTTCTAGTTCTTTTTTATATAGTAAGTCTTCAGGTTTTCTAGCGCCATAAAGCAGGATAATCTTGCCATATTTATCTCTGTGTGAAATGAATGAGTAGAGTACCGGGCGCAGCGGTGCTAATCCAATTCCACCAGCTACAATTACAACATCATTTCCAACAGCTTCACTAACGGGCCAGTGATTACCAAATGGGCCACGAACACCAAGCACGTCACCACTTCTAAGTTTGAGTATAGCTTTCGTTACGGCTCCTACTGAGCGCGTAGTGTGTCTAAGCATTTTTGGTATCGACGGATCACCACTAATAGAGATCGGTACTTCACCCACTCCAAATACGTATAACATATTGAACTGACCAGCGGAAAATGGAAAACCATCAGCCCCATTCGTTGATTCAAGTTCAAGGGTATAGGTATCGTGTGTTTCTTTCAACATTCTATGAATGCGAAAGGGTTTCGGAATCATTGGCTCGGTGATAATGGATTTCATTATTTATCCTTCAATCAATGAACACCATAGACGTCCAGAAGCTGTAATCGTGTTGCCTCAAGTCTTTGGGTAATAACATGGGCGAAACGCTTTAACAATTCATAACCAAGGTCGTGATCTTCTTCACATTTGGCGCGCAGGCATTTCGCATCAAGGGCGATGGCGCTGGTGGGTTCGATGGCCCTCGCATCGTAGTGCCAATGATATGGTGGAATAAGCCATGACCAACCAAGCACGTCGCCTTCTCCGATTGTTTGAATGGTAATAGGGCCACGGTCGGAAGTAAATATTTCTAGCGCTACTTTACCCTGATGAATGATGTAAAAGTTGGTGGCTTCTTCACCTTCGCGTAAGATATACTGTTCTGCATCAAAGCTCACATTCGATGCACAGCCTACAATAATATTGAGATGGCGTGGATCAAGGCCTTTTAAAAAAGGATGTTCTGCCAGATAGGGTTCAAGTGTTTGCATGGATGTCCTCCTTTACTATAATTCACCGCAGGCGCAATGAAAGGATAGAAGATGGGAAATTGAGAGATTGGGATGTTATGCAAAGCAAAACTTCCTAACCTCACAACTTCTCAACCTCGTTATTTCTCAATGGCCTCTATGGTTTTCTGTTTTCTGATAACAGTTTCACTTTCGCGAATTGCATGGACTTCTTCGGTAATATCGATTGCTACAGGGCACCAGGTTATGCAACGTCCGCAACCAACACAACCAGATGTGCCGAATTGATCGATCCAGGTGGCAAGTTTGTGTGTTATCCATTGGCGGTAACGAGATTTTGTTGAGGCTCGAACGCTTCCGCCGTGAATATATGAGAAATCCATGGTAAAGCAAGAATCCAACTTCCTCCATCGCTCGGCGTGTTCACCTGTCAGGTCAGTCACGTCCTCTACAGTCGTACAAAAACAAGTTGGACATACCATAGTGCAGTTGGCACAGGTCAGACATCGTTCTGCCACGTTATTCCAACGGGTGTGTTCATAATTCCTGTAGAATAAATCTTTGATATTTGAAGTGTCCATGCTGCGCCCCATTTGTTCAGACGTTTTTTTCACGACATCATCAGCGGCACACTTTTCCTTTTCACTCGCTTCTTTATGTGGAATTACTTGGAGAATTTCTGCACCCAGGTCAGTGCCTGTTTCTACCAAAAAATAGTGGTTTTTGCCTTCTAAAATCTCGGTCATAGCAAGATCGAAACCGAAAGTTGCCCTGGGTCCGGTGTTCATCGATACGCAGAAACACGTCCCTCCGGCTTTTCCACAATTAACTGCTACGATAAAGGTATCTTTGCGTCGTGATTTATAATGCTGGTCAATGTATTGACCGTTCGTAAAAACCTTGTCCTGAACCGAAATGGCATGGATATCACATGAACGTACACCAACAAAGGCAAATTTCCTGGCAGCTTCATTCTCTGTTACAATTTGAAAGGAACTACCGTTGCGTTTGATCTTCCACAGGCGTAATTCAGATGGAAGCAAATACTTTTTCCATGAGTGTGGACCAACATTATAACCAAAGAATGCCTTATCATTTCGCTTTTCGAGGCGATAGGTACCGCCGTCCTGTTCATCTGTCCATCCGATAGGCAGATTTGCAGTAGAGTTCAGATCACTATATACGATAGCGCCCTCTCCAAGAGTGGGTCCAATAACCCGATAGCCTCTTTTACGCAAAACATCAAGGAGTATCCGGAGATGATCACTTTCTAAAATAACTATATTCATTATATACTTTTCTTGCGTTTCTTTTTCAATGTAGTGCGAACTTCAGTTCGCTTGCATCCTACGCGAACTAAAGTTCGCACTTCAACTTCAACTTAGAAATTCCTGTACATTAAATTAAAAGAATGTAAGCAATCCTTTTACTTTGGCATTATTTTTAAACAGTCATCCATGGTAAGCACAGGCACGATCTTCCCGGTTTGGCTTGGTACGAGCGGAAGGAAAAATTCTACCGCTGCACTATAGTTATTTGCCTCAAAGATGATAAAATAATCATGCTCTGTAACCGTAACATACGCACCAAGTATCCTGATCCCCTTTTCTTCAGCCTTTTTTCTCCCTTCCCAGAACTTATTGAGCATCTTTGCGCCTTCTGCGCTGCTGCCCGGACAGTTTTCAGCGGTATGTGTCCAGTGAGCGACATATAATGTATTTTTGTTATCTGTACCGATTGCCCGCCCTGATTCCTTTTCACTACCTTCTGCATACAGCTTTGAACCAGAAAATACTAAGGTTACAAATAAAATAAAAACGCCAAATATCCCAACCATGCTATACTTCATGCAATTTTTTCTCCCTATATTTGTTTATTATCAACAGATTCTTGGAAGCTGGTCGCCCACAAGCATATCAATAATCCTAGTCCCACCGATTACGGTTTTGAGACATACCTTGCCTTTTGGTTCAACAACTACTTCCCCGATGATTGCTGCATCTCTGCCCAAGCTATCTTCCGTGAGTATGTCACACACCCTCTCAGCATCATGTGCAGAAACAACAATCACTACTTTCCCTTCGTTTGCAATATAAAGAGGGTCGTAACCAAGTATCTCACATAATGCCCTTACTCCGTCATTGACTGGAATGGTTTGTTCATCAATTAAAATACCATATTTTTGAGTATTTACAATCTCATTTAGTGTCGTTGCAAGTCCACCCCTTGTGGGGTCTCTCATAAATTTTATATGGGCGTCAGAAGCGAGTATTTGCTTAATCATACCGGATAGGGGAGCACAATCACTTTTTATGGCTGGTGTAAAACCCAGAGATTCCCTTTCCGAAAGTACAGCCATTCCATGGTCACCAAGAGTACCGCTAACGATTATCTTATCTCCAATTTCTATTAAGGATGTTGAAAGATGTATCCCATCATTGACAATCCCTATGCCACAGGTATTGATATAAAGACCATCAACACTGCCACTCTCAACGACTTTTGTATCTCCGGTTACAATCTCGACACCTGTAAGTGCCGTAGTTTCTCTCATAGACGTTACAATCTTTTCAAGCAGTGTCATCTCGAAGCCCTCTTCTATAATAAACCCTGCGGATAGAAACATTGGTTCAGCACCCACAACTGCCAGATCGTTTATGGTACCGCTTACCGCAAGCCTTCCAATATCACCCCCGGGAAAGAATAAAGGCTTGACAACGTATGAGTCCGTTGTAAAAGCCAATTTTGTGCCATTGATATTCAGGAGCGCAGAGTCGCCTAAAAGGGAAAGCGCATTGTTGTTAAAGCATGGTAAGAAGAGTTTCCTTACCAGTTCGTGGGTTAATTTCCCGCCACTGCCGTGAGCAAGGGTAATATTATTATGTTTCATTAGAACCTTAATAAAAATGTTTTGATATTTTTAACAAAATTTACGAATTACGATTTAAAATTTATTGTATAGGAAATTTCATTTTATTTAAGCGGGTTATACGATGTATGGCATAGAGAATCCCCCTTAGAAAAGGGGGCTAGGGGGTTGTAAAATAGGCCGGGAAAAAAACAACCCCCTGAATCCCCCTTTGTTAAGGGGGACTTAAACGGTATAAGTTCAAGAAAAAGTTGCAAATCTAAAATCGTAAATCCAAAATTTAATTCGTTTCTTGCATGGTTCTGGCATGTCCAGGTTAAGTTTCGCCATATTTATAATAAGCTGCGCATGTCCCCTCACTGGAGACCATACACGCACCGACAGGATGCTCCGGATTACAAACCTTTCCGAAAAATTTGCAATCCGCTGGTAATTTTACTCCCCTGAGAATATCTCCGCAAATACATCCGTTGATTGCGGATTGCGGATTGCAGATTGCGGAATTAATCTGAAATCCGAAATCGTTCGACTGAGCGCTCACGACGAAGTCCGAAATCCGAAATACAGTATGGGCATCGAATTTTTCGTATCGGCTTCTCAATTTAAAACCGCTTCCAGGAATAAGTCCAAGCCCACGCCACTCGACATCACACGGCTCAAATACCTTGTCTAGTAAAGCTAGGGCAGTTGGGTTCCCTTCTCGTTTTGCCACTCTCGAATATTCAATCTGAACGCGTGCTTCCTTTTTTACAATTTGTTCAAGTAGCATATATATGCCCTGCAGGATATCTAATGGTTCAAAACCGGCAATGACACATGGGATATGAAAATCCCTGGCGATAAATTCATACGGTCTTGACCCGATAATAGTGCTTACGTGTGCCGGGCAGAGAAAGCCGTCGAGGTTCAGTTCTTTATCTGTCAGGAGAGCCTTCATAACCGGTGGCATTATTTTATGTGCGGTAAGGACAAAGTAGTTTTTTAACCCTCGCCTTTCTGCTTCAATAACGGATGCGGCAATTGTTGGCGCTGTAGTTTCGAAACCAATAGCAAGAAACACAACTTTTTTATCCGGATGTTTTTCAGCCAGATGTAATGCGTCAAGGGTCGAATAAACCACAGCAACCGAAGCCCCTTTAGCCCTTTCCTTTTCAAGGCTTGAAGACGAGCCGGGTACACGCATCATATCGCCGAATGTTGTTATTAACACATCACGACCACTGTTTGAACTGGCGGAAGTATTTTGTGAGATGGCTATAGCAGTGTCTATATAGTTGACAGATGTTACACATACGGGACATCCAGGCCCGGAAAGCAGTCTAATATTTGAGGGAAGCAGTTTTTTTAATCCGTATCGATAAATAGACATCGTATGGCTGCCGCATACCTCCATAATGGTAATCTCATTGTGGCCATCCATAAGGTTAGCAATTTTTTTGGATAAACCAATTGCAATCGTTCCGTCACGAAATTCGTCTATATATTTCATCGAAAATTACTCAGTATTATAGGTAGTGTTTGAACAAAAACTGGCAACAGGTCATTTCGAGGAGAGCAAGAAATCTTTTGGCTATTTAAACTGCCGGGTTTTTAGATTTCTCCCTTTTGGTCGAAAAGACAAAAGAATGTGTTATCTTTCATACATTTTGTAGCTTTCACATTCTCTCACTAATTTTACTTTTAATTTCAAGTGATTCAAGACAATTTGCTGTTGTTTGTTTTAACGTATTCTTGTATAGTTTGAATAAGATCTGTATCTAAAAGGGTAATGAAAAGTTCCTGAAACTTTAACTACAAAAAGTTGGTTGAGGACGAAATATTTACAACAAAAGAAGGGGGCTTATATGGGTAAAAATTTATATGCAATTGTAGACGGCGAGGTTCATCCTTTCAATTGTTACAAGGATTACACCGAAATAGATGCGCTTGTTGCTTATGCCAATACGGAGGAACAGGCAATGGAGTTGGCAACCATGTATGAGCATGGAGAGGTTGAGCCAGTTGCATTCCATTGCGATAAATGCGGTGGGTCTCATGAGGTGTTACAGGAAAGCGGGGAATAAATCACCCAATGGAATGGATAATAGTAATCATATTACTCCTTTTTAATGGCATATTTTCATGTATGGAAATGGCATTTGCCTCCTCCAATGTTCCACTTTTACGAGATATGGCCTCTAAAGGAAATGCCGCTGCAAAAATATTTATTAATCTAAGGACACGTCCAGAAAGAACATTAGCAGTTATTCAGGTAGGTATTACGCTGGTCGGAATTTTGTCCGCCGCAGTTGGCGGAGCAGAAGTTGAGGAGACTATTCTTCCGTTTCTGCAGAAATTTTTAAATGTTTCCGGCACAACGGCAGAAATTCTTGGAATTGCACTTTTCGCCATCCCTTTTACCTTTATTACTGTTACGATTGGAGAACTGGTACCGAAAGCCATTGCAATCCGCTATCCCGAAGAGATATCGTTAGCCTCGAGTTATTTGTTAACCCTTATGACAAGGATCGCCATGCCTGTTGTCCATATCCTTGAACAATCAACGGTAAGACTTCTTTCCTTGTTAGGCATTCGACCGACCATTCTTTCTGAAGAGGGGGTATCAGAACTTTCCTTAAAATCTTTACACCCGGTTCATAGGGATTATATTTTGAATTTATTTGCATTGCGCTTTAAGAAGGCATCTGAAGTTATGCTTCCCTTTTCCAAGGTCGTTACAGTTCGTAGTTCTATGTGCAAAGAGGAAATACTAAAAATTATTATTGCCTGCGGACACACAAGACTCCCTGTCATATCTGATGAAGCCGAACCGCAAATAGTCGGCATCCTTCACACAAAAGAATTTGTGGCTATGATGGACACCAAAACAGAATTTTCATTAACCAGCTTACTCCGAAAACCATATTTTGTCGATGTCAACGAATCCATTCTCAGAATACTCAAGAATTTTCAAGGAAATAGAATTCACATGGCCATAGTGCGCCAGGGTACCCAAGTGATAGGTATCATAACATTAGAAGATATTTTAGAAGAAGTCGTGGGTGAAATTTATGACGAAGACGATGATGGAATGGTGAAAAAGATCTGGGGTCAACGAATTGGTATGAGAAGGCATTAGACTAAAAGTTAGCAGAAAGAAAACCTTAAATACTACTACGAAATGATTCAACACTGACAATAACACTCCGAGATAAATTATTGTTGTCAACAAAAAGATTTGTGACCCCACCCACTCTTTTTGAAGTATGTTTTCTCTAGTTTTCTTTCTCGTTTATTTCATCACAACCTCAATGTCTTTTTCTTCTCCCGCTTCAAGCGTCATCGCCTGCTTGACCGTCTTATAGCCTTTCTTTAATGCAGTAATAGTGCAAGTAGAAGGTGAGTTAAGCGGAGCGAACCTATCAAAGCCGTTCAATCGGTTTAAAACGTTCAAACCGATTTGTTGGGTGTGCTCCGCCTGCCTGTGCGTGTCCGCACGCAGACAGGCTACACCAAACCTACAAGGCTAAGGGTTTTGAGTCGCATAATCTGGTGATACATGATAATCAAAAATTCCATCTTGGTCATGATCAATTTCCATCTCAAGATTTGGGTTTTGTTCTGGTGAAAATCTAAGTGTTGCCTTACCGTTTTTGGGGATTTCCAGACTATCAAACGCAACATCATAAACTTTTCCTGTTCTCTTTTGCCTGCTGATCTTCAAATCCACCTCATTCCCATCAAGCGAATATACATCAAACACCAGGTCTTTTTCTGAATATAGAATACTGATACTCGGACAATGGCCACAATTTGGAGTAAGTGTGCAATTATCGAGAAGATTAATAATATTACCATCTGTATCCTTACCAATTACCTTGCTATTAGCAGAAGTACAAATTGTATAATTCGACGGTCTGGGCTTTTTTGCCCATGTATAAGGTTTATACCAACGTCCTTTATCTCTCTTTTTACCGTTTATGTAGTCTATGTATGGTGGACTTGATGGACCTTTTGTTGGCAAACTAAGCTTTTCAACACCTTCTATTATGTTGTTAATATCCCCCCAGTATCCCTCCCAATATATCCAATGATTTTTCGGTACCTCACTCAAATCTTCTATTTGATATTTTTTATATTTATCAGAAACAATGGACATGGTACTTGGCACTAATACGTCACCCAGTGCCGATGTCTCATCTGTGCATTCAGTACATACCACTTTAACTTTACGCTGAAACCACACATTATCACCTGCCTCATTCCAGCTTCCATGCCCACCCAATGTCACATACACCAAAGGATGATTACTTACTTTCCTTATTCCAGAATTATTCCAGTCAAATGTTTTTCCTCCCTTATGTATAGAATAAGTAATCCATTTCGGTTTTTTATCTTTATTTAAGATAATCTGTATCATCTCCCAGTCCCCTTCGTGTATATTATCCCAGTCGTTGTAAATATAAAAGAACCAATATTGAAGGACTTTAAGACCATTATCCTCGAATTGACGACCGTAAATAGTTGGAGAAGATTTCCAAAAATCTTTGTCTTTGCCTTCATCCCAATCGTCTTTTAACTTAAGATAATATGTATTTTCATTATAATTATTCATCAAGTATTCTAAGGTTGTGAGTGATCTATCATAAACGAAAGTAATGGTGTCATCTTCCTCTTTGTATAAACCCGAATTGTTTAACATTTCCTCAGCATTTATAGGATAATAGTGCTCATCCTCATGCATATACAAAATCGGTGCGTATTTTTCTAGAAGGTCTTCTGTTTCTGGAGTTGGTGTCTGTGTCGGTGTTGATGACGGTGTCGGATGTAACAGTTGGTGTGGCTTTGGGAGAAGGTGTTGGAGTGGGCGTTGGTACTGCTGTTGTAGTTGATGTTGGCGTTGGAGTGGTGGGTTTGGTTGGCGTAGGGGTTGGGGTTGTGGGAATTGCTTCATTATAAAGAGACTGGATTTCTGATGCTGACAGGGCACTGTTGTAAATACGGACTTCATCAATAAAGCCGATGAAATAATTATCTACCCTACCGATGTATTTAATTGGAGTGGATGAATTTGGTATTTTTCCCGCATAACTTCCAGTTGAATATTGTAATGTACTATTAACATATACCTTATAGTCTGTTCCATCAAATGTTGCCACAACATGATTCCACGCATTTTGTGTTATAATACTGCCCGTAACAAAGGAATTCCAGCTTGTGCCGTCCCCAAAACCTCCATGTATCTTTGTATTTTGATAAACCCAAAGAGATGGGGGACGCTGTGGGTCTCCGACTCCATATCCTAAAAATCCATGGAAATTACCATCCGAGCTTGTAGGGTATATCCAAACTGATTCGGTAAATTGTGTGCCAACAATTATGTTTTTACCAATATCAATATAATCGTTTCCATCAAAACTATACGCACTATTCGCATTTCCATTCCTGTCAATGGTTAAAGTAGCGCCAGACACCGTTCCGTTATTCCCATTTCCGCTCTCATCATTGGCATTGCCATTGAATGGATAATGTGCAACCAAACCAGCAGTCAAAGTTGGTGTCGGTGTTGGCGTAGGGGTTGGGGTTGGGGTTGTGGGATTGATGACTGTGAACGACGTGCCGGAACTCAAATCGTTGGCGTAGTTGCTCTGCGTGACCTCGTTGTTGTTGTCCACAATTACATAGGCGTAGTAGGTGCCAGCGCTCGCTCCTGCCAACGACATGCTACGGCTTTCGTTCACCGACGAGTTGGCTCCAATCGCGTTCGTTGAAAACGTCTGCTCGGTCAACAATACTGCCGACACATTCTTAATCTGAACTTTCGTGTGACTGGCTGGGGCAGCCGTGCCACCCGTGTTGGCGACCGTGTAGCTGACCGTCACGCTCTTGCCCGCAGTCGCCGAACTTGGCACGCTGATGCTTTGAGGAACCAAATCCGCCAGAGGAGATGGTGTTGCTGCCGTTGTCGTAAAACTCCATGAGTAATTTGAGGACATGGCATTACTTGCACTGTCCTTAACCCCCGTTGTGATGGTTGCAGTGTACGTCGTGGAATAACTGAGATTTGAAGAGGGGGTGAATGTTGCAGCCTTGAATGTACTGTCATAACTTACCGAGCCTGTTACTCCACCGCTCAGCGTAAACGTGGTGGTACTTATAGTAGATGAATCCATTGCTTCGCTAAATGTGGCGGAAATGGTTTTGTTGACTGCCACGCTAGTAGCACCGCTTGCTGGATTTGTTGAGCTAACAGTAGGTAGTGTAGTATCTATAATTGTAAAGGTTTCGGTAAATAAAAGTTGATCATTTCTATACACCTTTACCTGCCAGTCACCTGGCTTTGAAGCCGCAGAGTAACCTTTTATACCTATTTCTTGCCTCCAACAACCACTTGTAAAATCCCATATATAGGACTTCTCCATGCTATTGTGTAAATTTCCGCTTGGCTCATACCATTTCCATTTAAAATTATCTCCTTGAGAAACGTTATCATAATAAAACCACACAGCTGCACGTATATCAGTATCAAGAAAAGTAGTTTTTTCAGGTGGAGTCTTACAACCATCATATTCACCAAAAAACTCATCCTGTGAAATATATGTCATAAGGTGTTCTGCAACATAAAATTGAGATGTTGTAGGTGTGGGCGAAGGGGGAGGAGTTGGTGATGTCGTGGTAAATGACACATCAGAACCATACGATGTGCCGGCACTGTTTTCTGCCACGGCGCTGTAATGATAAGTAGTACCGGTAGAAAGCCCCGATATACCCCAGCTCATGGTAACGTCACTTGTCCCACTTCCACCGGGAAAGGTCTGTGTGGTATTTCCATACGATGAGGTCGTTCCCCATTCGAACCACCCCGTAGTCGCATCCCCATTGGGATTAACAGTTCCATTAAGAGTGGCTGACGTAGAACTGACCGATGTAGCGGCATTGGTGGTAACAGTTGGTTTTGTAGCAGCAGTGGCTGATGTGGTAAAGGACATATCTTCACCATACCTTGTACCTGCGCTATTTTGTCCCACTGCGCGGAAGTGGTAGGTGGTACTGGCTGTAAGGCCTGAGATTGTATGTAGCATCTGTACAACATTTGTTCCACTCCCTAACGACTCGGTATTAGTCGTATTCCCATACGATGAAGTTGTTCCCCACTCGAACCATCCTGTAGTCGATAATCCATTTGGATTGACCGTCCCAAAAAGTTGAACCGATGATGAACTTATGGTCTGGTAGGTTCCTGTGGTGACAGTGGGAGGAGTCCCTGTAGGGGTGGGCGAAGGGGTAGGAGTGGTCGCTGAGGTATCTTTTTGGATCGTGAAGTTTTCAGTAAATAAAAGAGAATCATTCCGATATACCTTTACTTGCCACTCACCAAGTTTTGATGCGGCAGAATATCCCTTTATATAAATCCAGCTGCACCACCAACCATTAACATAGGAATATGTATTATTATATGTTCCATATAAAGTCCCATCTGGTGCATACCATTCAAATTTAACAGTATCTCCCACGGTAGCATTCTGATACTAATTCGCTTTCAAACATTAAATAAATATGCTATACTTCCTTCAAAGATTAAAACTTTGAAGGGAGGGTATAGTTATGAGACATACCGCTGTTGCTGGCCATTT
>Ga0209324_10002333_pt1 | contig 13072 bp, 12 predicted proteins | sample Rifsed19ft3_FD_184015 | JGI IMG/M metagenome (GOLD analysis project Ga0209324, IMG submission 184015) | Soil microbial communities from Rifle, Colorado, USA - sediment 19ft 3 (version 2) | ecosystem: Environmental > Terrestrial > Deep subsurface > Rock core/Sediment | place: Rifle, Colorado...
CAGTAAGGCTTGGATACAAGGACCATGAGTATGCCGTTAGGCAAAATGGTCAACCGGCAATTGCAATTAATGCCCTTAGGGAAACAGGCGCTAACGCAATTGACGTAATGGCTGGCCTTCGCGAAGCGATGATGGAGCTAAACGAAGGCATATTAAAAGACCGTGGTTTGGTTTTATATAACGTATATGATGAAACAACCTATATTAACAACTCAATAGACCTTGTAGAGAAGGACGTTGTAATTGGAAGTATCCTCGCTATAGCAGTGCTTCTTCTCTTTTTAAGAAGCGGAAGCGGTACCATAATTATTTCAATAGCAATTCCTATTAGCATAATTGGCTCATTTGTTATGATGATGTTCTTTGGAAGAACGATAAACGTCATTAGCCTCGCGGGAATGGGCTTTGCCATTGGAATTTTTATAGATAACTCCATTGTTGTTTTAGAGAACATTTACCGCCATATACAAATGGGTAAATCCCGTCTCAAGGCTGCGTATGATGGCACAGTTGAGGTATGGGGTGCAATTCTAGCGAGCACTCTTACTAACGTTGCTGTCTTTTTACCCGTTATCTTTGTCCAAGAGCAAGCTGGACAGCTCTTCCGTGATATTGCAATTGCAATAAGCTTTGCTGTGCTGCTTAATCTAATTGTATCTATCACTTTAATTCCAAGCGCTGCCGCTCAATTCCTGAAGGTAGCACAAGTAAAAAAGGTTTCTTCCTTTGAGAACCTCTGGGGTTATATCCGTCTTGCTCAGGGATTCACAGACGGAGTCACTAATCTAGTTCGACGGATTATAGAAAATAAAAGACTTCGGCTCACTGTGGTTCTTGCTTTCACATTTGGATCAATTCTACTTAGCTGGGCTATGGTACCCAAGATGGAATACCTCCCTGAGGGAAATCGTAATCTTGTTTTCGGAATTCTTCTCCCTCCACCCGGATACAACATCAATGAATTTACCGAAATTGGAGAACAAATAGAAAGGGATTTAAGACCCTATTGGGAAGCCGATGTCGGATCTCCAGAAGCGGAAAAACTTAATGGCCCGCCAATACAAAACTTTTTCTATGTGGCAAGAGGTCGTCAGGTATTTATGGGCGCTGTAGCAAAAGAGCCGGAGAAGGTGAGAGAACTTATTCCCGTAATGCAAGGCACCCTTAGCAAGATTCCAGGGATGATCGCGGTTGTTACTCAATCAAGTCTTTTCCAAAGGGGTATCGGTGAAGGGCGAGCAATAAATATTCAAATCACAGGACCAGACTTGGAAAAGCTTGTAAGCCTCGGTCAAAAGATCTTTTTCGGTGTGCTGCAAACAATTCCAGACGCCCAAGCAAGACCGATTCCGAGTCTTGATTTAGGAAACCCAGAGGTTCAGGTTATAACAGACCGGGTAAGAGCTTCGGATGTTGGCGTAACAAATGAGGAGCTTGGGTTTAGTGTAAACGCCCTTGTTGACGGAGCTAAGGTAAGCGACTACCTCATCGAGGGTGATGAAATTGACCTTGCACTCAGGGGAGACGATAGATATTCAAACCGCACACAGGATATTGAAAACCTCATGATAAATACGCCAAGCGGGAAGATGGTAACTGTAGGTTCAATCGCTAAGGTTAATGTTACAAATGGCCCTGAGCAGATTAACCACTATGAACGTCAAAGAACAATTACAATACAGGTAATACCGCCTGAGAAAGTGCCTCTTGAAAGCGCAATCGACAATATTCAAGAAAATATTATTAACCCATTACGTCTTAGCGGTGAGATTGGCGGATCATACAACATAATACTTACAGGAACGGCAGATGACTTGACCGTTGCAAGAAAGGCATTTCAGTGGAATTTTATTTTTGCCGCAGTAATAACATATCTACTTATGGCATCCCTATATGAAAGCTTCCTATATTCTTTTGTGATAATGTTCAGCGTTCCCCTTGCTTCTTTTGGTGGGTTTCTTGGGCTTTTTCTATTAAATAGATTCACATATCAGCCACTTGATGTCCTTACAATGCTTGGGTTTATAATACTTGTTGGAACAGTAGTAAACAACGCCATCTTAATTGTTCATCAATCAATAAATTACATGCGTGTTGAAGGAATGGAGCTAAGAGATGCATTAACCGAATCTGTAAGAACCCGTATCAGACCTATCTTTATGAGCACAACAACGGGTATCTTTGGAATGCTTCCATTAGTTGTTTTTCCTGGCTCTGGCTCTGAGCTCTATAGAGGCTTAGGCAGCGTGATATTAGGAGGACTCTTAGTTTCGACTATCTTCACGCTCTTTCTTGTTCCCGCTGTTTTTAGCACAGTTGTTGATATAAAAGAGGGTTTAAAATATAAATTCTCAAAAATCTGGCACGCTTTGACTCAAATACCATCAAAGATAATGTCAATTTTTTAATTTTGTATCGCGCCAAGATGGCGCTCCTACAAAGTGGTATTTTTTTTAATGTCCAGAAATCGGTAGGAGCGGCGGGGTCTGGGGTAGTGATCAAGAGGGAGGGTGGTTAGGGAATCTCTTCTAGCCGCGACATGAATCGCGCCAGGAATGTCCTGAGCGAGGTCCCCGATATAATCGGGGAAGGAATGGTGCTCCTACTCATCAGGGGGCATTTTTGAAGTTGTAGAGACGCAAAATTTTGCGTCTCTACAACATAAGGAAAATTTTAACAAATTCTTTCACAAAATCTTTAGTGATGGATTACTGTTGGATCTCTTTGTCCAAAATAGACTGTGATAATGGCGCCTACAATCACCAGTGCTATACCTGCCAAAGCTAATTCGGTTGGCACTTCATGCCAGATAACCCAATCAAAAAATCCACTGAATACAAGCCCGAGAAAAATTAGTGATGACATTAGTCTAACGGGCGCATACTTGATAGAGCGTGCCAAAAATACCGATACCGCCTAATAACAACCAGATTTTCCAATCGGGAGGCATACGCTACTGAAAAAGTGCAAATGCGCCAGAAGCAACTGTGCCTATCAAGAAATAATAAAAGAACATTTGTGTGATAGTGCTGGTCTTGCTGAGTACCCATATTTGCACAATCGCGATAGCCGCTAGAACACCCGAAGCAAGGCCAATAAAAGAAGTTAACTGGAATAATTGAGGCCCAGGATGAAGAACTAAAGCTACTCCAATAAAGCCAATTACAATACCCCACCATACTTTCCTCGGCGTTTTGGCACCTGTAATAAGTAACGCGACGATAGGCACAAATAGAGGGGCAGTGTTGTTGAGTAAGATAGCATCCACTAAAGAAATAAATTTGATACGCTTACGCAAATGAGTACGCCCTTAGACAAGCTCAGGCTTCGTCGTGAGCGCCCGACTGACCTTGACGCAGGCTCAACCGAACGGGTGAACGGCACTAAAATCAAGCCGTTCGTGGTGAACCTGTCGAACCATGAACGGCGATCTTGCGTAACCCCTGGGGAAACCAAAATTAATTTGGTCAAGCACTAGGTTCTATGAACCATTTCTAAATTCAAATGGTATAATTATACTAATCGTATAACTTTCCATGAAGATAAATTATATTTACGATCTTCTTCAGATATATTTAATTAGCAAACTTAAGAAAGTCTAATAGAAAATTATAAGGAGGAGTATAATTATGCAAAAAAATGGATTTAGAATAGAAACCGATTCAATGGGCGAAATGATGGTTCCTACCTCTGCTTATTACGGCGCCCAGACAGCCAGAGCTATAGAGAACTTTCCTATAAGCGGAATCCGTAAACCGAGGGTGTTTATTAAGGCTTTAGGAATGATAAAACTCGCTGCAGCAGAGGCAAACATGGAGCTTGCACTCTTAAATAAAAAATTAGGCAGAGCAATAACAAAAGCAGTAAAGGAGGTAATAGATGGAAAACTAGATGACCACTTTGTACTTGACGTATTCCAAACTGGCTCAGGTACTTCAACCAACATGAATACAAACGAGGTAATTGCTAACCGCGCAAACGAGATTCTTGGTGTAAAAATAGGTGAAAAAAGGCTTATACATCCAAATGACCACGTAAATATGTGTCAGTCAAGTAATGATGTATACCCTACTGCTATGCACGTTTCTGCTCTTATGTCTATTGAAAATAACCTAATTCCCTCTCTTAAGCACCTTCACAATGCACTTTCAAAAAAAGCAAAGGAATTTGATAAGATAGTTAAAATTGGTAGGACTCATCTTCAGGATGCAACCCCAATTAGGTTAGGTCAGGAATTTAGTGGATATGCGAGCATGATTGATCATAGTATTAGAAGGGTAAAAAGTGCAAGGGTCAACCTTTCAGAACTAGCAATTGGCGGGACGGCTGTTGGAACTGGGATAAATTCTCATCCCAAATTCGCAGGGCTTGTGGTAAAAAAGCTCAGCCAAATGACGGGAATCAAATTTAAGGAGGCAGAAAATCACTTTGAGGCTCAAGGGGCAAAGGATGCCATTGTCGAAACGAGTGGTGTGCTTAAAACATTGGCAGTAAGCTTAATGAAGATAGCAAACGACATAAGATGGCTTGGAAGCGGCCCCAGATGCGGCATAGGTGAAATACACATTCCGCCTGTACAACCTGGTTCTTCAATTATGCCGGGTAAGGTAAACCCAGTAATCCCAGAGGCTGTTTGTCAGGTTGCAGCTCAGGTTATAGGAAATGACTTAACAATTACAATTGGGGGTCAATTTGGCAATTTTGAGCTTAATGTAATGATGCCTGTAAAGGGTCATAATCTTCTACAGTCTATTAATCTATTATCATCTGCCTCTCGTATATTTGCAGATAAATGTATAGTCGGTATAAAGGCTGATAAGAAGCGCTGCGAAGAGATGATTGAAAAAAGCCTCGCTATGTGCACCGTACTTGCGCCTATAATCGGTTACGATGCCGCTGCAAAAATAGCAAAAGAAGCCTATGAAACTGGAAAAACGGTAAGGCAGGTTGCTCTTGAGAAAAAGATCCTTCCGGAAAATGAACTTAATAAGATTCTTGATCCCTGGGCAATGACCGAGCCCGGGGTCACAAGGTGAAGCGCAGGTGGATAAGAAGTTATAAGAATTTGGTTTTTTAGAAACGTCCCCGGCGGGATCTGAACTCCGTTACTGAAACTGATTGCCCTTGCCTTTGTGAAGAAAGACGCCGATGCAATTTCTTACAGGTTCAGGAAGATACCCAATGGCAAGCGGGTATCTCCATGCAATGGATCTACTTTGAAGGCGCGTTTGATAGCAGCCTCAAAACTTGAAGAAGGTAAAGCGATCTATTAGAGATAAGTCTTTAGTTCCCCCAATTAGTATGTTCTTTGTAGAACTGTTACTATGAGGTAGTATATTTACTTATAGAAAATTCTTGGCAAGTGATCATTTTGACAAAAACCATTCACTTATCCAGAAGGTCCATTTTTATCATAACACATGTGATAAGTGGCGGCCGGTTTGAGAACTCCTAGAAGACAGTGAGATTAAGTTTATAATGAATGGGAGAATTCTTTTCTTAGGCATTGGGGAAGATACTTACGAAACCTTAAACGAGGCTGTAAAGGGGAAGCTTTATGAGGTGCATTATGCCTCTGAACTAAAAAAAACGATAGATACGCTCCATAGTGCCTTATTCAATGTTGCTGTAGTGGACATAACATCCCCAGACATAAATGGTCTTTTATGCACACAGAGAATTAAGGATTTGTTTCCAGATATCTTTATCGTAGTTCTTACGGATCAAAATGGTGTTGTGGAAGCAGTGTACGCACTTAGAAACTGGGCAAACGATTACTTGGTCAAACCTTTTAATGCAAAGGAAATAGCAGCCGTTATCGAGAAGAATTTAAGCCTTCGGAAGATGTATCTCGAAAACATTAGACTTAAAAAAGAAATCTCGGAAATATATAAATATGACAATATCCTTACTCAAGACCCACGTATGCTTGAGATACTCGAGATGATTTCTCTTGTTGCAGAAACTGACTCTCCCGTTCTTATCGAAGGGGAAACAGGAACCGGTAAGGAGCTTATAGCTAGAGCAATTCACCAAAAAAGCCCTAGAAGAAACAACGAGATTGTAGCTATTAACTGTGGCGCTCTTCCTGAGACCCTAATCGAGGATGAACTTTTTGGTCATGAAAAGGGGGCGTTCACAGGAGCAATCCAGCAGAGAATAGGAAAATTTGAGTTCGCTGATAATGGAACTTTGTTTCTTGATGAGGTTGAAAGTATTTCTATACAAACCCAAGTTAAACTTCTCAGAGTTATTGAGGAAAACGAGTTTCAAAGGGTAGGAGGCAATGAAACCATAAGGGCTGATGTGCGAATTATTGCTGCATCAAACGTAGATATTGTTCAAGCAGTAGAAAGCCGAAAGTTTAGAGAGGACCTTTACTATAGACTCAACGTAGTTAATATAAAGGTTCCTCCGCTAAGAGAACGCAAGGGGGATATTCCACTTCTTGCCCAAAATTTCTTAAGAAAGTTTAGAAAAAAGCTTCATAAGGATATTCAAACCATCTCAGAGGATGCTCTTTCAGTTCTTATGGGATATCATTGGCCAGGAAACGTAAGAGAACTTGCAAACGTGATAGAGAGAACTGTGATTATGGCAAAGGATCCTATCATTACAGCTGATGAGATAGGGTTTTTAGTCAACCCGACAAGTAGCAGGCCCCATAACGGATTTAACTTCACGATGAGTGAGTCCTTACACGAAGTTCGAAAAAAGGTTGTTGAAACGGTAGAGAAAGAATATTTGGCGATGCTTCTTAAAAGGTTCAATGGGAGTATAAAGCTTGTTGCTGAACATTCCGGCATGACTCCGAGGGGCATTTATAAGATGATGAAAAAGCATGGACTAACTAAATACGACTTTAAATAGCCATTTATTTTACGCATCCAGATTTTTTCTAAAAACAACTAATAGCAACCAGAAAGAATGAGAACCTAGAGTTCCGAATAGGCGAACCTCTAGTTCACTAATAGTTTGACTGAACTTTGGTTAAAACAGTATGGATAGCTCTAACTATCTACGATTATTTAAGGTATTAAGCTATTAGAATTTTTTCTTTTTTTGGCACGGTATGTGCATAATTTATTTAATTAAATGACACAGAGGTGAGATATGGCGAAGCTTGTTGGGAGGGTTGTTACCCTAAATCTTACACATGGGCAACTCAAGGTAGAGGATCAACTGGGAAATGAGTTTACATTCAAAGTGCCACCCTTAGAGCTTATAGGGATTGAAGAAGGCGATAAAGTGAGACTCGACTTCTTAGGAACAAAGGTGAAAGTAGTAACGAAGATCGATTCTTTTAGAAATTAATCTGCAGCACAATAGAAGCATTACGGGATAGCCGGTTGTTAGTCCAGATAATTTGGAGGGATATATGGAAATTGATTTTGTAAGGGTTATCTATGAGGTTCTTGAAGTAGATCCCTTTGTGGGATTAATTCGTGTAAAGGATGAAAAAGGTGAAAGGTCGGACGTGAGAGTATCCATTGAGGTTAATAAAGGACTGCTTACAGAAATTAAAAAAGGAGATAAGTTGGAGGTAGTGATTAAGGGGGTGGCAAGTAAGATCTATTAGGAAAATAAATACCGAATCGGATCCTAATTAAGAGCGAGGTGAGATGATGCCTAAAATTGTTACTGGTGATGTACTTGAGGTTAATCTAACAGATGGATACTTGAAGATTAGAGAGGACAGTGGAGAAACGCATGTTATAAAGGCCATGATCTCCCAGCTCATAAGGACTGCTCCTGGCATGAAGATAGAGGTTGAGGTTCAAGAAGGACGTGCAGTATCCATTAAGCCTCTAGTAAAGCTGGCAAATCAAAGACATTAGCAGAGGAAAACAAGATGTTTGAATTATTCCAAAAAGACAACGAGTTTTTCCTTATCTTTGGAATTATCTCGGAAAGGGTTCTTCAAGGTATAAAACTCCTTAAGGATATGATGCAAGGATCGAGTGAAATAAAAGAGAAAGCAAGAATGATTAAGGGAATTGAAGAAGTAGCCAACCAAATAGTCTATAAGGCTATCGATCAACTGCGTAAATCTAAGGCCTCGATTGACTATGAAAGCACCTACACTTTAGTTACCCAGATGGACGATATATTAGACTACGTTGATGAAATCTCTGAGATAATCATTATACATGAGATTGAGGGCGTATTTCCTGAGGCAATGGCATTGATTGAGGTTTTAGAGAAAAGCGCTGAAGAGTTAACAAAAGGCATAAGTACGCTTAGAGACTCAGAGCAGACGTACAAAATTCATGATACCTGTGCTGAAATCAAGCGTCTTGAGGTTGAAGGAGACAGCATATTTAAGAAGGCTACCGCAGGCCTTTTTATAGATTTGCAGGATAAGGTCGAGGTAATTATATGGAAGGATATTTATAAAAATCTTGAGAGGGCGATAGATCGTTGTGAGAATGTAGCAATTAGCTTGGAGAAAATAGTTATTGATCATTCTTAAGTTTTTCAACTTAAGGGGGTGAACTGAGTATTGGTTTTCATAAGGATGACGGGAGAAGTCAAGGTCCTGGATAGAGAGGCTGGATATCTGAAGATTGAGGATAAAAGTGGTGCGGGCTACATGATTAAAGCCGATGCGGATCAGCTTGCTGGAATCTCGCCAGGAAACATAGTGGATGTAGAGATTGAATGGGCCAGAGGTAAGGCTAGTACTATCAGATGTATAGGAAAAGCTTAAGTAGAAAGTAAAAGAGATTACGGTCCAGTCAGAGCTGCTCTAGCATGTGAACATGTGATGCTTCTCAAGCGTTATGCAAATAGGGCAGCAGTTTTTCTTGATGGAGACGAATCTGCGGTAAATGCTGCTCTCAGGATTCTTTTTTGCTGAAAAGGGTTTTTCACTTCTGATAATTATCCTTCAAAGTTTACGTTACTCGGTATTTAAAAACATAGAGTGAGAAGCAAATGGAGATTAAAGAGAAGAAGATTGAGCATGAATTTGAAGCCAACGGCAAGTATGGTCTTCCAAAACCCTTATTTGACGATTCTTTTGTAGACAAAAAGGATCAGGAGGTGTCTCTCTACAATAAAATCTATGGGGATTATGGTGGTGATGATAAGGATGATAGGCCAAAAGAGATGTCTTCTCAGACTAGAGAGTTTTATACAAGAAAGGATAGGGAAATCGCAAACGGTTACGATTTAATAAGATGCTATATGCATGATATAGCAGGACATTCCCTCCTTACAAGAGAAGAAGAAGTTCAGATTGCAAAAGAGATCGAATATGGGAAAAGGATTATAGCAAGGGTAATACTAAGTTCTTCCCTGATGCTTAGAGAGGTAATCAATCTCGGAGAGAAATTAAGAAAAGGTATGCTTTGTGTAAAAGATATAACAAACAAACTCGATAATGAATTGGATGATGTTGAGGAAGAAGAAATTCTTGTTAGGGTAAAACGCGCTATAAATACTATTAAAAAGATCTGTCGGGATAACGAGATAATAAGGAAAAAAATCTACTTGGCTCCTAAAAACAGTAGGGAGACATTAAGACAAAAGATAAAGGAAAATAACGAAAGTATAGTCGCCTATTTGGAAGAAGTAAATCTCAACAAGCATCAGATGGATAAGATTCTCTCGATTGCTAGAAACTACATTAATCAGTTAGAAGATATTCAAAAGAAATTTAAAGAGGTTCAAAAAGATGGTGTAACAACGGAAGCGAAATGCAATCTAAGAAAGAAAATCCAGAGGATTATAATACAGATTCTATCAAGCAGCAGAGCATCCAAAAAGGGCTTGTCACCGCGAATATTTGAGAGGCAATCTCACGCTTGTGAAACAATGCCACTTCAACGAGATTGCCCGTCATCCAATATGGTTGGGGATAATTACAGACTTCGTTATGGATTATCGAAAAATCAAATCAGTATAAGAGAGGTAAGGAGACATGTTGTAAAGCTTAGAAGAACCCTTGAGAGAATCAAACGTGGAGTGGATAGAGTATACAGAGCTAGAAGAAAACTGATCGAGTCCAACCTAAGGCTCGTTGTAAATATAGCGAGAAAGTATATTAACCATGGTCTTCCATTTTTGGATTTAATTCAAGAGGGGAACATCGGGCTTATGAGGGCTGTTGATAAGTTTGAATATCATAGAGGATACAAGTTTTCTACATATGCTGCTTGGTGGATAAAACAGGGAATAACTAGAGCTCTTGCGGATCGTTCGAGAATAATAAGGGTCCCGATTTACATAACTGAGACTATGAACAGACAAGTGATCTGGGCTTCAAGGTCTCTAGTACAAGAACTTGGACGTGAACCTTTTCCAGAAGAAATAGCAGAAAAACTTAGTATGCCGATTGATAGGGTTACAAGAATTCTTAAAATCGTAAAGGATCCAATTTCACTCGAAACTCCGATTGGAGACGAAGAGGACTGTAGGCTTATTAACTTTATAGAAGATACAAATACTGCATTTCCTCTTGAGGTTCTTGAGATAAAGGAACTTGAGCGACTTATAAAAGGTGTCCTCTCTTCGATTCTCACCCCTAGAGAGGAAAGGATAATAAGACTCCGCTTTGGAATCGGAGGAGAAAAGGAACATACGCTTGAAGAATTAGGCCAGCAGTTTCAGGTAACCAGAGAGAGAATAAGACAGATTGAGGTAAAAGCGATAAAAAAGTTGAGGTATCCAGGCAAGGGCTATCCAATAAGGAGTTTTGTAGAAATATGTTAGATAAGTTCTTGTTCTGCATGAGATGTCAAACCTCAAGAATGGGAATAGGTATGATTTAAGCTGGGCTATCCACTAGGCTTGCTTCTATCTGTTTTAATGTGAGTCCGACGTAAGAGAATCAACTCTCTAGTGGATTTAGCTTTTTTAGGTCATTTTCAATACGATTCAAATCAGGTTTTCAAAATCATATAAGTAGCTTACTTACTTGGTTTTGATCCATAAATAAACTCTCCGTAGGGCTTAAGTGATACCTCTCCTAAAGGTACTATGTTCTAACCTTGCATTTGGTAATAGATAGAAAACACATGACAATTTTATAGACTTGAACTAATGGTTCTCTTTATGAACGAAAAGTTCATATCTAAGAAAACGTGTTAAAATTACACAGATTATAACTGCTTGTAACTACATGAGAATTTTCTAACCTCAGGTTCACTTAATCTCTGGCATGGTTAATGCGTATTAAATAATTAGAAAGGTATTAAGTGCGATAAAAGGAGAGATATAAAGATGGCTATTAAAAAGGTGGTGCTTTGAATGTCAAGGATGCAAAAGGCAGCGTCCATATAATTAGAGCGAAGCCAAATGACCTTATGAAAATAGAAAAAGGCAATAAAGTAGAAATACATCTTGACGGAAGTTGGGTTAAGTACATTAAGAAGCGATTCTCATAATACGGGTACATACCTTTTAAAAAAGAGGGGTGAAAAATAAGGCTGTGACTTCCAAGCTTGCCGGCAAAGTTGTTATGATGAGCATTCAAACAGGGTCTCTTAAACTTAAGGATGAGGAAGGCATCGAGCATAAGATTAAGGTTGCTGGTAAGCACCTTATGGGGATTAATCCTGGAGATAAAGTAGAGGTAGAAATCAGAAAGGGTAAAACCAAATCGGCAACGAAGCTCCCTGAAATACAAACAGTTCATCCAGCACTTATTACCGAGCCTGCCTCAGAAGCTGAAAAGTCCGAATTTGGAGAAGAAAACTCCTAGTAGAATAAACATAATATGACTTTGACTCTTACTTAGGGTTTCTCAGATAGATTGCGGACTTAAGCTTATGTTGTTTAAACGGTAGCTAGTACTAGTAGAAGTTAATAATAACGCCTCCTATTTATAGGAATCGAGGAGAAGAATGAAAAGGGAAAAGTCAGCAAGATGCCGCTTTTGTGGGAAATCCATTATGAGAGGCGAGTTTCAGGATGTTCATCTTGAGGGGAAGGTAGCCTGTTTTAATTGCTATACTCACCTTAACGATACGATCGAAAAAATACAGAGGTATAGGATGCTCTTTCATTACTACTGGGGAGGAAAACAGCCTTGGGCTATAAGGCGAAGCAGGAAAACATGATAGGTCGTTATGAGTCCGATATTCAAAAGGACGAAAAAGGAGGTGAAATAAATGCTTAGAGCTTTAGCGATTGCCGTAGTAATTATCGTTGCTCTAGCGGGTATGACTTCAGCCGCGAAGAAGGCGACTACCCCCACGACGATCTCGGGCGAGGTGGTCTCCATAGATACACCAACTGGTGCTCTTACCGTGAAGGATAGCATGGGAAAAGAGCACAAAGTAAAACCTACCGATCCTAAGGAGCTAGATCAGCTCACCGTAGGTGATAAGGTAACGGTCGAGACAGCGGATGGTAAAACCTCTGTCAAAAAGCAGGAGGTCAGTACACCCGCTCCTTAACAGACAGTACCTACAACGCGAGCAACAAAATAGACACATTTTCCCGCCGTTGCCTCTCGGTGCTCTATGTGCCCGCTTCACGGGCACATAGAGCTATGTTATCTGTGGTTATTTTCCAGAACAGTTTGGAAATATGTCATTCATAAAACATACACTAATCCTTTCTCCTGTAGTTTATTATAAAGACTCATACTAGACTTATCTCCATGAGGTCAAGGAGGTCAAATCCTTTATACCTCATCAATTAACCTATTCAAAGATTCTTAGATCTAAAGTGCGTATACTAGTTTTAGTATGTATACAACTATTTGATTGCATTGGTTTTTTAGAAACGTCCCCGGCGGGATTCGAACCCACGGCCTCAGGATTAGGAATCCTGCGCTCTATCCTTCTGAGCTACGGGGACTTCGAATGATTTCAAGAAGTTACAACTCACTAACAGCTTTGAATCGAGTTTCCATTAGTTATTTTCTACTTGAGTTGGGATTCTACCTAACACCTTCCAGCTATGCAAGGTAGGTGTATTTCGGCCGGTATAACAATGAATGATAATTGTTGATATGGACTCTTTTCGGTATAACCAAATGGAGCAGTATTTAATTCACTCTTTATTTTTCTTCTTTAAATAAAACAGAAAACAAGGCAAATACCAAACATACTGTAATAAA
>Ga0209324_10002337_pt1 | contig 13062 bp, 8 predicted proteins | sample Rifsed19ft3_FD_184015 | JGI IMG/M metagenome (GOLD analysis project Ga0209324, IMG submission 184015) | Soil microbial communities from Rifle, Colorado, USA - sediment 19ft 3 (version 2) | ecosystem: Environmental > Terrestrial > Deep subsurface > Rock core/Sediment | place: Rifle, Colorado...
CCGCCTCCGCCGCCGGTACCGGTTGAAGTGCCGGTAACGGTCAAGTTAGTGACTCGCAGAGTGGTAACTTCTCCAGTATTGCTGGTAACACTATTGAAAGAGGCGTCGCCGGTGGGAGTGATGAAGTAATCGTTGCCTTGGCCGAATAAAACCGTTCCCAAAAACCGGGCGCCGTTCAAAACGCTATCACCAAGAACCGTGAAAGTTTGGGTCACCAAACCGGAAAGATCGACCGGAAACTTAAACTTCAAACCCAGGATCTCAAAACTTTCGCTGAGCTTGTATCCCATCACGTCGTTGACATCCGCAATCGGCACTTGGACGCTGGGAGAAAAAACGCGCTTGAGGCGCTCCCTACTAAGCGGGGATAGTTGAGACCAGCCCAAAACTGCTATCAATAACCCCGCTACCACTGCGAACAGTTTTAGAAAACGATAGGAAGGGCGCGGCTGAAATTGTTCCATTGTCCGCACCGGAATTTGTGGAGAAATCGAAGGTAAGAGTGGGGCTTGGCCACCCGATTCTCCGGTTCTCATCGTCTCCAAATCCCTCTGGTCGTACCGGCGCTGACCACCATTGGTGCGTTCGGCCCGAATCGCTCCATCTTTCTCCCAACGGCGGAGAGTCTCCGGATGTACTCCCAACTGTTCGGCGGCTTGGGAAATCTTTAACGGGGTTTTCGCGGAGCGTTCTCCGCTTTTGTAGGCTTCGAGATTGGTGAGAGAGTAACGGCGCTGGCCGCCTTTGGTTCGAAACGGTTTCAAAATCCCTTTGCGATCCCAACGGCGGAGAGTTTCGGCGGAAACGCCGAGAAAAGAGGCGGCTTTGGAAACAGGAAGCGTTCGATTGGGCAGATTTTCAGACATTGGGCAGTCTTGCAATCCTCCAGACAATGTTTAAGTCTGATGAGGTTTGCTGAGGTAATTCTTAGCAGGATTGGAACGAGAATGTCAAGAAAGAGAGACTGGTGTCCCCGGCAGGAGTCGAACCTGCAACATGCACCTTAGGAAGGTGCTGTTCTGTCCAGTTGAACTACGGGGACTAGAACGCTTCCGAAACTGCCTCACTCAAGGCCTGAAAGTATTTTAACATCTCACCTCCTTTAGAAACCCTAATTCGACACATCCCATAAGGCAACTTTCCCTTCTTCTTGCCCTTTAACACCTCGGTACTGACAAAGTCTTCAACTGGAATGCCGACTACTCCTGACCAAAACTCTAGACACCGATCATGATCCATGTCCTCAAAAATCCTGATACCTGCCTTTAACCTATCTTTAGGGAGACTAAAAATTCTCCTTATGCCGGTGACAAAAACTTTCACCAACCGGGGATCACTGTTCGTCAAAATAAAATCCTTCTTGTTTCCTTCGCCCCAGTAAAGCGCAGTCGCAAAGATCAGCCGCTCCTTATCGGTTAAAGAACCAATCACTCGCCTAGCCCTAAGCTGTGCTTTTTCTTCCGCAATCCTTTTTCGCTTGATACTTCCACCCCTCTTACCGAGCCAGTTCTTCCTGTACTCCAGAGCCACTTCCACCTCACGAACATATCGGAAAGCGGTCCCGTAACCTACCCCTACCGCTTTCGCCATTTCTGGCAGACTCCAACCTATTTTCCTCAGGCGCTCAAGCTCTTTAATCTTTTTGGAAGAAATTCTCTTCCGCATGAGCTGAGCATATATCATAATGAACACCAAATCAAAACTAGTAATGATTGGTTATATCCAATTGAGATACAGAAGAGATTAAGTATAATGTAGTGGTCGGGGCGTAGGTCATCGGGACGCCCGCCTGGGCGGGCTATCTTTTCCGCACAGCGGAAAAGGAGAACGCTCGCGGGGTGGGCGGTGGTAAACTCAGATATCGGGGTGTGGCTCAGCGGTAGAGCGCTCGCTTCGGGTGCGAGAGGTCGGCGGTTCAAATCCGCCCACCCCGACCAGACTTGGGTGACGAGAGGAGTGAATCCGCTTTTAGTGGATAACGCCAGCAGGTGCTGGCGATATGCCAATTCCCGCCGCCCCGACCAGATAATGTTCAACCTGACTGAAGAAATCAACCGCATCGACTGGAAGGTCTTTGCCCGGAGAATGCTTTCCAACGTCCTCATCCTAGGGGCTATCTTTTATTTTCTCTTTTCCTTTTGGGACGTGATCCGGCAGGAAGCGCTCTACGCCTACTGGAGAATCCGCGGCCAGGTGTTCACCGTGGACGAAGTCAAGGATGTGGAACCGCCCAAACCCAGCCCGTTCGCTGCCCTGCTCGGCCAACCGACCCCCCTGAAAGTTATTCCAAAATCTACGCAGTTCGGAATTGTGATCGAGAAAATCGACGTGAATTCGCCAATCATCGCCGATGTCTCAACTTCCGACAAGCGCGCCTATCTCGCCGCGCTGCAAAAAGGTGTCGCCCACGCAAAGGGAACAGTAAAACCGGGCGAGGTTGGCAACAGCTATCTCTTCGCCCACACGACACTCGACTTTTGGAACTACGGCCCTTGGGCCAGCGTTTTCAACCTGATCCGGAAGCTGGAGAAGGGAGATCGAATTGTAATCTTTTATAAGGGGAAGAGATTTGACTACTATGTTAAGGGCAAGGAAATTGTTTCCGGATTCAACACCACCCCCCTCACCCGAACCTTCGACACTCCCTACTTGACCCTGCAAACCTGCGATCCCCCGGGAATCGCAATCAACCGGCTGATCATCACGGCCGAGTTACGCTAAGATTAAGCAATGGCGGAGCGAACGATAGTTGTTTTCAAACCGGATTCGGTGGAGCGCGGGCTCGTGGGAGAGATTCTCTCCCGTTTTGAGCGCGCCGGATTGAGAATCGTCGGCTCCAAAACGCTCACCGTCACCGAGGAATTTGTGTCCCATCATTATCCCGACAAAACCGATTTCCTGCGCTCCATGGGAGTTAAGTCTCTGGAGAACTACGCCGAGGCAGGGTTAGACCCGTTCAAAGAGATTGGAACCGACGACCCGGTGGAAATCGGCCGTAATATTCGGAAGTGGAGCATGGAATTCCTATCCCGCGGACCGGTGATCGCCTTCGTGCTGGAAGGGAACAACGCTGTAGCTAACGTTCGCCGGTTGGTAGGAAAAACAATTCCTTCCACGGCGGAATCCGGCACAATCCGCGGCGACTACTCCGTGGACTCCTCTATTCTGGCGAATCGGGAGAAACGAGCCGTCCACAACCTCGTCCACGCCTCCGGTACCGTCGAAGAAGCCGGGGAAGAGATCAAACTCTGGTTCAAGGAAGACGAATTGGTTTAAAGCCGTTCCGGCGTTTCAATTCCCAAAAGCGTTAAGCCATTTTTAAGAACCTGCGCGATCGCTAGGGTTAAGACCAGCCGCAGATCTTTGTTTTCTTTCGCCTTGATAATCGGCGCGGCGGCGTAGAAGCTGTTGAAGCGCTGGGCCAGCTCAAAAAGATAGTTGCCGAGGAGGTTCGGGGAGTAGGTTTTCGCCGCCTCCACCACCACCTCGGGGAAGCGGTAGATGTAGCGGAGCAACGGCATCTCCGCTTCCCCAGCTAATGGCTTATGACTAATGGCTAATTGCTTGAGCGTCTTCGCTTTGCGAAGAACGCTCGTTGCCCTAGCGTATGTGTACTGAAGATACGGAGCACTGTTTCCCTCCAGTAAAAATAGTTTTTCCCAGTCGAAGATGATATCGGTTTGGGGTTGGTGTGAAAGATCGAAGTATTTCAACGCTCCGACCCCCACCGCTCGGGCAATGTCCTCATTTCCGCCGGTTAGTTTCTTCGCCCGGGCGATAGATTCATCCAAAACGTCCTCCAATTGAACCGTCTGACCGCGGCGGGTGGAGAGCTTGCCCTCGGCGAAGCGAACCAGCCCGTGAGCCACGTGGACGAATTCCCGCCCGTCGGCCCAACCCAACATCTTCGCCGCCGCAAAGACTTGTTGAAAATGCAGTTTTTGGTCGGAGCCAACTTCGTAAATAATCGTTTGCGGGTCCCACTCTTCCATCCGAAACTTAATCGTCGCTAAATCGCGGGTAAAGTAGGTGGTCGCTCCGTCGCTCTTAACCAGAATTGCCGGAGGAAGGGTCGGAAAATCGATAATTTCCGCTCCATCGCTCTTTCTGGATAAACCTTTCTTTCGAACTTCCGCAATCACAGCCGGCATCCGGCCCTCGTAGAAGCTCTCCGGGTAGGTATAGTCAAATTCCACTCCGAGAAGAGCATAAATCCGCTCAAACTCCTTCTTTGATAGGTCCACCACCGCTTGCCAGACCGTTCGCGCTTCCTTATCGCCGCTTTCCAGCTTCAGAAACCACTCCCGCGCCTCCTCCATCAGCTTTGGTTTCTCTTCCGCCTCCCGGTGAAATTCGACGTAGAGCTCCTCCAGTTTGTCGATCGTCAAACTATTGACGGTTAACTTCTTATGGCTGATTTGGCGCAGCAAGATCCCAAACTGCGTTCCCCAATCTCCAAGATGATTGTCCCCCACCACCTTGTATCCTGAAAACTTGTGCAGATTGTAGAGCGCCTGGCCGATGACGGTCGAACGCAGATGGCCGATCCCGAACCGTTTGGCGATGTTGGGAGCGGAGTAGTCAATTACGATCGTTTTCCCTTTGCCAAGATCGGAAGAACCGTAACGGTCCGCTTCCTTGCCAACCCGCACCGCCTCTTTAACCAAGACCGCGTCACTCAACCAGAAATTAAGGAATCCCGGCTTCTCAACCTGAATTTCTGCCACCCAATCCTCTAACGAATCTCCGAGCTTGATCTTGAGCTGATTGGCGATCTCCAACGGATCGACGTCCATCTCGCGCGCCACTTCCAGAGCGGCCGGGGAAGCAAAATCCCCAAAACTATCCTGTTTCGGGTGTTCTAGGGGAGATCGGAGGTCCAGGCGGTAGAGTTCCCGGACGGCGGTTTTGATGGCGGCTTCGATTTCTAGTCTCATCTTTCAGCATCATACCAAAAATTGCGGCCGTCGCTCCGCACCGTCACCGTCCCGTTCAAATCGGTTCTCAGGAGGGTGATCCCGAGCTTAGCAAACAGATTAAGTGTCTGCTGATGGGGATGGCCGTAGCGGTTCTTTGCGCCAGCGAAGATAACGGCAAGTTCGGGCCGAACCCTTCGCAAAAGCGGTTCATAGCTGCCGTTAACCGAACCATGGTGCCCCACCTTTATCAAATCAACGTCGATAGTGACACCGAGACGATTTTGAACGTCCTTCTCGACATCTCCCAGGAGAAGGGCTTCAAAATCTTGGTAATCCAAGAGCATGACAATCGATTCGTTGTTGACGTTGCCATCGCGGAAATTATCAACCGGCCAAATCAGTTGCAAGGAAAGTTCATCCAACCCAATCCTCCCCCCGACCTGGGCAGAAAGAATCTCCGCCCCCTCTTCTTGGACCAGCTTCTGGAACTTCTCATAACCCACCGTGTCATAAAAACTGGGATAGTACAGGATCCGGCCCACTTTGTATCGTTCAATTACGGGAATGAGACCGGAAAGGTGGTCGGCGTGGGGATGAGTCAACACCAGCAACTCAATCTCCCGGTCCCACGGGAGTAAATCCCTTCCCAAGTAGGTCAGGATTTGGTCGTTGGGGCCGCCGTCAATCAGGATTTGGGTTGTTCCTTTCTCGATCAAAATCGCGTCCCCCTGCCCCACATCGTAAAACCTAACCAAGAGGCCTCTTTCTCCAGATAAGGAAGTAATAAAACGCGGCCCAATCGTCCAAAAAATTAGCAGAAATGTTCCGAGAATAATCCCGAAAATCAGCTTTTCAATTGTTTTTCGGTTGATCGCTGGTAGAGAAACCATAATCCTCCTCCTAGGACGACAAAATATAGGATGAGAGCAATCCAAGAAAACGGAGAAACCGCCAGATATCCCACTCTAAGAGCGGAAAAACGCTCCACAACCCAGATAAAGTAGTCCAAAAATAGCCTTACCGGGAGCAGTATCATAGTCGCTATACTGCTGACAAACAATCCTATTGTGGCTGTAACCAAGCCAATATAAGTAATTATCGGGATTGTCCAGAGTACCAAAGCGTTAACTACTGGAGAAATAACCGAAATTGTCCCAAAATGGTACGCCAAGAGGGGCCAGACCAGGATTTGGGCGGAAATTGTTGTTAAAAGGTCTTCTCGGAGTAAGAAACCCTTGCCCGGTATGAGCCGGTCGAGCTGGGGAAGTACCAAGATCAGTCCCAGAGTAGCCAGAAAAGATAGCTGGAAACTTAGTTCCGTCACCCATAAAGGTCGAAACACCAACATCACAACCACCGTTAGCAGAAATGCTCGCAGAGCGTCATTTTGGCGGCCAAAAATCGTTCCCAGCAGGGCAATCGAACCCATTATCGCCGCCCTGACCACAGGAGGATTGGCCCCTACCAAAAAGACAAAAGCAATTAGGAATGTGAGAGTGATAAAAAAGCGGATTTTTGGTGGGACGAAGACCAATGACCGCGCCAGGGTGTTGATGACGACGGTAATGTTGAAGCCGGAGACCACGACCACGTGCAGAGTACCGGTCACCCGTAGCGCTTCGTAAAAATCCGGCGGGAAACCGGACTTGATTCCCAGAATGGTCCCCAAAAGCAGGGAGGCGTGGGGCTCCGGCAGCCCCGATCGAACAAATTCGGTGATGGATTGGCGCAAACCATCTAAAAATTCCATCACTTGACGGTTATCAGGCCATTGATTTGGGCGTAAGTCTTGGGACCGATACCGGAAACGTTTTGGATCTCAGAGATAGTTTTGAAAGGACCGTTCTTCTTTCGGTAGTCGATAATCCTCTGAGCAATAACCGACCCAATCTTAGGCAGAGATTCCAAGTCCGTCGCCGAAGCCGTGTTGATATTGATCGGAAAACTTTCGGCCGGTTCCGCGACCAAATCAGTTTGAGAGGGAGCCGGTGAAAAACCCTGGGCTTGGAGATTGGGCCGAGACGTGTTGAGTTGGGAAATTCCTACTCCCAAAGAAATACCCGATCCAAGAAGGATCGCGCCGGAGAGAACGACCACCAAAATTGGGCGATTCCGTTCGAAAAACTTCCCCATCGGTTTGGGGGCAGGAGTCAGAGAATAACGAAGTTAATGAGATTATCGGGGATGAAAATGGTTTTTGCAACTTTCTTCCCGTAAAAGTGGGACTTAACGGAATCCAAATCGGCCGCTAATTCGGTGACGGAGGCCTCCCGAATCCCCGCCGGCAGCTCCAACTTCCCCCGCATCTTCCCATTGACCTGGACGACAATCGTCACTGTTTCCTCGGCGATCAGTTTGGGATCGTGCTTGGGCCAGGGCTGGCGGTGGATGCTATCGCGCTCACCCAAACCGTGCCACAGTTCTTCGGCCAGATGCGGCGCGTAAGGCGCCAGCACCTGTAGGAAGACCTCCCAATCTTCGATTGATAATTGATAATTGCTGATTGCTAATTGGTTTGTGAATTTCATCATCTCCGCTATCGCCGTGTTGAACTTAAGCGAAAGCGTGTCTTCTTCTACCTTCTTGATGAGCTGGTGAAGCTTCCTCTTCAGTTCCCCACTGTCGACTGTCAACTTCCGACTGACAACTTCCTGTTGCGCTTTCCAAACCCTGTCCAAAAACCGCCGCACTCCCAAAACTCCTTTGGGATCCCAGGCAATCGTCTGCTCGAAAGGCCCCATAAAAGCCTCGTAGAGGCGAAAAGTGTCCGCACCGAACTCCACCACCACCTCGTCTGGATTAACCACGTTTTCGCGCGATTTGCTCATCTTCTGCCCGTCCGGTCCCAGCACCACGCCGTGGGAGGTCCGTTTAGCGTAGGGCTCAATCCCCGGAACCAGTTTCAGATCGGCGAGCACCTTGTACCAGAATCGGGAGTAGAGCAGATGCAGCGTCGTGTGCTCCATTCCCCCGTTGTACCAGTCCACCGGCAGCCAATAATCCATTTTCTTCCGGTCGGCAAACCGCTTATCATTCTTGGGATCAAGGTAGCGCAGGAAGTACCAGGAGCTCCCAGCCCAGTTTGGCATGGTATCAGTCTCTCTTCTCGCCTGCGAATCACAGATAGGGCAATGCACTTCGACCCATTTTTTGATTTCGGCGAGCGGAGATGCGCCGGTCTCGGTGGGCTTATAATTTTCGACGAAAGGCAACCCCACCGGCAGTTCTTCTTCAGATACTGTCACTACCGCGTGTTCTTTGCCATCAATTTTACTGAAGTCGTATCCCTCTCGGGCCTCTTTTTTCTGCTTTTCGCTTTTCTCCTCCCAGCAGTTGCGGCAGAAGATAATGGGAATCGGTTCGCCCCAATAGTGCTGGCGTGAGAAAATCCAATCGCGCAGTTTGTAATCCACCGCCCCCTCACCCATTTTTTTCTGCTCCAAAAATTGAGTAATTTTATCAATCGCTTCTTCTTTCTGCAAACCATCAAATTGGCCTGAATTAATGAGAGTCCCCTCTCCTTCAAAGGCCTCGTTTGGGAACCTTGATTCCTTCTCGTTTTTGACGACCTCCTTGAGCGGAAGATCGTATTTTTTGGCAAACTCAAAGTCGCGCTGATCGTGGGCGGGTACAGCCATGATCGCTCCGGTCCCGTATCCTGAAAGAACGAAGTCCGCCACCCAAACCGGTAGTTTCTCTCCCGTGAACGGGTTCTGGGCGAAAAGGCCCGTGAAAACTCCGGTCTTGTCCTTCAGCTCTTCCTGCCGCTGCAGCTCTGATTTATTCAAGGCTTTTTTGACATAATCTGCCACCCCCGACCGCTTATCACTCGCTATCAAATCCAAGTAATCTTGTGCCTTCTCTGGAGAAAGAACTAAAAATGTGGCTCCGTAGAGTGTATCCGGGCGGGTAGTGAAAACGGTTATTTCAGATTTATGATCTAAAATCTTAAATTTTATTTTCGCACCAACGCTTCTCCCGATCCAATTGATCTGTTGGGCTTTAATATCTTCCCGGTAATCTACGGACTTCAGGTCGTCAATCAGCCGGTCGGAGTAGGCCGTGATCTTTAGCAGCCACTGACTCTGCATCCGGCGTTCCACGGGAGTGCCGCAGCGTTCGCACTTTCCCGCTACCACCTCCTCATCGGCCAGATTGGTTTTGTCTTTGGGGCACCAATTCACCGGAATTTCTTTCTTGTAGGCCAAACCCTTCTTGTAGAGTTGGAGAAAGATCCACTGGGTCCACTTGTAGTAATCCGGATCGGTGGTGTTGATCTCGCGCTCCCAATCGAAGGATAGACCCCAAGATTTGGCCTGTTTCTTGGCGTTGGCGATGTTTTCTTTGGTGGTGATGGAAGGATGGATCCCGGTCTTGATGGCGTAGTTCTCTGCCGGCAGACCGAAGGCGTCCCAGCCGATCGGAAAAAGAACGTTGTACCCCTGCATTCTCCGGAGGCGGGCGACCGCGTCGAGGCAGCAGTAGCTTCGGCCATGACCGACGTGCAGGCGTTCGCCGGAAGGATAGGGAAACTCGATCAAGATGTAGCGTTTTTCCTTCTTTGAAAAATCAATCCCCCGATAGAGACTCTCTTTCTCCCAGTACTTCTGCCATTTGGGCTCAATTTTCTGGTGGTCGTAGGTCATATTCAGGACGAGTATAACCCAAGTCGCACGGAACCCGCAAAAGCGAAGCCGATTAATGTCTGAGCAGAGACGTTTCCGAGAAACGGAAAGGAGCAGGGCTATGAAACCCCCCGCTTCCGTTTCGGGGATTGGCGAGTTGCGAGTGACTTGACATCAACGTTTTGAATATGCCATAGTTTTTCTTGCCGTGACGGTAAGTACTCAGAAACGGCTTGGTTATAGGGAGAAGAGATATCGTAACCTATAACGTAGTGGGAAAGTAGACCGATAACTAATCCTCCTTCGCTTGGGGGAAAAGTTACGGAAGGACCTAAGGCCTGCCATGGAAAACGACCTGCTTGAAAAACTCATTCCCGTAAGTGAGATAGTCAAACGCTCCGGCGTGGGCTACCACACTCTCCGCTACTACACCAAGATCGGGCTCTTGCCTTATATGTCTCGTCGCCTTCCTTACCCCGACGCTCCTTCCACCGTCGGTCATTATCCGGAGAAAGTCCTAGAAAGTCTGAAGAAAATCGCCGAACTCAAGAAACAGGGCTGGGATAATGGAAGGATCAAAAAAGAACTGGAAAACCCCCAAATAGTGCCTTCTGCCGCAATTACTCCAGAGCCAGCCACGCCAATCCCGGTTCTCCCTCCGCTTCTCCCGCCTCCCCCGCCACCATCACCAACTCCCCCCAGTCTGGACCCAATAATTTTAGGGGAGGAGCGTAAGCACAACGAACTTCTAAGCCAAATTTCCCATTTCTTGACCAACATGATTCGCGTTCCCCTGCCCGCCCATGAACCGATTTTGGCAAAAATTGCCAGCCACACCCTTACGCTTGCGTTGGTTTTTGGGACAATTGCAATTTTGGCGCTGGGATTTTCGGACCTCACCCGTGAACGCATTCAAAGAATCTTTGGCGGATTCTGGGACCAATACGTCGAGCGAATCGTGCCTGGAAATTTCTTGGGAATCGCCCAGATTGCCGATCCGATTGTCGATACAAATGATGTACTAGAGTATAGTGAATTCGATTTAACCAGATGGCTGCATTCCAAAATTCCTTTCCTTTTCGATACGGGAAGATTTCTCGGTACTCTGTTCTTTGGCGAAACCGGCGATTACTTTATTAGCCCGTTGGGTGTGGCTTCGCTCAAAGATCTTCGCGCCGTCGCGATTGTCGCCGATTCTCTTGAAGCAAAGGAAGGAATTTTTGGAAGCATCAAAGTAGATTCATTAAACGTCGAAAACCTCACCGTTTCCGGAACCACCACCGGAGTGACGGGAACGGGAGGAGGAGGCGGAGGGATCGCCACCGGCGGCGATGCCGACACCCTGGAAGGGCAGGGTGGCGATTACTACCTCAATTGGAGCAATTTCACCGGAACACCGGTGATCCTCTCCTCCCTAGACGGGGTCTCCAACAACGAAGGAAACATCGATCTGATCGCGGGAGCGAATATCGTCATTACTCCCGACGACGGGGCGAATACGATCACGATCACCTCCATCGCCGGATCGGACGCCGATACCCTCGACGGTTTAGATTCTCTCCAGTTCCTCCGCTCCGACACCAGCGACAGTTTCACCGCCGGCACGCTAACAATCGCCGACGGAACGACCCTCACGGTCAATTCCACAGCGATCAACCTGGGCAACGCGGTCACCGATCTGGTGATCTTTAACGGTGCCATCGATTCCGACATCATTCCCAGCCTGAATGCTCAATACGACATCGGCTCAGCCGGGGTGCGCTGGGACATCGGTTACTTCGATGAGATCGTCGTCAATACCCTTTCGGCTGGAGCGAGCGATATCTCCGGCACGATCTCTTCCGATTTCTCGATCAACACCGACAACGCCTCCGCTGATATCCAGGACGCCACCCTCACCTTCATCCGGGGCACCTCCTCTCCCAACGCCGTTCTCCGCTGGGATGCCACCCTGGACCGCTACCGGTTTGAAAGCTTTCCAGTCTATTTCGATTCCAATCTGATCTCCGCCTCGACCGTGGAAGGCACCCAGCTGATCTCGACCGTCGCCACCGGCACCGCTCCCCTCACCGTCGCTTCCACGACCCTCGTCGCCAACCTGAACGCCGACCTCTTCGATGACCTCAACTCCGACCAGTTCCTCCGCTCCGATACCGATGACTCTTACACCGGCACCGGCACCCTCACGACCGACTCAGGAACAACGGTTGACATCAACGGCACCCTCGCCTGGGGCGGGGCGACGGTGACGGAGGCGCTGGACATGAATGCCAGCATCATCAGCAACATCGGCAACGACGGGACGGATTTCGACACGGGGGGAGGGCTCACCCTGGCGGGAGACCTGACCGTCAGCGGGGGGGAGATCTTTCTCACTCCGGTCGCTTCCTCCGGATCGACGACCGAAGGCACGGTCTACTACGACTCCGACAACGACAAACTCTTCGTCTACGCCAACGGAGCGTTTGCGAGATTGGCGACGGATATGACGAAATACACCGCCACCGATGCCGCCCTCGCTAACGCCGGCTACGTCGAGATCGCCCACAATCAATCGACCAACGACCTCTCCCTCACCGCCTGGTACTACGACAGCCTCCTCGGCCAATGGCGTACAATCGAGAACTTTACAACCACAAAAGACCTCGACCTATGGAGCGAATTTAATCCCCTCTTTACCCAAAAGCTAAAAACCGCCAGCGTCAAGCTCCAATTCAAGGAGGATAACCTTGGTACCGGTGCGGACGGGGCGATCACGGTTTCCACGAACACCAACATCAACGCCACTAGCTTGATCGCCGGTCGCGCCTGCGCCGACGGTGGGGACGCGGTTTACTACAACATCACCGCCTTGACTTCCACAAATGCGACTCTCACCGGCCCGCCATCTTCCGGCTGTTTGAACGTCGGCGATGAGGTTCTTCTGATTAACTTGCAAGGAACAAATTCCGCCTTCGGCAACACCGGCAACTATGAAACTCTGCGCGTCCAAAGCGTTTCCTCCAACGTGGTTACCTTCACTAATTCCAAAACAAAATTCTACGGCGATGGTGCCAGCGATGATACCAACTTGGGCACCGCCCAAGGAACCCAAAGGGTCCTTCTGCAACGCGTTCCCAACTACACTAGTGTGACCGTTAACACCACCATCAACTTCTTCCCCTCGACTTGGGACGGGATCAAAGGCGGCGTAATGTTCTTCCGGGCGACGGGAGCGGTTTCGGTCAACGGCACGGGAACGATCAATGCCAATGGGGTCGGGCACCGGGGAGGAACAGGTGGGGCTGCGGCGGGAGCGGCGCCGAACGGAGATGGGGGCGACGGAGGTGAGGCTTTCTGCGGGATCGGCGGAGCCGGTGGGGCAACCAACGGCAGCAACGGCGCCGCCGGTGGTGGGGCAGGTTATGAAAACGCGGCTTACGATGGGGGAGATGGTTCTTGCGGAGGCGGGGGCGGAAGCGGGACCAATACCGGATTAGGTTCAGCGACCCAGGGTGGTGCGAGCGGGGGCGGGCACA
>Ga0209324_10002341_pt1 | contig 13048 bp, 10 predicted proteins | sample Rifsed19ft3_FD_184015 | JGI IMG/M metagenome (GOLD analysis project Ga0209324, IMG submission 184015) | Soil microbial communities from Rifle, Colorado, USA - sediment 19ft 3 (version 2) | ecosystem: Environmental > Terrestrial > Deep subsurface > Rock core/Sediment | place: Rifle, Colorado...
TACCGGGGATGCCATATCGTGCAAATATCCATCTCCTGTCCACAATACGAACAGATAAATGGGTCATTCCCAGTACTCTCCATATATCTCTCCCGATACCTCTTCTGCGCTATTATCTTTATCGCCCCCTTCACTACTTTCTTGACCTTGGACAAGGCTTCTTGAATTATCCCCTTTACCTGTTCAAACGTCTTTGTCGCTTGTACCCCATAATACCTTATCCTCTTAAACCCCTTCGGCAGTATATGCTGGATCATCCTCCCTATAAACGTATACACATCCACTCGCTCTTCTTCTACACTCTCCGTCTTATGCGATCGGTAATGATATCTTACTGTCTCACCATCATATCCATCTATTCTCCTTATCGATATCGGCGGACTCACTACGTATCTCGCTAAATACCTTGCCAAATTCTCATATCGATCCGGCACTTCCCCCTTTTGTACATTTGCTACAAACCCTTTCGGATAGCTCCTATAACATCTATCCACTAACTGCTCTATCTCTTCCGTATCTATTCTCTCCCTTATCATCTCCAGTAAATACCACTGCCACTTCTTATGCAACATCGGATACGGTAAATACTCCATATGTTCCCACTCCCTACTATTCTTATCCATACCCCCACTCGTCGCTATTATATGAAGATGGGGATTATACTGCCCGCTTCTTCCATGCGTCTGTAATACTACTATGTATCCTCCCCGTATCTCCTTCCTACTGACTCTACTAAAAAAATCATCCAGACACTTTACACCACATGACATGAGACTCCCCAATAACTCTTCCTCATGATTATAAAACGTCTTCCTTAATTTCTCCGGTATTGTCAATACGATATGCCGATAGATCACTCCCTCGTACAACATCTTGCTTACCTGACTTACCCACTCATCCACATACACCTTCCCACATCTCAAACATAATGTACTCTTACAACTCATCGATACTACTCGACTCCCCTGCCCGCAACTCATACACAAATACCCTATATACCCCATCTCCTCAGCGTTGCCACAACTCAACATCCTCTCTACTTGTTCTTCGTAGTACCCTTCGCTATACCTCGGATACCTATTCTTAAATCCCTCCCAGTGATCGGCAAATATCTGCTTGAATACATTCCATCCCTTCACCTCTTCCGCCTTCATAGGTTTATCATTATAGACACTGTCATTTCATATTACGACCCCTAATCTTATACCACTACCTCACTGAAACCCGCTTGAATAAAATGAAAATTCCTATACAATCAAGGTAAGCGTGCCCTTGGGGAATTGTCCGGTTTGCATAAGTTCCTGGGTTTCTTTATCAAGGCATTCCGGATGTTTTAAAGTAATGCGGGTAGCCTGCGTGGCCATGGGGCTATCCACAAAGACCTGAAGATGGTCTAATTTCCCCTCCCTGGATAACTGATTCAAAATATAAAGAATGTCCTGCGTCCGTCCCACGGCAAAGGCAGGAATAATCACATTGCCACCCCTTTTTAGAGACTCTGCTACGGCATGGGCAAATTCATCGATGGTTTCTGTAATTCCCTTGTGTTTCCGGTTGCCGTACGTTGATTCAACAAATACAAAATCCCCTTCATCGATAGGTGTCGAGTCTTTAATCAAGGGCAAATTCTTCTGGCCGAGATCGCCGGAGAAGACCAGCTTCTTTTCGTGCGTATCGTCCTTTACCCATAACTCAACAATGGAAGAACCCAGGATGTGCCCTGCATCCTGAAAACGCACCCTGCTCCCATTCCCCAAATCTATGACCTTGTTATAAACAACCCCTTGAAAGTAAGCCAGACTATCAACTGCCTCTTGGATGGTATACAACGGCTTCACGGGTGGTTTTCCAGCCCTTTATCGCCTTTTATTTTCCCATTCCGCATCCCGTTCGTGTATGTGGGCAGAATCCAGCAACACAACACCGCTCAGGTCCACAGTGGCGCTTGTAGCAAGTATCTTTCCTTTAAAACCGTCTTTCACGAGTTTGGGGATAAGACCTGGATGGTCAAGATGGGCATGGGTTAATAAGAGATATTGAATTTTTGATGCATGGAATGGAAATGGTTTAAAATTCCTTTTTTCGTTGTCTTTCGTACCCTGAAAAGCGCCACAATCGACAAGGATATTTGCCTCTTTTGTCTGGATATGGTAACAGGAACCCGTAACGGTTCTTGCCGCGCCAATACATGTAATCTTCATATTTGAATATACCACCCTCCCTGAATCCCTCCCATCGAGGTAGGGAAAAATCCCTTTCGCTGGTTCAATCGTCCACGATTGAACCTAAACAGTATTTTACACGCATATTATTTTCATGTAAAACCAAAACTGGCGTTTTCATCTTCAGCCGTGTTTTCTTTCTTGACTCTTATGCTCATTTTCATATAATAAATTTTTCTTTGTATCCGTTTCGTTTGTAATAAGGAATAATACCATCATGAAAAAGAACTATTTATATACACCGGGCCCAACCATGGTGCCACCCGAGGTCACACTGGCCGAGGCACAGCCAATGATCCACCACAGGACGCCGCAGTTCTCTCAAATCTTTTACGAAATGAGCGAGGGCTTAAAATATCTGTTTCAGACAAAGACAGGCGAAGTCTTTACCCTGATGTCCTCCGGAACGGGGGCTATGGAGGCATGCGTTGCAAATGTCCTGTCTAAAGGGAATAAGGCGCTCGTGGTCATCAGTGGAAAATTTGGCGAACGCTGGGCGGAGTTATGTAAGTGCTTTGGTATCGAAACCATCACGATTGACGTTGAGAATGGCAAGGCGGTAAATCCGGCAGACATCGAAGCAGCGCTCAAGAAGACACCTGGTATTAATGTGGTATTTACCACGCAATGTGAAACCTCTACGGGTGTGGTACATGATATAAAGTCCATTTCCCCCATCGTAAAGAAACATGGCGCATTACTCGTCGTCGATGCCATTACGGGAATCGGCGTCCATCCATTATTGATGGACGAGTGGAATATCGACGTTGCCATCACCGGTTCTCAGAAGGGGTGCATGATGCCGCCTGGGCTGGCGTTTGTTTGTGTGAACAGCAGCGCCTGGGGTGTCATTGAAAAGACTGATTTACCCAGATATTATTGGGATTTCAGAAAGATGCGCAAGGAATTAAAGGACAAAACAACTCCGTTTACCCCTGCCGTCTCACTGGTTATGGCGATGAAGACAGCCCTGGACATGATCAAAAAGGAAGGGATTGAGAACGTGTGGCAGAGACACGCCCGCCTTGCCCATGCAACAAGGGAAAGCGCAAAGGCGCTCGGATTGGAACTTTTTGCAGGCGAACATTCAAGCAACGTATTAACTGCAATCAAGTCACCCAAAGGGGTAGACGTGGATAAGATTATCAAAAAGCTGCGCGATGAAACCGGGGTAACTTTTACGGGTGGCCAGGATGAATTAAAAGGAAAGATTATCAGGATTGGTCACATGGGTTATGTGAACGACTTCGACATCATCGTCGCCATCGCCGCCCTTGAAAAGGGACTTTATGAAGCTGGATATCCTGTAGAATTAGGCAAAGGCCTTTCTACAGCACAATCATTGCTGGTTAGCAAAAAATAATAGTAGGTATGAGTAGGGTGGACTTCGTCGTGATGGTTCGACAGGCTCACCATGAACGGCACTGCATCCTGAGCCTTCGGCGTGAGCTCAGTCGAACGATTAAGGCGTTGGTTTTTACGCCGAATCCACCTTCACGGTGTTTGTAAATGGTGGACCGCTCCGTCCTTCGCATATTCTCAGGACAGGCTTCACCCACCCTACTGCTGCTACTGTGCTGGTTCAGGGCTTGCAGCCTGAACCGAAACATTTTGGTTCAATCGAGGACGATTGAACCAGCAAATGAATGCACCATATGTAGGGGCTGAAAATCGTTCGACTAAGCTCACGACGAAGTCTTCAGCCCCTATGTATCTTTACCGTCCCTGCTTTTCATACCCATTATACTCCAATCTCTTCGGGAATCATCCTGCTTTAAAATTATTTGCAATACGCTACAAATTTTTCTATAATTTTACTATAAAGTTAAACGCATCTCTCGTATGAACCCTTTCCTGCCTCTTTGAGATATACGAGATTTGATTTTTCAACAATTCGCTCTATTTTTAATTAAGATCCTTCATGCCTAAAAACAAAAAAAGTATATCAACCGATCCTGACACCGTAAAAGCTGGCGGAAAAAAAAGCGCCAGAAAGGTCGCCGATTCTGAGCAGTCAACTGCGCAGTCAGAGCAGGCATCGCCCTCCGCTGCGGATAAAGAAAAAGGTTTTTTTGTTGTCGGTATGGGCGCTTCAGCGGGCGGACTCGAGGCGTTTGAACGATTTTTTTCCCATATACCGCCAGACAAAGGGATGGCTTTTGTCCTTATTCAGCATATACTCCCTGGCTATAAAAGCATCATGGTTGATATCCTGAAAAAATACACCAGCATGAAGGTCTTACAAATAGAAGATGGGATGCCGGTAGAACCAAGCTGTGTATACATCAAACCATCAAACAAGGACGCAACCATATCAAACAGAATTCTTCACCTGGCAGAATCGCCCATTTCACAGGGATTCAAACATCCTATCGATTTCTTTTTCCAATCGCTGGCAAAAGATCAGGCAGAGAAGGCTATCTGTATTATATTATCGGGGACTGGAACTGATGGCACTTTGGGCTTAAAGGCAATCAAGGATGCAGGTGGAATGACGATGGTTCAGGAAGAAAAGTCCGCCGAATTTGGCGGCATGCCGGCAAGCGCTATAGCGACAGGTTTAGTGGACTATGTTTTGCCTGCCGAAAAAATACCTGAAAAACTTATCGAATACGCGACGTACCACGATAATATTTGGAATCAACGGACTGCTACTCTTACATCAGAAAATTCTCGCTACTTAGGAAAGATTTTTGCATTACTTCAAGCCGAAACCGGGCACAACTTTACTCATTACAAACACGCTACCATCTATCGAAGGATTGAAAAACGGATGGCAGTAAATCAAATTAATACATTAGCAGATTATGTCGTGCATCTCCAGCAAAACCCACCTGAAGTGGATGCGCTTTTCAAGGAGCTGCTCATTGGGGTTACCAGCTTTTTCAGGGATGCAAAACTTTATGAATCTCTCAAGAAAAAGGTAATACCACTCTTGTTCGATTCCAAAGAGCACCTCCTTGCCATACGGATTTGGGTTGTTGGCTGCTCCAGCGGCGAAGAGGCTTACTCTATGGCTATGATTCTCAAAGAACACATGGATACGATAAACGCATACGCAAAGATTCAAATCTTTGCCACGGATATCGATGACGCCGCCCTTAATTTTGCGCGTGCCGCCATTTACCCGGAAAGTATTATTGCAGACGTGTCTCAGGAACGGTTAAAACGCTTTTTTACTAAACAAGACCACACCTATAGTATCAACAAGCAAATACGGGAAATGGTGTTCTTTGCCAATCACAACCTCATTAAGGACCCGCCCTTTTCCAAATTAGATATGATCAGTTGCAGAAATCTGCTGATTTACTTAGAACCCGTATTGCAGAAAAAACTCCTGCCGCTTTTTCATTACGCCTTAAAACCAAACCGATTTCTTATCCTTGGAAACTCTGAAACGGTTGGGGAATTTACCAGCCTTTTTTCAGTTATGGATAAGGATTGTAAAATTTTCCGGCGGATAGGACTTTCTGCTGGCCTGGCAAATGATAGAAATGTCGGATCACTAACAAGCGCCACTTTAAAACAACAAACCGTTGAGGAATTCAGTAAATCAAAGGAAGTCAATATTGGCGAGAGTACCCAAAAAATACTGCTTGAGGACTACACCCCTCCCTGTGTCGTTATAAACGAGAAATATGCCATTGTTTATTTTCAGGGGCAAACGGGCGATTATCTAAAATCACCCAGCGGAGAGCCTACCTTAAATATCCTAAAAATGGCGCATAAAGATTTGGCCCTCGAACTAAGAACGGCAATTCAAAAAGTAATTAAGGAAAAAACTGCCTTTACTTACAAGAACGTCCAAATAAAAGATAATGAGAATTCACACATAGTTAATTTAATAGTCAGTCCTTTTCTAGAACCGGAATCCCTTGCGGGGTTGATACTGGTGGTGTTTGATGACGTTACCCATTCCATTCCTCAAAGTAATGATATTCATGCAAAAACAAAACAGCCGCCTTTATTGAGCAATCGTATACTGGAGCTTGAACGTGAATTAAACTTTACAAAAGAATCCCTTCGGGAAACAATAGAAGAGCTGGAAACTTCCCATGAGAAATTCAAAACCTCCAATGAGATGGTGCAGTCAATCAACAAAGAATTACAGAGCGCTAACGAAGAGATGGAAACCTCTAAAGAAGAATTGCAGTCAATGAACGAAGAACTGGTGACGGTAAATTCCGAACTTTTGGCCAAGATAGAAGAATTATTACAAACCAATAACGATATAAACAACCTGTTAAGCAGCACCGAAATCGGAACTATTTTTCTGGACAGACGCCTACGCATAAAACGTTTCACCCCTGCAACGACTAGGGTAATTAATCTTATTGAGACGGACATAGGGCGTCCCATCGATCACATTTCTACGGATATTCTCTATGAAGATTTGGTAAAAGATATAAAGGAAGTCCTCAAAACCTTAACTCCTAAGGAAAGAGAAGTAAACCTCCCCGGAAACAAGTGGTATTTGGTGCGCATCTTGCCCTACAGAACAGTAAAAGATATCATTGACGGCGCCATAATTGCTCTGATAGACGTCACCGAACTCAAACGGGCGCACGAAGAAATTCAACTCCTGCAGACATTAACGCTGGCTATCAGCGAGTCTGAAGACATTCATACGGCATTGGGCGTTACGCTGCGGAAGATATGCGAAACTACAGGCTGGATTTATGGAGAAGCATGGATCCCGAATGCTGAGGGGACATTCCTCGAATGCAGTACGGAGTGGTACAGCGCCGCTCCCGGGCTTGAAAAATTCTATACCGCAAGCAGGGGATTTACCTTTCCACACGGCAAAGGCCTTCCCGGAAGAGTCTGGCTATCCGGGCAGCCGGAATGGGTTACAAACGTCACCCTTGATGCGGATTTTCCCCGTGCAAAGTTTGCTTTGGAAGCCGGTTTAAAAGCAGGACTGGCAATCCCCATCCTCTCCCGCAAAAAAGTCGTTGCAGTGATTGGATTCTTTATGTTCGATGCGCGCGAGAAGGACGTATCACTTATCAAGCTCATCTCAGCAATTGCTTCCCAATTGGGTTTGGTTGTTCACCGGAAACAGATGGAGGAGGGGTTGCGGAAGGCGTATGAAAGGTTGGAATTACGCATAGAGGAGCGCACTGCTGAACTTTTAAAGGCCAATAAACTGCTTCAGGATGAGGTCGCAGAACGCAGGCAAAAGGAAGAACGACTTCGGAAATTTTCCCATGCTATCGAACAAAGTCCAAGCTCGATTATCATCACCGATGTAAAAGGCAACATAGAATATGCCAATCCAAAGTTCATGCAGTTAACAGGGTACACCCCTAAAGAAATCATAGGGAAAAATCCCCGTATCTTAAAATCGGGCAAGACGCCGCCCGAAGAATACAAACAGCTATGGACAACGATTACATCAGGCGGCGAATGGCGGGGAGAATTTTATAATAGAAAGAAGACGGGTGAGTTTTATTGGGAATCCGTATCCATCTCTCCCATTAAAAACCAGGAAGGTGTTATTACCCATTTCGTTGCAATTAAAGAAGACATCACGAAACACAAGCAAACCGAACTTGAATACCAAAAAACTAACGAGTCCCTGAAAAGACAATTTGAAGAGTTACAAAAGAAACTGAAGTAGAGACGCACAGCAGTGCTGTCTCTGTGCCTTCTAAAAGGTGGGTTCGAAATGCGTAGAGACATCGAGAAAGAGCTGATTTCAAAGATTGATAAATTATATGATATTACTATTCAAACACTTAGAAAATACTTGTAATTTAAAGGTAATAAATTATAATTGCAAAAATTGTAAGAGCGCATGCCGCCAAGTCACAAAAACACGCATGCTATAAAATCTTTGTTTCTTTGTGGCAAAAAAGATTACTACAATAAACTTTTATCAAATAAATTACGGTAGTTATTTGCGCAACCGGGACGGTTACGCTACCAGTGTGAAATTCTTAACATATGAATTTATTAAAAAATCCGTTTTTTATTATTGTTATCTGTTTTATAACACTTTTCACGACTGCAATTCTCTTTGCTCAATCACCCTCCTTCCTTATCCCTCCCGCAGAATTCAAGACATTTGATACCCCGAACGACGCCGGGGAAACGATATCCCTGACGTGGTCTGCTTCCCCCAACGACTCGTCTGACGCTTTCTACGTGGTTTATATTGATAAGGACAAAAATGGCACTTTTGAAAAGGAAGCTGTTCGTATCAAGTCAAATACCAGCTATCGAACAGGCGCACCTGAAATTTACGGTTACAAAAAAAAGAATAGCGATTATCACTACGTTCAGATATTCCCCAAAAAAGTTTATAACGGGGAAACAATTCCCAAGAAACAAACATTTTATTTCAAACTGGCAATGATGGCCGGAGATTCCAAAATTGTCCTTGATACTGTAGCTTCTGCATCAGCTCGTGGAAATTGGTTACACACAAAAAAGATAAATAATTTTGTGATTATGATTATCATCTCGACCATTATCCTCTATTTTATTGTACATGCACGACGAAACCCTGATATGTTCCTGAGAAAGATCGGCGGGCTTGACGCCGTGGATGAGGCACTCGGTCGCGCCACGGAAATGGGGAAGCCTGTACTGTTTGTCCACGGATTAACAGGAATGGGAAGCATCTCAACCATTGCGGCAACAAGTATCCTGAGCAGGATTGCCCGGAAAATTGCAGATTACGACGCCAATCTGAAGGTTGTCAATAACGACCCCATTGTTATGTCCGTAAGCCAGGAGGTGGTAAAGGAATCTTACCTGGAGGCAGGTCGCCCCGATGCCTATAATCCAGATAACGTTTTTCTGGTAGCCTCTGACCAGTTTCCCTATGTAGCAGCAGTGGGTGGAATCATGACCCGTGAAAAACCGGCTGCTAATTTTTTTATCGGATATTTCTACGCCGAAGCCTTGATCCTGGCTGAAACAGGTGCAACTACAGGTGCCATCCAGATTGCCGGCACGGACGCTTACACCCAGTTGCCCTTTTTTATTACCACCTGCGACTACACCCTGATTGGGGAGGAGCTTTATGCAGCCAGTGCATATTTATCGAGGGAGCCCATGCTTATGGGCACGCTCAGGGCGCAGGATGTGGGAAAGGGCATTCTTATCATTATATTGGTATTAGGGACAGTGCTTGCAAGTTTCGGGCTGGTATTCATTACGCATCTATTCGAGGCTTTTTGATAAATTTTAGCCACGAATTGGCACAAATGAACGCGAATGAAAAATGAAGGGGCGAAGCATTTGATGTTATAAGAAAATAAGAATGCATCCATGTTAATCCCATCAAATGCTTCGCCCCTACGCAATGCACTAAAACCTGATTTTGTTGAGGTTTTTCAAAAAACTAAATTTTTACAATTTTTTTTGTATCCGTGTAAATTCGCTAGGTTTATTCGTGGCTAAATAATCAATATGAACTTTCTAAAACGTACCGTTCCACTCGTCATTGCATTCGTCATGGGCGTGCTCATGGCTATGCAGTATTATGTCCCCCATAAACTCTCACAGGACTTACTTGAGGTGGTATCCAGATGGGATAGAATTATAGCGGGGTTTGCCGTGTTTATTGGGGCGTATAGCTTATTTCATCTCCACTGGACAAGGATTAAAAGAAAGGTGGAAGGTTGGGGATACAGCGTCTTTGTCTATTTCGGCGCTATAATTACCCTGCTTTTTGGCTTTTTGAATGGTGGAAAATTCTTCTGGAACGACAAGCAGCAAGATACCATGTTTGATTGGCTGTATTATTATGTGCAGGTTCCAGCAGGCGCCACTATTTTTTCTATTTTAGCCTTTTTTATTGCTTCTGCGGCTTATCGTACATTTCGCGCACGCACAAACGAGTCAACAGTATTACTCATTGCTGCCATCCTTGTCATGCTTGGAAGGGTGCCTATCGGGAATTATATTTCTCAATATATTCCTGCGATAGCCGATTGGATTATGGCAGTTCCTAATCTTGCCGCAAAACGGGGAATCCTTTTGGGTGTGAGTTTGGGGGCAATTGCGACCTCTCTCAAAATTATATTTGGCATTGAGCGGTCTTATCTGGGAGGAGGTGATTAGTGGAAAGATTTTTACGGATAGACCGCCGCATCATCTTTGCAATTATCACCGTGGCCGTTATCGTATCCCTCATCTTGCGGTTTGAGCTGCCCATACCCCCTTCGGAGCCTGTTCAGGGGGTTTATGAAAAAATTGAATCGCTGCCAAAAGGCTCCCACGTCATGATTGCCTTTGATTACGACCCCTCCTCTAAGGAAGAGCTACAGCCCATGGCCATCGCCTTTCTCCATCATTGTTTTAGCAGAGATTTAAAGGTGATTGGAATGACACATTACACAGGCGCGCCAGGTCTCGCAGACCAGGCAATGACCTCCGTAGCCAGCCAGTACCAGAAAAAGAATGGCGAAGATTACACCTTTTTAGGTTATAAACCAGGGGCAGCCTCTCTTATTATTAATATGGGAGAAAACCTTTATTCTGCCTTTCCCAAAGATTTTTATGGAAACGATACGGCGACATTACCCGTCTTACAAGGCGTAGACTCACTCAGAGAAATCGATTTCTTATTTGACCTTGCCGCGGGAACAACAATAGAAACCTGGATAGTGTTTGGGAAAGAGAAATATAAATTTGAGCTTGGGGCAGGATGTACCGCCGTGATGGGACCCGACATGTATCCTTTTCTCCAGTCGAAACAGCTTAGTGGCTTGCTTGGCGGGCTCAAGGGTGCGGCAGAATATGAGGCTCTGGTCGGGAAAAAGGCAAACGCCGTAAGCGGGATGCGCCCTCAAAGCGTGGTACACGTGATTATTATCCTCTTTGTCATATTTGGTAATATCGTTTATTTTACATCCGGAAGGGCACGGCATGCGTAAGGATTCTAACTTTTTCATTCTTGTTGGCTCAATCGGATTATTTGTATGCATTAATATTTTTTTAATGGCATCGGGGAAACTACCTTTCTCCTCTGACGGTTTTGGAATCATCCTGGGTGCAGGGCTTACCTTGGCCGTTTACAGCTTTCTTTATAAGGACAATCCGGCTTTTAAAATTGCCGAGAACCTTTACGTTGGCGTTTCCCTGGGCTATACCATCATTATTACCTGGTTTAATTTTTTAAAACCCGACCTGTACGACCCGCTTATTGTACCGATGTTTTCAAAAGCCGCAGAAAAGGCTCCTCAGTACGCGTTAATCTTCCCTTCGCTATTAGGTATCTTTATGCTCCTGCGATTCTCAAGGAAATTATCCTGGTTGAGCCGCTGGACATTTGCATTTGTGGTGGGACTTGGTGCTGGGGTGAGCATTCCGCGGGTTATTTCGGCATTCATCCTGGAGCAGATAAAACCTTCCCTACACCCCGTCTTTTCGGGTGGAGAAACCATCCTTTCCAGTATTAACACGCTATTAATCATGCTGGGGGTTATCTCTGTGCTTATTTACTTTATCTTTTCAGTCGAGCACAAAGGCGCGATTGGGAAGATGTCAAAAATCGGGATATGGTTTCTCATGATCTCCTTCGGCGCATCCTTTGGCTACACGGTCATGGGCAGGTTGTCATTACTTATCGGCCGCATTCAGTTCCTTTTGAAAGACTGGCTGGGTATTTTGCAATAATTATTTTGCCACGAATTGGCACAAATAGACACGAATAGGGAAAATTTATGTAAAGATTTACTGTTCAAAAATGACTTTTATTTGTGCAGACAGGAAATGGCAATGATTCAAAATACCTTACAGCCAAACTTTCAACTTCGCTAGTGTCTGGACGAAATCTGATAAATACGAGGAAAAACGAGGTATAGGAACAGGTAGGAAACGGGCAAGGGTTTTCAGAAGCTGCGACACAAACACTCGGCGGTGGAAAAGTCGGACATCAATCGTTTGGGGCATCACGGCTTGGATAGATGTCTGGATAATGAGATGAAAAGAATAATGAGCAAAAGAGACGTATCCTTGTCGAAAATCCAGCATCAAAATGTAACAAATGATTTTTGTAAGCCTAAATTCGCCCCTTGTGTTTTACAAAAAACGGTGTTTTCGTTCAGACCCTGAGTATATTTACCGGCAAGATGGTGAGTATTTTCTGGGGCATCTTGTCGATTATCCTGATTATGTAACTCCTCATGGCAAGTCTTTAGAGGAATTAAAAGAAAATTTAAGAGATTTAAATACTGATTTAATGAGCAATGAGATTCCCTATATAAGCAAATTTGATGAAGAGGGAAATATACTGGCTAAAAGATTACGCAGAGAAATCCTTACTATTTAAATGCGACCTTGTTTCCCTCCGATTTACTCCCTTAGGGACTCAATCAACTGAGTCATACCTGTCTCTGGAATTTTATAATCCAGGTTCATTTGCTTGTACGCCTGGTTTATAGAGAGTATAAACAAACATTGGCATCTTCAAATCACCCAGGTGGTTTTCGATCAGTGGTTTAACTTCATTCCAATCCAGCCCCCCTACTCCTGTGGCAATACGAGGTAATGCAAGGCTTTTAATTTGCTCTTTCTCTATTTCATGTCTCAGCCTTCGAAGGCAATGATTGATATTCGACACCGTTGCTTTTCCTGGTTTGCTTCCGTGATCAAAGGAACCTTCTTGCGTTAGTAAATTGAAAATACGGATACCGAATCCGCCCCATGCCCATAATTCACCGGGTCGAGGATGCGTTTGGTTCGCATAGTGGCGGTAGTCTTTATGCATCATAGGCCATTTTTCCCTTAATGCCAAAGCTAATCCTTGAGTAAATGGGTCATTTGGTGCAATACCATGGGCAATAGCCTGTGCCTTTGTAAATAAAATA
>Ga0209324_10002344_pt1 | contig 13040 bp, 18 predicted proteins | sample Rifsed19ft3_FD_184015 | JGI IMG/M metagenome (GOLD analysis project Ga0209324, IMG submission 184015) | Soil microbial communities from Rifle, Colorado, USA - sediment 19ft 3 (version 2) | ecosystem: Environmental > Terrestrial > Deep subsurface > Rock core/Sediment | place: Rifle, Colorado...
GTGGGCACATATACCAAATTATCCAGGGAACCAATAACTGTCTCCCTTAGAATTGTGTCTGGGATACTGGAATTCTCCCGTGGCTCAAACTTATACCCATCATACGCCGTATTTTCTGCACCTATCCCCAACCGTGTAAAACATATCAAGCATCCCTGATCCGGATCAGAGAAGGGAACGAATCCTCCACCCTTCCTTTTTCGGGCAATAATAATTAATTTCTGTTCCAAGTGAAAATGAGAAATATCTAAGACTTGAGCCCCTTTATTTTCCTCCGCCTCATTATTATGAACCCAAACTTTATAAAGAGTTCTTCGCTTCGGCTTAACTAATTTCCATGTTTCCTTATCAATACCCCCCTCTTTCCGTTTCATGCTTTCAATTTCTTCACAAACAGGACAAGGAGTCATATAAGTGTTCTTCAAACAAATATGAGTTAAATCAGAAATTCCAATCTTTTCGTGGACGTAAAAGTCATACTTATACACCCATTTCCCTGCCTTGACACTTCCAAGTCTCACCCTTGGGTCCCATTCTCCTGCCTGGTAGGGAACAATATCAATCACATGATCGTTCTTATCTGGAGTCCACAGAGGAATTGAAGCCTCATCCATAAAATATCCCCGATATCTCTTACCTTTCCTCGTCTGATAACTCTCTTCGTATTCATCCATATCCATATCAATACGTCTGTCAGTCATTTTCTCATTTCCTCTACAATTTAATTTGATCTCTTGTGGCTTATTTTCAACCAAACTTAATCTACAAACACATTTACTGCTAATTTATAAGTCTTTGTTGATGAAAGTTTTTGTTGTCTTTATGACCAGGAACTCTCAAAACCTGTAAGATGCTCCTCGGGGTTGTTAAAAGAGCTTTTTAGATCTAACTCACCTTCAGCTTTCGCTTACCCTTAAAGCTAGATGATAGAGCTTCAAACTGGAACAACATTCGAAGGTATCCTGACTCTTCTAACTGCTACTTAAAATTAATCTAAGTCCCCTGGGGATTCCATGAATTGTCATAAAAAGCACAACTTTTAGGAACCCTCAATTTCACCCCCTTTCTACTGTTTCTTTATCAAAAATCTTTTTCATACTCATCCGCATCCAACAGCAAGGTTCCTTTGAATTTTTTGGCCTCAAGCCCTTTAATAAACCCTTCCGCAATAGATTCACCTAAAACCCTTGCCAAAACAAACAATATTCCCACACTCGCCAAAATTATTACAACCCAAAACACAATCTTTACAACTATTTCCATTAGTTTCGCAGGCTGGGGACCGCCTCCTTTAGGTGGCGGAGGAAAGCCCGCTCCTTTCCAACTTAGAAATTTATTATTGACTTATCTTCCTGTCTGGTATATACTTATCTTTATGGCAGAGAGATATCAAAAAAACGCCGGTGCAGTATTTTCCCTCAAATACCACGTCGTCTGGTGTCCTAAGTTTAGACGTAAGGTGCTTATGCCTCCTATCTCTGATAGACTCCGTGAATTGATCCAGGGAAAAACCCAAGAACTTGGCATAACCGTTCATGCACTTGAAATCATGCCGGATCACTTGCATTTGTTCATCGAAGCCGATCCTACTCTCTGCGTAGCCGAAATTGTTAATCGGCTGAAGAGATATACGTCTCATACCCTTCGACAGGAATTCCCGTCCTTGCGTTCCAGGCTTCCTACGCTTTGGTCTCGGTCCTACTATGCAGGGACCACTGGCCACGTCAGTGAGGATACGATCCGCAAATATATTGAGGCCCAGAAAGGCAAATGATCCTCTCATACCAGTACCGCCTCTATCCGAAGGAAGCCCAAATCCAGGCCTTGAACGATCTCCTTGAGCAGGCCAGACAGCTTTATAATGCTGCCCTCGAAGAGAGAAGAGAAGCCTGGCTGATGGTAGGGGTCTCGCTTAACTATGTCTCCCAGGCCAACCAACTCAAGGAGATCCGTATAGCCGACCCCGATGGCCTGGGCAAGCTTAACTTCTCGGCCTGCCAACAGATCCTTCGTAGGCTGGAGAAATCCTTCTCTGCATTCTTTCGCCGTATCAAGGCTGGGGAGAAGCCCGGCTTTCCCAGATTCAAATCCCGTTCCCGCTTTCGCTCGTTGGAGTTTCGCTTTGGGGATGGGGCAAGCCTCAAAGGAGATCGCCTTCGCATTCAGGGAGTGGGAGAGATTCGGGCCTTCTTTCACCGCCCGATCCCTGAAGATGCCAAGATCAAGGCCGCGGTCGTCAGACGCGATAGCCTGGGACAGTGGTTCGCCACCTTCCAGCTTGAAGTCCCTGATTCCAAGCCTGAAGCACATTCTGGTGAACCTGTAGGCATTGACCTGGGCGTGACCACCCTGGTCGCCCTTTCTACCGGAGAGTTGATCGAAGCCCCGCCACTTCCGAAAGACCGAGAAGAAGCTCCGCAGACAGCAGCGCCGCCTCTCCCGACGTAAGAAGTTCTCTCTCCGTTGGCACAGGGCCAGGAAGCAGGTGGCCAAGACCCACCGGAGAATCACCAACCAGCGGAAAGACTTTTCCCACAAGCTCAGTAGGAGACTGGTCAACGAGTTCTCTCTGGTCGCCGTTGAAGATCTTAATGTCAACGGTCTCAGCCGTTCCAAACTTGCTAAAAGCATTCATGATGCAGGTTGGTCCCAACTGCTGGCTCATCTCTCGTTCAAGGCTGAAAGCGCCGGTTCGAAGGTGGTTGCAGTCGATCCGCGTTACACCAGCCAGATCTGCTCTGACTGCGGATCTCTGGTTCCTAAAAAACTGAGTGTTCGTGTGCATCGGTGTCCTGAATGCGGCCTGGTGATCGACCGAGATCATAATGCCGCGATCAACATTCTGCATCGAGCCCTCTTAGGCCCGGACGGGGCCTCTGTGCGCCAACGTATCCCAGCAGGGACTGCGTAGCATAGGAAGCCGCCTGCTTTATAGCTGGCGGAGGACGTCACGAAAGAAAAATCAAACATTAATCCCCCCCTTCAACCGAAGATTTTGACTCAAAACATCCTGGTGTCTTTCTTCATCTAAATCCATCATTCTTCTTTCGGTCCTCTGAGGGACTTTAGGATCAGACCAATACATACTCAACCACAACTGCACCAGGTTTTCAAGCTCTTTCTTGCGATCAGCAAAGGCTTCCTTAGCTACTCTCAAAATGTTTGCCTGTCGGCTCATTTTAATCAAAACCTCTTCTGCCGCCACCACCTGGATATTCAAATCAACTTCCATCTTAATCATAGCTTCTGTGGGCCTGGCCTTGGTTAAATCAGCAGCAAATGCAATCCGGACTTGTTTCTCAATATCCGCCCGTGTAATAGATAAAGCTTGTTTAGCCCGATCTTGCTCAGCTATTGCCTCAGCATGAAGCCTCCCCCACCTGGCAAATCTAATCGGTTGGTCCAAACACTCTTCATCCAAACGAGATTTATCAATAAAAAGATCCTGTTGATAATTTAAATCCAATTTTTAGTTCCCCTCACTTTCTTTATCTTTCAGCCTTTTACTTTTAGCAAATATCCGTTCTTGCCAGGCCCGAATACGTTCTTCTTCAGGATTCTCCAAAATATTTTCTTCTTCAGTCCAAATTTCAAGCTGATCAAGAACTTCCATCAGCCGTTTAGTTGCTTCCCGAGTGGCCGCTGGAACAACCTTACCAGCTTCCCACAAATATACTGTCTGAAAGGATACCCCAATCAAACGACCTAATCCTTCCTGAGAGAGCTTAAGTCTTTCCCTCAGCCGTTTCACTTCCTCTGGTGAGGGAACTCGTTTAATCTTACATCACCCCTTTCTGTTTGAATTTCTAAAAATATTATACAAGAATTCCTCTCAAAATCCAAGAATTAATTTTTAAAAATACGAATTGACAAAATAGGGCTTTAGCCCGCCGCAAGCCAGTCGTCAACCAGAAAGGAGGCGCAGGCTTTCCTCTGCCGCCTGCTTTAACCACTACAGAGTGCCACAGGGAAGCTTACAGGTTAATTTGTTTATTTGTATAACGTTCTACGTAACATTTTTTGTTCCCACTCCTGACTTTAAACCCATGCTCCGCAAAAAACTTACGAATTTTTTGGGTTCCCATCATACTTGCTTCTTCTTTAATTTCCTTTACTGAAAGCTTCGACAAAGTTTTAAGTTTACCCAGATTCAAATACTTTCCAGTTTTAGGATGGTAATGCAATCGAACAAAATTCACATTAATTCCATAATATAAAAACATTCCTCTAATACCTTTTTCCCTTTCACACAAACTAAATTTAGTTTCACCTGGACTACTTAAACCATAAACATAACCAACCCTCCCTTTCCCCTCTGCTAATTTTCTCAACAAAGAAAATTTAGGAAACAAAGAAGCAAAATCTTTTAACCTATCTTCTTTTGCTACCCCAACTCCTGGCCCTATAATTGTCTTCACTCCATACAACCAACAAACCAAATCAATTCCTCGCTCCACCAAAGACTGATAAGTTACATTAGAAGATCTCAATGAAGTTCTTGCTACTACTTTTCTCAATGCTAAACTAAATTGTTCACTCAACAAAATAGAAATTCTATCAAGTTTTGGAAGATCCCTCATTTCAAAAAAATAAGGATCTTCCCTTTCAAGAATTTCTCTTATAGTATCAGGAGGAACACGAAAAATTTCCGACAGTTCATAAACCTTAAAAACCTTTTTCTTATACAAAGAAACAATTTTTAACTTATCTTCATTTGATATTCTCTTTTTATATTTAAACCTTGAACAAGAATACTTTTTCTTTTCCGCCTCTTTCCCAAGCATACGTATACATCGGCTACAAGTAATAGCCTCTTCATAATGACCAAACACTACCCAAAGGTCTGGTACAATCACTTTACCACAAATTGTCCTGTCTTTGTCGCGTCGTCTCCCATGAACAACTTTAGGAGCCCCTGACGGCATCTCTTTCCTTCCTCTCTAATCCAGATTCTTCCCACTCTCTTTCAATCAATTCAACTATCAACCGTTCCATGGTCTTACCCTGCATAGATGCCAGGATCTTTAATTTTTGATGGATTTCAGATGGAACTCTAAGGATTATTTGTTTTATCTCAACTCCTTGCACACTCTGTTCCTTTCTACTTCTCTATCCCAAAATTAAGGTTTAGTGAAAAACATAGACATCTCCAGGTTCGTCTCGTCAAATGAGTCTATTAAGTACGCATTCTCATACTGATCAATTCCTATGATCAAGGGATCTTTAGGAATATTCCCTACTGTTACCGTGAACTCTGACGGCTCTTGTACTAAAAAAATATTATCTTTGAATAATTTTTCGGCTTTTTCTATTTCTGTCTTAACACTTGGTGGAACCATTCCAGAAAACTTAAATTGAAACCGAACATGGCCATCGTAGCCTATTAGCTTATAGTATTTGAGAGCTAACAATCTTAGCATTTCTAGTCTAAGGCATCTAATTGCCACTGGAAGTTTGGTGAAGAACTTATCAGCCTCTCCCTTAAACAATCTCGACTCACCTGTATGCAGAATGTTTGAAACTTTAAATTCCAAATGACTCTCCCCGTCACCATTAACATTATACACAGAAAGAGCAGGAGCCCACTCGCCTTTACTATATTCTTTTATTGCACTCAAAGGATTCAAATTTATTTTGTGATACATACTTCCTAATCCGGCTTCGTAGTTGATTTGTTTAATTGCACTCTTCAATTCTTCTATAACAGACCGATTCGTATTTATATGATAATTTAGTTTCTTTCTTACATCGGATTCCACTCCGAGCGTAAGAGTCTCTCGTAAACTTCTGCATTGTGAAATTTCAATCTCTCGTTTAATTATCTCACTCTCCAGTTTACTTATCTCCCCATCTACTACACCTACCTCCGAAGCTGAATTCTTAATCTCCGTAAGAGCATCTACACCTACGCTTTGCATATTGTATCCTCCGTTTACTTCCATTTACTTCAATACTACGTTTACACACTGACGAGGTAGTATTCGATAAATATCATCATATGGCAACTGTTTATGTACAATGATATTTACTTGTACGCCCTCTAACAGAATTTCCAGTTGACACTTAAGTTCCTCAAGTGTAGATGATTTAAATACATACTCAGCAAAAGTTACGCAGAAATCTTCAGCGTCATCTGAGTACGCTATTGCAATTTGCGAAGCTTCTTCACGATTGACTGTAAGTTTAGAGGATAAGGTAATTACTCTGAGTATTGTGTCATTTAAGCGCCCGGTAATTGGTTTAGATCTTAACATCTTACAGATTTTAGTAACCAGCAAATAGTACTGCATTTCCTCAAAAGAAATAGTTTCTGTACTTATACTTGTCAAGTCTATTGTAATCTCCATCATATTAGTTTTCCTTCTCTAAAAATTAAACAACTGAAATCCAAATCCTGTTTTTGTGATAGTTTTTGTTTAAGCCAAACAATAAGTTCATCTTGCTGTTGCAGCTTTGCCACAAGTTTATTTATTTTCACCTGATTGTCATCTGCCTCAGTTTTATAAAAATCAACTAATTCTTCCGGGGTCATCTCTATATCCCCCAACTTAGTTTATTAACAAGATCTGTACTTTCTGTCGTTTGAATATACGTCTGAAGGTTACTTAAATTCTTGTGCCTTGAATACATTTGAGTTTGGGCAATGTCTTTTCCAGTCATATTATAAATCTTTGTTACAAATGCCTTACGAAAAGAATGAGTATTTACCTTGCCTTGAATATTTAACTTTTTACAAGCATCTTTAATAACTTGAGAAATCTGTTTTCGAGAAATGCCTTTCTTTCCATCATTTAAAGAAAGAAAAAGAGGAGTATCTGAAGTTACAACAAATCCTCTCAATTTATAAATCCTCTTCAGTTCTTCAACAAGCTTCTTATATCCTTCTGGAACTGGGAAAGTTATATTTTCTGAATTCTTCTTACTCTTGATTGACAAATATTTCCCCTCTACATCTCCAAAAGTAAGACTAAGAGTCTCACTTACCCTGGTTCCAAATGTCAAACCTGTCATAACCAACACCCGATCTCGAATTCCTAACTTCTTTAAAAGCTGATTTACTTCTTCCTCATTTACTACCCGGCATCCTTGCATGATTTATTCCCCCCAAGAAATTTCTATTTTCAGTTTGGTTGCTTTTAACGTAAATCGATACCTTCTTTGGGCTTTTTCTATTTCAATTATCCCCTGTTTCTCCATTGCATTTAATTCCCTCATCAAAAACGGAGGATCATGATCCTCAAAACTAATCCAAATTCCTTTTTCAGAGGGAAAACATTCCTCCTCAAACTCTTTAATAAAATCAGATGCTTTCAAAGAAATATCCTCCAAGTCCAAAAAATTAAACGACCGGAATTAAAAGTTCTCTTTCTGCTTCTTCTTCTGACATATTCTTATCATCAAAGGCCCTATCAATAATTTCTTGTTTATTCACAACTGTTTTTGCCATTTTGACATCCAGGCTCTCCTCAAAAACCAGATGTTGAATCAAAACAAAATCCGCTACGGCTCCTATTCGTACTGCCCTATCCTCACACTGAGAAATTACTGCTGGCGTCCAATCCTCTTCAAGAAAGATCTCATGGGAACTGGCGGTAAGAGTAATCCCCAACCCCGCAGCTCTCATAGAACCAATAAAAAGTAAACAAGAAGGATCATTTTGAAATCGATCTACAGCCTCTTGTTTTTCTTCTAAAGATTCCTTACCAGTCAAAACAACAGCTTTACTTCCAAAATAATTTTTAATTCTATTGATTACATCCTGATGATGAGCAAAGATTATAATCTTCTCTTCTTCTTCCTCCAAACAATTTTCAATAAATTCTATAGCATGAGGAATTTTCGCCACAGCAGTCTTATGGCGCAATTTAGACATCTCTTCAAAAGCCACCAAAACCGCTTCTTTAAGATCCTCAACCGCTTTTTTGTATTCGCCTGAATTTTCTGAAACTTTGGCAATTTCAAGCCTGGTCCGAAGCTTTTCCAATCTTTCTTCATTCTTTTTCCAGGCATTTTGCTCAGCCTGAATTTCTTGAATAGCTCCATTAGGAGAAAGCTCTATAATTTGCCTTCTTTTTTTAGGAAGATCTGGTAAAACATCTTCCTTTTTTCTTCTCACCATCATTCGGGTTCTAAGAATTTCCTGCAATTCCCGCCCATTGGTGGACCCGGAAAGGTCCCATCCATAACGTGTTTGATATGCACCACAAAATTTTTTAGCAAATGACCAAAATTTTGGCCATTGAAATGGATCAAGACCATGCAAGATAGGCCAAAGATCCTTATGCCGGTTTACAATCGCCGTTCCACTAAGAGCTAGAAAGAATCTTGTAGGAATAGGAGCAATACTTTTTTGTTCCTTTCCTTTTCCCAATACCCCTCCTAAAATACAAGCGCTCCGAATAGTATTTGAGTTTCTGAGAAGATGGCTTTCATCAGCAATAATAAGATCCCAGGTCTTCTTTCTTAGTTCTAGTTCATACTTATGAACAATATCATAATTCATAATTACAATATCAGTTTCACAAAAGCATTTACTATCAGCAATTCCCACTGAAAGACTTCTTGTCATAAATTTTTCAAGTTCATTTCTCCAATTTAATTTTAATGTTGCAGGACAAATAATTAATATGTCCTTTATATCAGTTGCATTTATGAAACCAATTGCTTGAAAAGTTTTACCCAAACCCATATCATCACCAATTAAAACACCTTTGGGATGAAATGAGCCTTTGATATTACTCCCTTCCTGAATTGCCTGGAAGCGTTCCAGGCAGTAAGCAATCCCAGCCTTTTGAAAAGGCAAATAAGAAAACCCTTCCGGACACGGGATATCAATTTGCGCATCAATGGCTCTGGAAGCTTCCAGAGCCCTCTCTTTTTGTTCTTTTTCTTCTTGAAGCTTACGTTCAATCTGTTCTATCAGTTCAGAAGAAGCATAATCTGAAAGCTTTAAAGCATTTGTATAATTTTCAGTCCACCACTTCTTTTCTTTTGCATTCCATTTGAATCCAGCTTCTTTTGCTATAAATTTCTCTTCATAAGTACACTGAAACACATAAATATTATTTGCTTCAATTAATTTCATCTTGGTTTTGTCCTAAAATTTTTTGGATGCTTTCTTTTGTTTTATTAATTATACTACAAGACTCCTGCCATTGAACCAAACATCTTATATATTTCTCCTGCCTGCCATCCTCACGTTCCTTCCAGGAATCATAAGCAGCCTGAAGTGCAGCTGTAGCCAGCTCTTTTGCTTTGTCTTCTACTTCTTCCCACTTTTCCTTAGCAAACTTTGTACCCAATCGCTTCCCAGGAAAAGTAGTTTTGAATTGCCCCTTAAAAATCTCATAAGCCCGTTCCTTTATATCACTTTCTCCAAAAACAGGTTCATAGTCTGAATGCCACCAAGTTTTTTCTGGCATCTTTGGTAAAACCATAGTTTCCATCTCTTGCCTGAGATCCTTTAGAATCAGATCGAATTCCCCATTAGAAACACAAAGAGCATGATGAACCAAATGGTGAATCTCTTGAATATCAACCCCCAAAGTTTCGCATATTTTTTGCATTCCCCTCCAGGAAGAATAAAACCAAAGAAACCCTGGATCATCTGAAGCATCTAAAACAAATTCTTGTTTGGCCTGGTAAAATAAAGATTTCAATTTCGCATTATAATTATCTGGCATCTTTTTACTGCCACCCCCCTGCTTTCGGTTGCTATAATATTCTGTCCCACAGGCGTTGCAGATGTAGATATCTGAAACCACCTCATTGGGATTATAAAAGAAAAACATTTCAATATATATTATACAAAAAAACATCTTTTATATCAAGAGAAAATTTTAATCCAGGAGAAAATTTGGGATGGGAAATTTCAGGAAAGGCTTGAGTTTAAAGGGATTCAAAGGAAAAAGAAGAAAGGGGAAATAAAAACAAAAATATCCTGTGTCCCAAAACTCAGGATTTAAAGAAAAAACAGCTAGATTATAAGAATTTCAAGATCTTAAAAAAGCCTCTTGAAACAAGGACAAGAATTCCCTACGAAAATCTAAAGGCTTTTAAATTAAAATTAAATTTTATTTAAAATCTCTTAATTATCTTTCTCATGATACCCTTTAATTGAAGAATTTGTCTTCCAGGCCAGGAAAGAATTAAAAAAGTTTAAATAAAACTAATTCCTTTAAAGTCTTAAGATCCTCAAGAAGAATTCTTAAAACAAAGAACATGGTACAGAATCAGTTAATTCTCTCAAGAATCTCTTTAATAGGCCTGCCATCACAGCCGCAGCATTCCGGCTTCCCAACCCCCTGACCGCCGGGCATTCTCTGGAAGGCCAGTGGACCGGTATCAGACATCAGGAAGTTACAAAAAAGAGATCTAAAGAAAGAACAAGCTGACAAAATAAATCTTAGCAAAAAAACAAAGAGTTGTCAAGAGGAAAATAACAACTAAAAAAGGCAAATCAGGCTTAGATAAATCTGGGAGCTAATCTAACAGGAAACTATAGCTTAAACTCTTCAAAGACCCCAGCTAAAACACAAAAAGGGGGCAAATCTTCGATTTGATTTAAAACACATAGCTGAGTATAGGTCAGGCAAACAAATCAAAGATTAGCTCATTTTAAGGGGCATTTAAAGAGAGGATTAGAGAAAGATTGAAAGAAAAGAAAGAAAGAATCAGGAAAAGATCAGCTCTTGCAAATTTTATAGAAAAATTGAATATTTAATAAGAAACTTTATATCTTTCATATCAAACCTCAAAATAGAACTAAAAAAATTTTTAAAGGCAAATTTATTTCCAGGCCCAGGATCAAAGAATAAATTGTGCTCAACGCCCAGATTTAAGCTCAAAACAAGAGTAGAAAACATATTAAATAACGACATGAGCTGGTTAAAAATTTAGTAACGCGAAAAACCCATATCAAGATAAGAAGAAACAAAAAGCGCATAAATGATATAAAAAGATATCACAACTAAAATAGACTGCTCAAATTAGGGAGAGGGGAAGAAGCCAGAAGAGAAGAAGTCAAGTATCTAATAATTTGAATCATATCTAAGAAGATAGCATAGAAGATAGCATAGAAGATAGCATAGAAGATAGCATAGAAGATAGCATAGAAGATAGCATAGAAGATAGCATAGAAGATAGCATAGAAGATAGCATAGAAGATAGCATAGAAGATAGCATAGAACACTAAAGTAATCATATAAAACATATCTAAGAAGATAAGACATAGCATAGAACACTGCCCTTATTGTGAATAGACTCTACTAAAGTAATCATATAAAACATATCTAAGAAGATAGCATAGAAGATAGCATAGAAGATAGCATAGAACACTAAAGTAATCATATAAAACATATCTAAGAAGATAGCATAGAACACTAAAGTAATCATATAAAACATATCTAAGAAGATAGCATAGAACACTAAAGTAATCATATAAAACATATCTAAGAAGATAGCATAGAAGATAGCATAGAAGATAGCATAGAAGATAGCATAGAAGATAGCATAGAAGATAGCATAGAAGATAGCATAGAACACTAAAGTAATCATATAAAACATATCTAACCAAAATATACATTTGCAGATTATAGCGAGGGGAAGTCTCCAGTCCCCAAAGGGTCAAGTGTCTAATAATTTGAATTAACTACCTATAATTACACTTAATTCCTACCATCATCCATCTATTTAAATCAGGTTCTATCAAATTCACTCAAACATTTTAAAACCATCCTGTCTTTTCTCAAAAATAACACAATTCCATTGAGTTTAAATAAACTTTATGACTATACCACTAAAACATATAATTACCTCTAATTTCATAATCTAAATCTTAATTTCGCTTACCTTGGTTTGATTCATTTTATTCTAACCTATTTATAATCCTTTTTAAATAACATACCGAAATTACTTACTTACCATGTAATACTTTCCGATTAGCATAATTCTCCTTCAAAAACAATGACTTGCGATGCAGAATTGCATCAAACTGCTGATATGATTCAGACTTCTGAATGAATAACTGCATACTCGATCGCTCCTACAATCTCATTGCAGCAAGCGATTTTTTGGCCCTCTGGCGATCCAGAATACCCCTTTAGTCCTGATGCCTCCCGCTGAGGGGCATGGACTGGCCCAGAAAAACCCGGTTCTCTCGCTTCCAAGAATGCCTTTCTTTTCCCTTCTCCCTTCCCCCCTCTCCCCAAAACACCCCCTACAAACCCATCCCATTTTACCCTTCTGTCCATCCTTCCTTTATTATATCATTTATATATCATCCATAAAGCAGCCATAAAGCAGCAAAACTCCTTTGTTTTCAAGTACTTAGCTACGTGATTTATAGTATAATTATATGATCTTTCCGTAAAATTCCTTGTAAAAGTTAAACTTTGTTTCCTCACTAACCTGTTAATTAACAACAATTTACTAAAATTTATCAAGCGCTGATTACTTTGGTTGCACCATGTTTTTGGTATACAAACCCCTGGTTTAACCATATATTTCAGGGCCTCCGGGGGATTATCTCACTCGAATTTGCAAACTTTTTTAGCAGCGCTTATAGTAATCTTAGCTAACGTCTTAAAATTATATGTATTTGGCAGGTAATTATATGATAAATATGTGTCTTTTTTCGGACAATAGGTACTTTAATTACAGTATAATTAAACTAAATTATGCAAAGCGAATTTTTAATAATTATACCAAATATATTTTTAAAAATTCCCCGAGAGCCCCTCCCAGCACGAGTCCGCAGCCATGAGCCAGGGGCCAGCGGTCTGAAAAAATCAAACTTGGCAAGCGACCTGCAATATTAATCTGCAACAATTAAGGGAAACAAAGATATAAAGATACAAAAAACTTTTCTAGGGGGTGTACCTAGGGGGTGTACAATGACAGAATCATTCCTTTATCTATCCTACTGGGCCACCTGGAGCTCGCCGGTGGCGCTATATCTCATTTGCCGGATCCTGCTCCTGAGCTACCGGCGGCAGCAAGCCTAACCCTGTGGGGCCATCTAACTGGCCCCGCTGGCACAG
>Ga0209324_10002345_pt1 | contig 13040 bp, 12 predicted proteins | sample Rifsed19ft3_FD_184015 | JGI IMG/M metagenome (GOLD analysis project Ga0209324, IMG submission 184015) | Soil microbial communities from Rifle, Colorado, USA - sediment 19ft 3 (version 2) | ecosystem: Environmental > Terrestrial > Deep subsurface > Rock core/Sediment | place: Rifle, Colorado...
GAAAAATCGGGATTCGCAATGACAATACAAAGGTTGTGCAACACTCCCTTTATCGTGGGGTAAGATGCCGATAAAAAAAAGGCCGTCCGAAATTGCTTTCAGACAGCCTTGTATATATCCTCACCTTACCTTAGAAGGGAGGGGCGAGGGAGGATTTTTTTTATTTCATTAAGATCATCTTCTTTACGGAATTATAATTACCACCTGAAACGGAATAATAATAAATTCCGCTCGCAAGTTGTGAGCCGTCGAAATCTATACTATAAACTTTTCCGGCTTCTGTTTGCTCATTAAATAAAGTGGTAACTTCACTTCCTAAAGCATTATAGATGATAACCTTTGCGCTAACAGGTTCCTTAAATCCAAACTTAATTGTTGTTGTTGGATTAAAAGGATTCGGGAAGTTTTGCTCAACAACAAAGTCGTTTAGCAGTACGCCTGTTGATACTTCCACTTCCTTGCTGTATGCAAATGCTCCATCGGCATCAATTTGTTTTAATCTGTAATAGTATTTGCCCGAAGAGATTTTGCTGTCAGTATAAGAGTATTGCTTAGGTGAATTTGAATTCCCATGCCCGTTAACAAAAGCAACTTTAGTCCAATTAATTTTATCGGCAGACCGTTCAACCTCAAAGCCATAATTACTTACTTCAGTTGCTGTTTCCCAATTTAAATGAACCGCATAATTTTTAACTGATGCAGCAAAAGAAGTCAGTTCTACTGGCAAAGGTGTAGCAGGATCTAGAGATAATGACCCGAAATTTGTTACATTATTCGTAATTCCAGTTATAGTACCAGTACCTCCAGTTCGATAAATATACTGTTCATTTGTGATATTACCGTCAATAGCTCGAACCTGGATACCGCTAATTGTTAACCTGTCATCATCATTTGTATAAGAACCATCGAAATTTGTTAAGTGATAAGTGACAGTAATTGTTGTTGAAGTGACAGTTATTGTAAGATTGGTAGATGAAATATCACCGCCACTTAGACGAGAAACTGACCCAGTTCCAGGATTAAAGTGCCAATTTGCAGGTGCAGTCAGTATTAATGTTTTGTCATTACCATCCGATTGATTAAAATCATTATTACTGTTTTCGTCAATTACTATGTTTCCCAAAGTAGTGTATGCCGTGACGTTACCGTTTTCTGCGGTGTATCTAGGGAGAAGTGTCCCACCTGTAGCAGCTGTAACAGTAACATTAGCTAAAAGCATAGATGGTAATAGTAGAAAGAAAAGAAAAAAAGCAAAAAGTAAATGAAGTTTTTTCATTTGTCCCTCCTAAGGATTTTTTGATAAGAAAGTTAATTAAAGAATTAGCTGTAGGGTAAGTTTCAACTCACTTAATTAATTGTTGAAATAAAAGCTTAACCCTCGCTCTTTAGGAAATTTATTTTCCTAAAATCTTATGAAATTATTTTTATTAAAATAAATCGAGTTCAATTTTTAAAGACAGCTATACTTTTTTCTATTAAGTATAATTATGCTTTTATTAAACGAAGGAGAGATTCATCTATAAGAAGCTGAAGAGATAGGAGTAAAAAAAATTTTATAAAGTTTAAGCAAAAATATTTATGATGACACTCTATCTCTTTCGCAGAAAACTTACCGCTGGAACCCTCCTACGGTTTATCTGCTTTTTCACACGGTGGAAATTTAATTCTTTTTTTGTCATTGTCAATAGGAATGTAAAATAATTTATGTGCTCTAAAACACTTTCTAAAATAATGGCTCAAAACAGTCCACAAAATGACCTAAAAAGATGCATGGTTGAGGTATATTCGGCTCTTTAATCAGTAAAAAAGCAAAGAGCTTTTATAATATCATTTTCTATGCTTTTGTAATATTAAATCTCTTTTCAAAATGTTAATGGTTTAAACCAATTTCTTTTGGCGCTGTATGCTAGCCTTGTACATCCCGATGAACCTGTCTGCCGAAAGGCAAGATCGGGATGAGAATGGGAAAAATACTTTTCATTCTTCATTGATTCATATTCTCCCCATGATTTAGGGTCTGTTGCATAAGTCTTAGTTGTCATGCTGAATTTATTTCAGCATCTTAATTTTGCAGTATTGAGACCCCGAAACAAGTTCGGGGTGACAGATTCGAGTTATACGACACTCTCTTTATCATGGAGAATATCGCTCTTCAAAAGATCTAAATGGTTTAAACCATTATTTGTGGAAATGGGGTTATTCATTCCAATAAACCTGTCTGCCGCCGGGCAAGATCGGGATGAGAGAGGGAATTTTTTGCAATGATACCGTTCTCCTCATGATTTATCATGAGGCTCATTCTTCCCCAAATTAGCCGGAGGTTTAAACCATTTTTTTGATGCTTTTCGATATGACTACCCTCCATACACCTGCTTACTGCCAGGCTAAATCGGTGTGAAAGATAAGAGGAAATTTTATTCATTTAATGAGCAAAGAGCTTTTATAATATCATCTTCTATGCTTTTGTAAAAATCGCTTCCGTCATGTTGATATTCGAAAATAATGCTGACAATTATATCTTCATTGTCCATAGTTTTCAGATAGCCGGCAATTGAAGTAACGCCGTTAAGCGAACCGGTCTTGCCATGAAAATTATTTTCTGCTAAACTTCCTCTCATGCGTCCTCTTAATGTTCCGTCAACACCGGCAATGGAAAGAGAATTATAAAATTCATTGTAGTTGTTAATATCAAAATACATTACTTCCAAAAGACCGACGATTGCTCCAGGTGTGATTTGATCGAACCTGGAAATGCCTGAACCATCAACTACGGAAGTTCCGGTTGAAAAAATTCCATTATCTTCAATGAAGTCAAGTATAGCTTGAGTGGAATAGAAGGCATTCCCTTGATCCTGGCTAGCTTCTGCTCCAATTGTTTTGAATAATCCTTCTGCAAGAAAATTATCGCTGTGTTTGTTTATAAGCTTTATCAATTCTCTAAGTTGTATTCCGGATTCAGATAGCTGTAAAACTTGATCAGGAGTTTTACCAACTGAAGAACTCTTTCCAACCTTAATTCCATTCTCAATTAATTTTGATCTTAAAATTGATGCAGCATTGAGTGGGGGACTATCAACAGCAACAACAGAGGTTCGTATTCTTCTTCCTCTTCTCTTTTGAATTATTTTACGATTTCTATCCAGAGTTATTGCAGATATAGGCGGAAGTTTTACATTGGCAGTTTCATCTGCAATCCAATCATCACGCTTATAAACATTATCGAAGTATGTATCATCGCCAATAATATTTCCGGTTATCTTAACAATTCCTTTAAGTTTTATTTCTTGCATCATTTGTTCCAAATCATTTTGCGAAAAAGTGGAATTTCCAAATCCTTTGATGTAGAGATTTCCATTAATTACACCATCCTCGATGCTGAAATCATCTGAAAATATTTTTGTTGATATTTTAAAGTCACCGCCTAAATCTGACAGTGCCACAGCAGTTGTGAAAAGCTTTGTGTTTGAGGCAGGAATCATTGACATAGAATGATTTACTTGAAAGATAGTGTCTCTTAAAATGGGATTGTAAATCAGCATTCCGACTTTTGTTGATGCGGGAATTATGTTAAGCAAATCCTCAATTTGTTTTTTCAATTCTTCTTTTGAAATGCAGAATATTTGAGAGCTTAATATCAAAATGAATAAAAGGGATTTAATCATCGTTTAATCTAGAAAATGATTTTATTCGGACATTTATTTTTTGGATTAAGAAAATAGAATCATATTTTTGCTTCACTGTTTGCATGTTCTTTCTGTTCAGTTTATTGGCTGTAATTGCAAAAATTAATTTATTCATTGAGTCTCTTAAAAATAACGTTTACTAAACTAAATACACATTAAAAAATAATAGAGTAATAAATGACGAAGCAAAATAAACCTCTAAAAGCTTATGAGAATCCGGAGTTCCTAAATTCATCTGATGCAAGAATTATTAGAATGCTTTCCGAGTTCATAGAACCACAGACCAAATTCCGCAAACATAAAATCATAGATACAATTGTTTTTTTTGGATCGGCAAGACTTAAGTCAAAGAAAGACAGTTTAGCTGAATACAATAAGTTCAAAGTGATGAATCCCAAAACGCCAACTTTTGCTGAAAATCTACGCTTTGCACAGCGTCAGGTAGAAATGTCAAAATATTATGAAGACGCAGTTGAGTTATCCAGGCGGCTCACAGATTGGTCAATGAATTTAGGAACTCATGCCAACAGATTTATTATCTGTACAGGCGGCGGACCGGGAATAATGGAAGCTGCTAATAAAGGTGCAAAATTAACTGGTGGACTATCTGTTGGTTTGAACATCAGCATTCCTTTTGAGCAATTTGTAAATAAATATGTAACCAGAGATTTGAGTTTTGTATTCCATTATTTCTTTATGCGTAAGTTTTGGTTCGCTTATCTTGCAAAATGTTTGGTGGTTTTTCCCGGTGGTTTTGGAACGATGGACGAAATGTTTGAGATTCTTACCTTGCTTCAAACAGGCAAAATAAAAAAGAAAATGTTGTTAATAGTTTATGATGAACGATTCTGGAAAAAAATTATTAACCTCGATGGGTTAATTGAACATGGAGTGATAAACAAGGAAGATATAGCTAATCTTTCTTTTTGCAATAGTGTTGATCAGGCATTCAGTCTGATTACAAAATATTTCGAGAAATATTATTTGAAAAAAGGGGCTATCGAGAACGGTGAACCAAGGGTAGATTTGAAATGAAAAAGCCCCGATTAGGGGCTTACAAAATTACTCCATCGGACCAAATCTGTGGGCACGTCTTTGAGCTTTTTGTTTTTCCATGCGTTTCTTAACAGAAGGTTTTTGAAAGAAGGTTCTCTTTTTAAACTCTTTAAGAATACCGGAGCGTTCATATTTTTTCTTGAATCTTCTTAGAGCTTTATCTATTGATTCATTATCACCAATGGTAATTCCAACCAAACTAATTCACCTCATTTCCCGGTTGTTTAATAAATGATTCTACTAAATTTTTATTTCCGGATTTCTGAAATTCAACAGTAATTGAGCTTCGGCCATCCGATAATATTTTTTTTGCAACTATTTTTCCAAAATCGTCCCAACTCTGATGGTATATAGATTGACCGACATCAAAAGTTTTATCGGGAGAATACGTTACGCATTCCTCGTTTTCTATGCCATCAAGTGAAACTTTTTTTTCTTTAACTTCAGATTTAAGATCAATAATTGTTTTATGTTTACACTTTTTGCACTTAGCCCAGCGTTTGTTTTCATCTTCATTAGGAGATACATCGCCCGATATTTCCATTTTTGTTACGGTATTACAAAAATTGCAGAATGCCTCGATATTTTTAACTCGTGCCATACTTTACCAATCTTTAATTTAAATTACTATTTCACCTTACTGAAAAGTGTTTACTATCAAACCATTTTCTTAAAACCGAAGAGCGCTTTGCGGAGGAATTGGGTTTGTTTAATCTATTTTTCTAATATCTTGCGTAAAGTGATATTCTAATTTAACTAAGTCGTCGAGTATTATCAACCGCTACTTTCGAGATTTATGAGGTGTAATTACCAAAACCGGGCATTTTGCGTATCTAATTACCTTTTCAGCCACACTACCGAGCAAAGTATGAAGCAATCCGGTTCTTCCATGGGTTGCAATTACAATCAAATCAATCTTGTGATCTTTTGAGTATTTAACTATTTCTTCGTAATCGTTACCCTTTTTCAATACCGGTTCAATTTCAACGTCTTCGCTTTTACCCTTTTTGATTTTCTTAACTGCATTATCAAGAGATTTTTTTCCTTCTTCTTCAAATGATTTTAGAATTTTCTCTTGAGATAAATCAAGCGAACGAATTGCTAATATTGGAGGAGTTTTTTCAAGCACATGCAGCAAATGTATTTTAGCTTTGTACTGATTCGCCAATTCCACAGCATAATCCGTGGCACTTAATGATGTAGCGCTTAAATCAGTCGGCAGTAAAATATTTTTTATCTTAAACATGATTTTTTCTCACTTACAATGAACAAAATAAATTTTCAATTTCAGTTTTGGAAGCATTAGAAACAACTGCGCAAATATTATTATCCATTTTTTTCATTAGGATAGTAAAATTACCCTTTGTGGATAGATAACAATTCCCTTCATCAAGATATTTCATCATGTGTTCGGAAAGCTTTATCGCTTCATTTTTATTCAGACATGATTCATCAACTTGAAATAAATATACAAGTTTACCTTCTGAATTAGTATAGACATGATGAGCAAATTTTTCTCCGCCGGCTTCTGAAACCACAGCACCAAGAATCTTCCATTGTTCACATTTGGGTATTTGAGTTGAATATTTTACGCCATTTGCTTCAAAAAATTTCTGAATATTATTTGCGTCATCCGTTACAATTTGCGGTTTTAATTTTCCGGTCAGAATGTTTTTGAAATTATTTGACGCCTGGACGAACATGTTCTCCGATCCATATTGCTCGGCAGCTAAGTCCGGAATTTTATTCTCCGAACTTTGATTAAAAACAATAATTACTGTAACTATGATTAAAGCTAATGCTCCGGAAATTGCAAATGCCGGTTGTGAAAAAATATTTTTTAAGAATTCTAACGGCTGCGGTAATGGATTTTCAGCCGGCTTAATTTTCTTTACGATTCTTTGTTTTAGTTTTTCAGGAGTAGAATGGAACGTGCAATTTTTTTGAACTAAGGATTTTGTAAAGCGCAGGATTTCATATTCCCTTTGTAAATCGGTATTTACTTCCATAAGCTTTTTGATTTCGATCTTCTTTAATTCATCGCCAAGTTCGCCATCAATCAAAGCAGTAAGCTGATATTTTAATTCGTTGTTATCCAATTGTCATCGTAAAAATTTAAGGTTTAACATATCCTTTTTCGTTGGCGTATTTATACAATTTAGCGAAGAGCATTTTTCTGGCTCTATGCAGCCGCGATCTTACTGTACCCACTGGACAATCAACAAAATCAGCAATTTCATCATAAGTAAATCCTTCAATGTCCGATAGAATAATTACCGTTTTGAAATCATCGGGAAGTGAAGCTATAGCTGAAGTAATTTCATCGTCGAGCAGATTGTCATAAATCTCTTTTTCGAGATGAGCGCTGTCTGTAGATGAAGGTTTAACGGTTTCGTAAAATTTTTCGACATCTTCATAATCAACTTTATCCGGCTCCTTAGTTTTTTTTCTATACGAATTAATGAAAGTGTTTTTCATAATTCGGAACAACCATGCTTTACAATTAGTTCCTTTTTCAAATTTATCAAAAAATCTAAAAGCTTTTAAGAATGTATCCTGAACCAGATCATTTGCATCGTCACCGTCGCCGGTCATTCTCAAAGCAAAATTGTAAAGTGCATCCATGTGAGGAAGAGCTTCCTGCTCAAATTCTTTATACAATTTGTTTTGAGATTCAAATACAGCCAATATTACCGGAAACATATTTGATTGTTCTTAATCGTTAGAGTGGATTTGAATTTTCATACTTAGTAGTATACCAATTTTATAACTCTCATCAAAAATACTAATGTACAAGTGCATTAAAAACCTTGCCCAAAGGTGATTTTACTCCAATCACAAAACCATTTATTACTGCAAAATGAACTTCGCCATTTTTCTTTATGATTAAGTTTGGATTACTGCCAAGCAGCTTTTGGTTTGAATTATTTTTTCTTTGGTTTTTCAATTGGATGTTTATCGGTAGATCCGTAAAAGGTTTACCGTCGCTTTTCGAGTTCAGAATAACGCTTGTATATCCTTCCTTGTAAAGTTTTGTAAAGTCAAGTTTATTAATCTCATTTATTGAGCTAAACTGATTTGGATAAGTTTTTCCGTGATAGAGTTCGTATCCGTCAAGGTCAATATCTTCATATCCGAAGAAAACTGATAGATCACCTAAATCATCAATCGAGGAAGTATAATAAAATTCTTTTGCACCATTGTAATTATTTTCAGTCCGGTTGATTCCAACATCAATTAAGATTTCCTTATCATCCTTTTTATATTTCAGGTTTCTCAGGATTAAATCGAAAATATATTCTTCATTCTTCGGAATTTGATCATAAAGTTTAGTGGACTCATGCTTATAAGCTTTTGATGCAATACCGTAAAAAGCTGAAATGAAAGTAATAAAATTCAACTTTCTCAGAAATTGTTTTTCAGTATCGCCTTTCCATCCGCCGGTTTCAATTAGAACTGTACTCGTTCCCCATTTTTGAAAGTTATCGCCAAATGCCCGCGGCTCATAATCATCGCCGTATTTTGCAATATGCCCGGGAACGAAATGGTTTAATGTTCTGTAAAGTTCACCAATGAGTTTCATCGAATTTTCTCTAACACTGTCAACCGATCTTTCATGATCGAGCGAGGGTGCAAGAAATGAAATCGCCGCTGATTTAAAAGTATTCCCAACCGAATAGCGTGTACTTTGATCGTGCAAATTAAATCCAAACTCCGGTTTAAGACTTTCAAAAGTTTTTCGAAGAATCACTCCTTCAGGAGTTTGCTGACGATTAACATCCCGGTTAATATCAATTTCATAATTAGTTCTTCGTTGATAAACTTCTGCGCCATCCGGGTTAACCATTGGCATGAAGTAGATAGTGAGATTATCAAGTATTGTTTTCTTAATATCGTCCAAACCATCATTTGTGTGGAAAAAATTAAATACATCAAACATTGCCATTGTTGCGGTTGGTTCATCGCCATGCATCTGAGACCAAAGAAACACTTTGGACTTTCCACTTCCAATTGACAGCAGATAAATGTCTCTTCCTTCAACTGATTGCCCGGCTTTTTCGACTGAAAATATTCCACGTCTTCTTACTTCATTAATCAGAGGTAAAATATCTGTATGCTTAAATCTTCGATGGGTCAATTTATTTTCGCGGTAAATTTCATAGTTGGAGTACAAATTTTGGGCAAGATCTATGTTTTGTGCCATTGTTATTTCTAAGCCGATTGTGATTATTAAAAATATTTTTTTGATCATTTCTTTTTCTAATTTTAGTTACAGCGAAATTTATTCACTGTTAATCATTTAAGCAAAGAGGAATTTACTATGGCAACTAAAACTTTACAGATTGGCTCATCTATTCCTGATTTTAATCTTCCTTCAACTGATGGAAAAAAGTATTCTCTTGATTCCTTCAAAGACAAAAAAGCGTTGATTATAATTTTTAGCTGTAATCACTGTCCTTATGTTCAAGCTTATGAAAATCGGATTATGGCAATCCAAAAAGATTACGAAGAACGAGGTGCTGCTGTTGCAGCAATAAATTCGAATGATTCCGCACAGTATTCAGAGGATTCATTTGAAGAAATGAAGAAGCGTGCAGCAAAAAAGAAATTTAATTTTATTTATCTGAGAGATGAGGATCAATCTGCTGCGAAAAGTTTTGATGCCTCTCATACTCCGGAAATATTTCTGTTTAATGGAGAGAGAAAATTAGTTTACCACGGAAAGATTGATGACAATTGGCAGGAAGAACAAAAAATTAAAACAAAATATTTGCGTGATGCTTTGGATGAATTGCTATCCGGGAAAGAAATATCAGTTCCGGAAACTTATTCAATCGGCTGCACAATTAAGTGGAAAAGGTGATAGTTGAAACAAATCCCAAATAGCAATTAACAAATCCCAAATAAATTCAAATATCAAAATACAAAACGGATTGCTTTATTGATGTTTTCCTTTTTAGGATCATCTTTATGATGAATTGAATTATTGAAATTTAAGATTTATTTGTTGATTGAGATTTGTTGATTGGAATTTATTAGGGATACTATTTTTACGTAAGCTTATACTTTAATACATCATTCCAATATTTATAGTGAGGAAAATTCCTCCCAATTCCTTTTTATACTTTCCATACAAACTTTCTACACCGTCGTCAAAAAATCTTATGATATAATATCGTATGTTCAATCCAACTAAGCTTGAGTTATCCAATCCGAAATTTCCTCCGAAGCCGATGTAACCACCAACTGTAAACCTGGACTGAGCTTTTCCGAATGCATTAAAAAATTCTCTGTCGTATGGAGTCGTAACTACCATTGCAGGTCCAACACCTAAATTAAAATAAGGACGCAAATTATCCGAAAGAACTTTTTCGAATAACCTATACTGCAAACCAAAATTTAATGGAAGAAGAAAGATTCTGTTTTTCTTACCGTAAGTAATCGTTTGATAGGGATAATACGGATCGACAAAATCAATCTCTTGTTCGTCTTTAGCTTCGGAAATTGAAAAATCAGTAAACACAGTAAGCTTTTGGTTCAATTGTCTGCGATAGAAAAATCCCATTCCGATTCCGCCTTCGCTGAACATTATATCCAACCCCAATGAATTATCCGGAAAAATTTTTGGTGCTTCTTCCTCGGCTAACTCACCGATTTCCTGCGCATTTAAGCTTAGAAGCGGAATTAAAATAAACAGTGATAAAAATGATTTTTTCATAATGCTTATATTTTTGTTAGTAAAGTTAGTCATCCAGGAATAAATATCAAGATAGAATTTAGTGAATGTCACATGTTAAAAAAGTCATCAATTGATTTGTTTTTCATTTCACTTTTACCTCAATAAAGGTTTATTTTTAGGTATGATTTTAACTAGGAATTCCAGAACGTCAATTGATATTGATCTTGAAGTTGATCAAAAAATAAAAGCGGGTATGCTTAACGAGCTTCTTCTTATCGTTCCGACAAATCGAAAAAGCCGCTATCTCAAGAAAGAATTAATCTCACTCTCTCCGGGAAAATCTACAAACAAAATAAATTTAGAAACTATCGGTACGTTTTCTACAAAATTACTTTTCGATAATTCCGATGCGTCAAGTAAAATAATCAGCGATGCAGCTGCTTCGGTATTGATTAAGCAGAGCTTTCAGGAAGTTAAGCTGAAATATTTTTCTTACTATAAAAAAGATGTCCCAACCGGGACACTTGATAGAATTAATAATGTGATTTCGGAGTATAAAAAACACGGTATAACTCCAAAGATATTGCTGGAAGAATCAAAATCTCTTGAAGGTTCTGAGAGATTAAAAGCCGACGACATTGCTGCTGTTTTTGAGAAGTACCAAAACAAGTGCGATGAATTAGGACTGAAAGAGATTGGAGATATTTACTCAAAATTGCTTGAGATAGATCAAATTGAATTTGAGAAAAAGCTTCGAGCATTATATCCGGATGTTGATTTAGTAATCATCAATGGCTTTGATGAATTCACTTTGCCGGAAATAGAGATAATTACACGTTCTGCCAATGTGAAGAATTTAGAGCTTTTTATTTATTTCGATTACTACAACTACAATCACTTAATTTTCTCTCATCTCGACAAATGTTACGATAAATTCTCCGCGAAAGGATTTAAAGAAATTGACGATAAATCTCAAGTTGTTTTCAATGAATTTCAAAACACATTGAGAAGCAAACTTTTCAAGCCGAAAACAACTGATAAAGTAAAACGATTTGAAAATGAATTGATACGACTAAAAGCGGGCGATAGAGTTGAAGAAATTGAATTGATCGCAAAGGAAACCAAAGTGCTTATCCTAAATTATAATGTTGAGCCGAATAAAATTTGTTTGGCGTTTAATCTTATACAAAATTATTCTCCGATCATAAGAGACGTTTTTGCAAATTTCGGAATTCCTTTCAATCTCACCGACAGATATTCTCTCAGCACTTCGCCAATTGTAATTGCGCTGATCAACTTTTTAGAAATTCTTGAGAACGATTTTTACTATAAAAACATATTTAGATCGTTAAGCTTGAACTATCTTAAGATTTCACAAATAGATTTGTCTAATCTTCTCAAAGCATCTGTTAATCTTAAAGTTGTTTCCGGCTATAAAAATTGGGTGGATAAACTGAACGATGCATTGAATCAGCCGACAGTTTATGAAGATAATGAACGGGGAAGACGTGACCGCGATAGAGAAGTTTATACCAAAGCTTTGAGCGACATTAAAAAAATATTCGAGCTGCTTAAACCTTTTTCGAAGCCATTAACCATTTCAGAGTTTAAAGAAGCTTTTTACGACTTGATTTTCTCTTTCAAAATTCCAGCGCTTCTCGTGAATAGTAAAGATGATTCAACCGAAAAAAATATTAAAGCATTTGAAGAATTCTCTTCAACAATTAACGAGCTGCTTGATTTATTCCGGCTTGAATATAAAGACGATGAGAAATTCCCGCTGAAGTTTTATCTAAATAATCTTCGAACAGCAATTACTTCCGCACGTTATAACATTAAAGAAAAACCCGGGTACGGAGTTCAGATTACAACTATAAATGAAATACGCGGATTAAAATTCGATTATCTTTTTATCTCAGGTTTATGCGATGGAGATTTCCCGACTCGTTATGTTCCTGAGATTTTTTTTTCCGGTTCTTATGTGAAAAATGAAAAGAATCATCAAACGGAAGAACGTTATCATTTCTATCAATCTTTGTGTTCGTGGAACAAACGTCTGTACTTAACTCATCCGGTAAAGGAAGAGCGAAGGGAATTAGTCACATCAAATTTTCTTAATGAATTTTTATCATTGTTTTCGGTGACTGAAAAATCAAGCTTGAATTTCCAGGATAATCTCTACAGCAAAGAAGAATTATTAAAGTATATCGGCAGAGTTGGAATTGAGAACATCGAGAAAGATGAAGCATTTAGAAACTTGGATATAGATTTCAAGACAATTAAGCATGCGGCTGAAATAGATAAGATGAGAACTGAAAATCCTTTTGGAGAATCAGAGTACACGGGATTTGTTTCTAAAAAACTTTTGCCGAGCAGCAAAGAGAAGTTGGAAGCATTAAGAAAAAAAGAATATTCAATCTCGCAGCTTGAAACTTATGCTGCTTGTCCGTACAAATATTTTGCTGAAAGGATTTTAAACCTCGAACCGATTGAGGAGCCATCAGAAGAGATTGAAGCATTGGAAATGGGAAGCTTATTGCATTCAATTCTTTATGAGTTTTATACAGAGCTGAAAAGGAAAAAGATTGTGCTGCACGAAGCAAGCGATAAGCAATTCCAAG
>Ga0209324_10002348_pt1 | contig 13029 bp, 17 predicted proteins | sample Rifsed19ft3_FD_184015 | JGI IMG/M metagenome (GOLD analysis project Ga0209324, IMG submission 184015) | Soil microbial communities from Rifle, Colorado, USA - sediment 19ft 3 (version 2) | ecosystem: Environmental > Terrestrial > Deep subsurface > Rock core/Sediment | place: Rifle, Colorado...
CTGAGGTACGCCGAGTATAACCCCAGAAAAGTGACGGCCAGCGTGATCGAAGCGCTCAAGCGGTCGCTGAAAGAATTCGGCTGCCCGGTCCCGATCGTGGTAAACACCTACAAAGGCAGAGAAAACGTCATCGTCGGCGGTGAGAAGCGCGTCCGCGCAGCAACTGAGCTGGGCTGGACTGAGATGCCCTACAGCACAGTCAACCTACCCCTCGACAGAGAAAAGGCGTTAAACCTCGCCCTGAACAAAATCGAGGACGACTGGGACAACGACAAACTCGCGCAGGTGATAACCGACCTAACCAAAGCAGACTACGATCTCTCCTTGACCGGCTTCAACGAAGTGGAGATCAGCAACCTTCTCGACACAACCATGCTCCTGCCGGAAGAAGAAGAACAATGGGACACCGGAAAAGAGCTAGAGAAAATCAAAGAGCCGATATCAAAGTACGGCGAGATTTATCAGATCGGCAAGCACCGGCTCATGTGTGGCGACTCGACCAAACTGGAAGACATCCAGAAACTCATGGACGGCAAAGCAGCCGACATGGTATTCACGGATCCGCCCTACAACGTCGCCCACACCAGCAAAGAGAAGAAAGGTAAATTCCACACCAAAGAAGGCATCATCCTAAACGACGACATGAGCGACGAGAAGTTCCGGCAATTTACCCACGACTTCTTCGTGAGCTTCCACACAGTGCTGAAACCGGGCGGGGCAATTTATGTCTGCACCGGCTACAGTTCCTACCCGCTGTTTTACTACCAAATGCTCAACGCCGGATTTGTCTTTAGCTCGACGATTGTCTGGGTCAAACCCTCCTTCGCCATCGGCTGGGGCGATTATAAAAAGCAGTACGAGCAGGTGATGAAGGGCAAGAGAGGTCCGGGGAAATCAAAAGCCGAGCCACTCCTCTACGGCTGGAGGCAGGGAGAGCGCCACCACTTCGAGGGCGACGCAAACGAAAGCGACGTCTGGGAGATGCCCAGAAAGGCAATCACTGAGATGGTTCACCCAACCGAGAAACCAGAGTGGCTGATTATGAAGGCCATCAAAGGCGGATCCCGAGTCGGGCAACTCGTCGTCGATTTATTCGGCGGAAGCGGGTCAACCCTAATGGCAGCACACAAGCTGGGGCGCACCGCTTACCTTATGGAGCTAGACCCGAAGTTCTGCGACCTGATCAGAAAACGAGCGGAAAGGCTCAAAACATGAGGGAAATCTAGCCCTGTCGACGCCGTGTGATGCCCTAGGAAGGGTGATACGAGGCTCAGTCGACCAGTTAGCCATTAAAAAACCTATGCCAAAAAAGAAGAAACAAAATCTACCAGAAGTAAAGACCTCGCTGATGCACGGAGAAACCGCGCAGCAATATCATGCGTGGCTTTTATACAACGAAACCGGCAGCTTAGAAAAGCTCCTCCGGGCGTGGGAACGAATATACCAAGGATATGCTAACGATATGCCAGAAATTGCGGGGCTGCGAGACAAACTGAACAAGTCCCCAGCCCTAATTACCCTCAAGCTCTGGTGCAAAAAATACCAGTGGGTCAACAGGACAGAGCAACTACTCGCCGAGGAGATGGCACACCTCAAGGAAAAGACCGATAAATTCAGGGCAAAACGGAAATACCTCGTGACCGACATTCTTATGACGAAGATGACTAAGCTGCAGAAGCAGGCACGCACAGAGACAGCAACAGTGGCCGAATTGAAATACCTCTGGGAGATGCACAGGACAGAGTTCGGCGAATCAACCGGCAAGACAGAGGTAACCCACCGCATCGATGAAAGCGAGCAAGTCCCACCGGATCAGGAAGAAAACGAGGTCGGCAAACAGATCGATCAGGTAATTAAAAAACACTATGAAAAAAGACGTAAATAGAGACAAAATCAGCGTCCTCCACTGGATACTGAACAACAAAATCAAGAATGAAAACGGCGTGCTAATTGAGTTCCACAGCCACCGCTTCATGATTGATATTTATTCCGACCGGACACCCATCCAAGTGATCCGGAAAGCCTCGCAGGTGGGCGCAAGCACAATGGAAATCATCCGCACCCTGCACGGCGCACGCTTCTGGGGCATAAACCAGATATACACCCTGCCCACCAGCGACGACGTTCTCAAATTCGTACAGAGCAAGGTCAACCGGATTATAAGCGTGAACCCGCGAGTGAAAGAAGGCATCGATCCCAAGAGCATCGACTCGGTGGAGCAAAAGCAAATAGGCAAGTCATTCGTTTACTTTAAAGGGACATTCACCGAGCGCGAGGCTATTATGCTCTCCTCCGATCGGAACATCCACGACGAGCTGGACAAGTCAAAACCAGAGGTAGTCCGCGACTACGCCTCCCGTATGGGCTACTCAAAAATAAGAAGCCAGCACTACTTCTCGACACCCACGATCCCAGACTTCGGCGTGGACAGGCTCTTCGAGCAGTCAGACCAGAAGTACTGGCGCTTCAACTGCCCACACTGCAGCTTCCGTCAGCACATGGAGTGGGAAAAAAACGTCGACGAGAAGCGCGGGATTTATGTCTGCCAAGAATGCGGAAAAGAACTAACCCCGGAGCAAATCAGCGAAGCCGGAAGCTGGGAGGCACGCTTCCCCGGCCGACCAATCTCAGGCTACTGGATCAGCCAAATGCACTGCCCTTGGAGAACCGCAGCAGACCTTATACAGGAGCGAATCGATGCCGACGACGACACCTACTTCTACAACTTCATCCTCGGCCTGCCCTACCTAGCAGCCGACCAGAAAGTCCCGCAGAGCCTATTTATACGCAACCTGACCGACGTTCCGGCCGAGGCAGCCGAAGACTGGAATGTGATGGGCATCGACACCGGCATGGGATCCGGAAAAGGCAACCATGTGATCATCGGCAACCAGAAGGGAATCTTCTGGATCGGGATACTGACCGACAAAGAAGGCCACGACCGCTTCCAGCAGGCAGCCGACCTTATAAAGTTCTACGACATCAGGGTAGTCGTTATCGACGGCCAGCCCTACACCGAGGAAGCATGGACGCTGGCCAAGCAATTCCCCTACAGGGTCTACCTCAACTGGTTTAAGGACGATCCAAAAATGCTTGAGGTGGTGCGCTTCTTTGACGAGGAGGAAGGCAAGGACAAAGAGATGACCGACGAAGTAAAAGTCTACTCCTCCCGCACCCGGATAATCGACGACACGATCTCGGCGCTCCGGAGAAGCGAAATCAAGTTCGCCATGAAGACGGACAGCTCCACCTTCAAGATGCTTATAGCCCACGCGCAGACCATGTACGCCCGCACAGTGACCGATAAGTACGGCCAGAGCAAGCGAGAATGGGCAAACACGGGTCCCAACGACTTCTTCCTTGCACTGATTTACTGGCACATCGCATTAAAAAAACGCAACAAATATGAACCCAACAGATAACAAAACCACAATCGAGCTGACCGACGCAGAGAAGGAGATCGTCCTAGACCTCCGGAAGATGACCTACGGCAGAATAACCATCTTCGTGCAGGAAGGTAAGCCCTTCCGGAAAGAGGTAACCGAGTATCGGAAGCTCACCAAAGAGGGCAAGTTCAGCCCGGAGAGAGATCAAAACAAGCCCAAAAGCGTGGAGATTTAAGGTGCTGTTTGACTTACAAAACGTTTCGAGTATCCTGTCGGGTGCATGACAGACACAAAGACAATGATAACCAAGCAAGACTTCCAAGCCTACACAAAGGTGCAACACTCCGGCGCGACCAACATGTTCGACGCCACCAAAGTGCAGGAGCTGTCCGGACTAAGCAAAGAGAAGGTGCTGGACATCATGGAGCATTACCACGAATACCAAGAGCGCTGGGGCAAGGAAGTAAACGCCACCGGCGAGGTAAAAAGCCTCCTCGATATAGGAAAGAAGGACGCGCCGGAAGTAAGACGCATTAAACTGCAGGCGCTCCGGAAGGTAGACCGGGCAGAAAAGCTGATCAAGGAAGCCAACGAGCTGCTAAGAAGCATAAACATACTAAAATGAACACACCCAACGCCATCAGCTTCAGACCAAACCGACTCAAGGAAACAGCGAAATTTGTCGCTTTTTACTGGCTGCTGCAAGCATTTTTATACACAGCCACACTAGGGGCAATCCTCGGATACGAGTCACTGCACGAGTTGTTACCAGCCATATTTTGACAGTTCAAAAAAGGCCGACCGAACGGAATAAAAATGGGCTTGACAATGCTTTCAAAAAGGAGCATATTCAAGTAAGAATGGTAAGAAATGTAAGACAACAACCATTTACGCTTCAGACCTACCCCTCGATAGCGAGACAGATTTTTCACTTCCGACAATTCCTTACATTGAATCCCAATCCCATATTGGGAGATTATCAATTTGAAACTAGAAAGGAGGTGAAAAAATAAAAAGCTATGCGGAAAAATATATTCTTAATACTTCCCCTATTTGCAGTAGCCGCTTTAGTCGGGTTTAGTCTCTCAAAGACTACTCCCGTAGGAGCGCAGCAAGACCCTAAACAGGCCAGGATTGAAGTGCTTACTCAAAAGCTCAAGGATGCAGTTGCTGACGCGCAGAAGAACGGCGAGTTTTACATCGACGAACAACACGGCGGTGAAAGACTCTATGCCGGAGAGACTGCGAAGAAGATAAAGGCATTGGAGAAAGAGGTAGGCAACGAGATTCGGGAACTGAAGGCTCGCCCGGCAGAAGAAAGAGCAAAGACTATCGCAGCAGTAAATGCGTTCAACGATAAGTATCTCTACAAAGTTCCAGAGCAACCCAAACAAGTCGTTCAATACGGCGGTAGAGTTGGGAACGTTCAGGGAACGAAGACCGGCAGCACAGAGTCTTACTACTCTCAAGACTACGCTTACGTAGTCGACTACCAGACAGGCAAGGTGCTTGATGTAACAATCAGAGCGCACGAAGTGGGAGAACCGGATTGGTTTATCGATCTCACACCCCGCTACACTAAAGCTCAGTTAGAGCAAATGGCGGTAGACTTTATCGCCGAACAGAAGCTCGGTGTGGATTTAGCGACCTTGAAGGTAGACCACAGCCAGAAGATCGGAACATTCTTCTTCAACTGGTACGGCGAAGGTGGTAAACACTTGCAAGTAGGATTCGCTCAAGGAGGTCAGCTTATTAGCTACACGAACGCAGGCTTTTACGAAGGTCTATGAAAAACCTAACTAAAATCCTATTAACGCTCGCGATGGCCGTAGGGCTTGGTCTCTTTGTGACGACCGGAGTCATGGCATGGAACGAAAGAACGATTGTCTCCACAGGAGGCAATTACTTTGACCGATATGGTCCAAGTGAGTACTGGTGGGAACACAACAACATGGGGTGGGCTCACAACTCAAACAACTGGGAGGAGAACGGTTTGTACTCAAACCAATCCCCGTTTACCAGCGTCCCTTTCAGCATGTGGAAGACCTACTCAGGATCATCCATAAGCAACAATGCCAGATGGAACATGCAAAACATCGATCAGTGGAGCTACTGGTATGCTTTCATACCCAGTAACTACGCGACGAGTCGATATGCTCCGTACTTGGTGACCTACGATGGCGGAAGTTCTTACAACTTCGAGATCAACCAGAACAGTGCTTCTAACCGATGGATGTCATTCCCGACCGGGGAAAACCGACACACCATCATGAACACTTGGCTGGACGACGACAGTAACGAATCTTCCCCTTATAACCAAATCGGATTCGATGAAATCCAGATTTGTAGAGAGGAAAGCCAGTGGAGCGAGCATTGTCCCGGAAGTCATTCCGAGTAATCGCTGCGAGTGGAAGGTAGTCAGCGCCCCGCAAGGAGCGCTGGCTCGTTTCTGACGACATTGTTTGACTTCCACCAGATTAGCGAGATAATGTTGGTAGTAAGGAAAGTAAGACCGGCAGAAACGCCAGAGACTATGAAAGACAAAGCTAAAACCATCAAAGAAGCCATCCTTATAACACTCGCCTGCATCGCGATCGCGGGCGCATCGTATCTTTACTTCAGCCACAAACAAACTAACTTCAACCCAGTAGATCTGATAAGCCGGACAGACGGCAAAAACATCGAAGACTACTTCGTCGAAAAACTAGGCATGACATACGAGGAGGCCAAGCCCCTCGCTGATCTCGGCGTCTCTTTTTACATAACCGAAAATACCACGCTTGACGGCATTGTAGGCAATCTCCACTACTACGGCCTAGTCAAGGATGAGAAGGCCTTCAGAGAGGCGCTAGAGAAGACCAAAGACACTACCCCCGGCAAAGAAGGAGCAATCAAAGTAGGCAATAACACGATTGACATAAACGCCTACTACGGGCTCAAGAAAGGACTGACAGCATGGGAAGTCGCCGACATCATGGTCAACCAACCAACTTACCTAAAAGGCACTAAATACAATTACATTTTTATGCCCGGCGGATTAAAATCGGAAATGCCCACCGGCGGGCGACCAACAGAATGAAAGAAACGATAACCGAGTCCAAACCAGCAGCAACCAAACTAAGCCCAGCCAACGTCCTTCCGCTCAGTGAGGACGAACAAAACTTGAACAAAAATACGGCAACCCCCTCGATCGAATAAAAAAGAGCGTGTGGAGTAAAGTCCTAATCGCGATAGCGGTGATCGCAGTCTTGGCCGGAGCGGGTCTCACCCTCGCCTACAAATCCCTCTTCAGCGCACCACAAAAGGAAGCTGAAACAGAAGTCTTCGTCGTAAGCACTCAGGCCGAGCAACAGAACATCAAAGACAAACTTCAGAAGCAAGGATTTATAAAGAGCGCGTGGGCATTCAACTACTCCCTGACACGAACAGACGGCACGATTGACCCCGGAGGCTACCGGATAAGCAAAAGCATGGACGCTTGGGAATTATCACAAACACTGGCAGCAGAACCGGCAATGAAATGGGTCACGATTCCAGAAGGCTTGCGCAAAGAGGAGATCGGAGAACGGCTGGCAAAGGCACTAGGCTGGGACGAAAAGGCGCTGCACGAATGGACTTACACCTACACAGCAATGGACTACGACCATCTCGAAGGCGTCTACTTCCCCGACACCTACCTTATACCAACCGACGAAAACGGACTGGACGCAGCCAACCGCCTACGCAGGCGCTTTGATGAGCAGTTCGCACCCTACATGAGCAAATTCCTCAAGCAAGACGTTAAATGGACAACAGCACTCAAGCTCGCCTCGATAGTCCAAAGAGAAGCGGGAGGTAAAGACGACATGCCCCTGATCGCCGGAATCCTCTGGAACAGACTACTCAAGGACATGAAGCTGGAAGTCGACGCCACAGTGCAGTACGCCAGAGATGACCGCGACGAGCTGACCACCGGCTTCTGGAAGCCAATCAAAGTAGAGGATAAAGAGATCGACTCGAAATACAACACCTACAAATACACCGGACTGCCACCCTTCCCGATAGCCAACCCCGGACTGGACGCCATCGATGCGGTGCTAAACTCCACCGAAACCGACTGCTTATACTACCTGCACGACTCAGACAGGCAAATCCACTGCGCTAAAACCTATCCAGAACATCAGGAAAATATAGAGAAGTACCTAAAATGACAAAAGCATTCGACTGGCACTGCAAAAAACACAACACCTTCGGCGACAAGGGCTGGAGCTGCGCCCACTGCGGATACCCACTGGGAGTAAAGAACATGGAGCTGAAAAACGGCGAACTGAAGATTCTACGAGGCGTGATCAACCTTTTTATAGGAACGCTGCACATTTGGAAAGTAGTGAAAATATAGGGTTAAATCTGGTATAATCCGCCCAGCAACACAGAAACGATATGCAAAACCTATTAAAAGGAAAACGGAAACTTATTACCATCCCCCTGCTCGTAATTTTGGGACTCGCATTTCTCCCCATCGCCATAGGGATCGGAGCGGGCTGGCTGGTTTATAAGAAGGTCGGCAACCCCAAACTGAAATACTCCCTACTGGCAGTGATCGCGCTTTTTACTCTCTTCGTCGGCAGCGCATGGGTGTCTGCAGTTAACTCACCAAGCAATACAGAGCAGAAACAAACCACAGAAGCTACTCCCACCCCACAAGCCCAGACCGCAGCAGTAGAGACACAGCAACCACCGGCCACACCAACAGAATCTGAAGAAGACCCAAAGGCTGGCAAACAGGAAGCAAAAGTAGTCAGCGTGGTCGACGGCGATACGATCAAAGTCTCATTCGACGGCAAGACTGAAACCATCAGATTTATAGGGGTCAACACACCGGAAACAGTCGATCCCAGAAAACCGGTCGAGTGCTTCGGTGAAAGAGCGTCCGCAGTCGCAAAAGAAAACCTGAATGGCGAAACAGTCTGGCTCGAAGCTGACCCAACCCAAGGAGAAAGGGATAAATACAACCGGCTCTTGCGATTTGTATGGACAGACGACGCCACAGTAGACTTTGGCAAAGTGATGATCGCCACCGGCTTCGCCTACGAATACACTTACAACACGCCTTATAAATACCAAGCAATCTATAAACAGGCGCAGAAAGAAGCCGAGCAAGGTAAAAAGGGACTCTGGGCAGATAACGCCTGCCCGGTGGCCACCGCCAAACCCACTGTAAAGCCCACAGTCGCCCCAACTCAATCGACAAGCACCAATCAACCACCCGCAAATCAGGGTGGCGGAGCATGTAAATACTCCTGCAGCAGTCCGGACAGAGACTGCTCAGACTTCTCATCACACGCCGAAGCACAGGCATTTTTCAACTGCTGCGGATTTACCGCGACCAACGACCCAATGAAACTAGATTCCGTGGGTGTTGGGGACGGCGTCGCCTGCGAATCCATCTAAGACCACTTGCATTTTTCTTTGAGACTTTGTTAGAATGAAGACGTAAAGTAACCCGCCTGACGAATTTATCGGGGCTTAGGTTTCTCTATTCGAAAGAGTAGGAAAACCCAAGCCCCGTTTTTTATTGGGAAAAATCATATGCCAGAAGTCAAAGAGGAAAAAATCAATCAGAATGCACGCTACGACCCGACCGAAGACGAACAGAAGATAATCGAAAAATGGAAAAAAAGATTTAAGCGTGCCAAAGAATTTAGGGATCCATACCAAGCCAAGTGGCTGAGGCTGTATCAGCTTTATCGTGCCTACCAGCACAAGGTGAACTACGCCTACAACACGCGCTTAATGCCCCCTATCGCCTTTGAAATCGTAAAGACAGTAGTCTCAAGGCTGGCAACGGCCAAGCGCAAAACCCGCATCATCCCCAGAGAGAAAGCAGACCTCAACTCAAAGTCCCTCGACTCATGGGATAACCTAGTCAACTACGACTTCGACATTATCGAGCTGGCAAAAAAGCTCCCGAACTGGATCGAGTCCTCAACCATCTACGGCAACGGCATCGTTAAACTGGCATGGAAGATGCTGACCACGACCGGCAGCGACGGCAAGGTAAAAACCATCTATGACGACCCAAACATGCTGCTCGCGGATCTCTGGGATTTACTACCCGCACCGGAAACAACTGACCTGCAAGAAGACTGCCCGTGGTTAATCCATCGGATCGTAAAGAAAAAGCACAAAATCGAGAAAGAGGAAAAAGCCAGAGGCGACGACAAGATTTATAAAAACCTAGAGTTCGTTGAAGACAAGGCAGTCGAAGATTGGAAGAAAGAGCGCTACGAAATAAACGCCAAGAAGATGGCTCAAATGGGCGGAGGTCCAAACGAGAACGTAAGCGGAGAGAGTAAAATCCTGCCGGAGAAATCCGAAGGCGAAAAGCAGGTCGAAATCTGGGAATGCTGGGACTGGGAGGAAGACAAACTGGTCGTGATTATGAATCAGGAAGTCCTCACCCGCGACGATGAGAACCCCTACCTAGCCATAAACGGCGGACGTATCTTCGTCGACCTGCCCGACATGCCACTCCTCTGGGAATTCTGGGCAACCGGCCACATCGAGCCAGTCGAAACCACGATCCTCGAAATTGCAGACCTACGAAATCAGCGCATGGACGACGTAATTCTGATGCTCGACCCAGTGGTTAAGATCAGAAAGGACGCCGGAATAAGCAAGAACGACATCATCTTCTCCCCCGGTGCCGTCTGGGAGCTGAGGAAAATGGATGATGCGGTGATCGAAAGACCACCGGAAATCAGCCTAATGGGAGTAAACGAAGACAAGCTCCTGCGCGACGAAATCAGCAGAACTCTCGCACTGGGTGAGTATATGCAGGGCATGCCCCAGTCCACCCAAGAGCCTCTGGGCAAAGTGGCCATGCTCCTAGGGCAAAGCAACCTACGCCTGAGCATGAACGCCCAGAATATTGCAATCGCTCTAACCCAAGTAACCAACATCCTCATCCAGATGAACCAAGAGTTTATAGATAAAGACAAACTCTACCGCGTAGTCGGTGACGAAGTGGACTTCAAAGAATTCACTCAGGAAGACAAAAAAGTAGGCGTGGACGCTATAGTCGAAGTCGAGCCGGTCATCCCACCGGACAAGGTGGCACGAATCAACCAAATCCTGATGCTCTACGATAAGCTAATCGCCGAAGACAAGCCGGACGCAAACAACCCAGAGGACGTAAAGCGCTGGCTGAAGCGCAAGAGAACCCTGCAAGAGATGATGCTGGAGGAGCTGGATCTCGACTCCTACATCGAAGCATTGCTCGGCGAGGACACGGAAAGCGAAGAAGCAGAGACAGCGACAGCAGAAACCCCGGCCGTTGCCCCTGTGTCGCCCGCTGTAGGGGCTTTGCCAGCTCAACCGGCTGGTAATACCCCTCAAAAAGGAATAAGGGACTTACTGAGACAGATTCCCCTGATCGGGAAGATGGCCGGATAATCACTTGACATTTGTTACCGGGGTTTATTACAATGAAAATGTTAGAGAAGTAAAAGCCTGACGAATTTATCGGGGCTGTGGCTTCTGAATATACGCAATACGCGTGTGTTTAGAAGTTGCAGCCCCTTTTTTGTTGGCAAGGAGGTGACAAAAAAACTATGAAATCACTAGGACAAAACATCAAAATAGCCCAGCTACTCCCCATTCAAACCCTTTCGGATTCTGCAAACGGCTCAGCCATTGACACTCTACTTGGCGATGGCTTTCGCTTCGACACCGCTCTCGTCAACGTAGAAATCGGTAATCTCGGAACGCAAGCCAGCACCAAAGTAAAGATTGAGGAATCAGACGACGGATCCGGCTTCACCGGAGCAACTGTCGCCAAAGGAGGAGAGGAAGTAACTGTCGCAGCCGACCACTCCTACAAGATGGAAGTCGAAAGAACCAAGCGATATCTGAGGGCAGCCGTGACCTTAACGACACCCGGCGGAGGTCCATCAGCAGAAGTATTTGTTGGAGCAATTATGTGGAACGCCCAGAAGCCGTTCCCAGTCGTATAAAACTATGCCAGAACAACCAATACAACCAGACAACCAAGCACCGGCAGCCCCACAGGTGGGCTTGAAAAAAGCACCGGCCGTCGATAAGCAGGCAACTTGGGCAAAAGTGGAAGCTGTGTTCACCGCAGCCAAAACCGCTTATATGACCAAGAACGCCTCGCTTGCAGACGTTCTCGACAGCCTAACAGCAACGTTGACAGACATTAAAACAGCAGAAACACAGAACATGGGAGGCCTAGGGCAAGGTGCGCAGATGGAGGAACTCCCTGCACCATCAGCACCCGAAGAACTGCCCGCGTAAAGACTATGACAGACACACCGGAAGCAAAACTAGAAAAAGGCCAAGCGGTCTGGGAAATGACTCAGACAGAAGGCTGGCAGATCATTAAAAGCCAAATTGAGGAGGAGGCAAAGATCGAGACAGACGAACTCCTCGACTGTCCGGACGATGAAGTAAAAGAGCATCGCGGGGCAATCAAGGCTTATAAAAAAGTCCTAAGCATGGTAGAGACTGCCGAAAAACAAAAGCAGGAGGCAGCTGAAGCCCTGCGAAAGCAATAAAACATATGGCCGACGAAAAAGAAAATAAAAAACCAGAGGAAGGCAAAGACACCACCGGCAACGTGGTGCTTGCCAAGTTCAAGAAAGACCAAGCCAAAGAGGACAGGCGTAAAAAGTGGCACATTGTCGAAGACGCCGTCTCAGCAGCAAGGCAAGCCTACTGCGGAGGCTGGGAAGCCAATAAAGACGAGAAGCTCGTTACTTTTGATACCGCTGTCAAAGACTTAGTTGAAGTCCTCAACAAAGTTCTTGACGGCGAAATTAAATTAGGAGGCTTAGGCGGAGAGGAAGGCATCTCCCTCCCCGAATCAGCCGAATATTAAAAACACTATGCCATTCGGATTAAAAGGAAAAACAAAAAAATGGGAGGAAAAAACGAAGCTAGGCCAAAAAGCCGACGCTCGAATTGAAAGCTGTGTACAAAAGAAAATGTCCGATCCAAACTTTAAGCCCCAAAAAGGCAGGACAAAAAAGGAATCAGCCATAGCAGTATGCAAAGCAGCAATCAGCAGATCAGAAGAATTTAGTAAACAGTTATCAAAGTGAGGTGATATCTATGCCAGACGAAAACGAAGAACAAAAAGAACTAACCAAACTCTTAGACGAAATGCCCGACGACGAGCAGGATGAGGGTGCTGAAGATGAAGGCAAAGAGGACGAAAACAAGGGTAAAAAAGGCGAAGGCGAGGAAGAAAACAAAGGCGACGAGGGTGAGGAGGGCTCAGAGGAAGGCGAAGACGGCTCTGACGAGGGTAAAGACGGCGAGGAAGACGAATTCAAGGGTAAAAGCCGAGAGGAAGTTATCAAAGCCCTGCAGGACGAGCGCAAAAAGAATGCCGATCTTGCCAAAGGTAAGGGCAAAGACGGCGAGGAAGACGACGAAGGTAAAGACAAAGGCAAGGACAAAGAGGAGGAGGTAGTCATCCCCTCCCCGGAGGAGCTGCAGAAGATGTCGCCCTCAGACTTTGCTAAATGGGTTCTTACTCGCATAGACGAAGGGGTCAAGAAAACCATCGAAAGCCAGAGCAAAGTGCGGGATGCGGTTCGGAAAGAAATCACCGACGCCAAGAAAGAACACAACCTCGGCG
>Ga0209324_10002356_pt1 | contig 13008 bp, 13 predicted proteins | sample Rifsed19ft3_FD_184015 | JGI IMG/M metagenome (GOLD analysis project Ga0209324, IMG submission 184015) | Soil microbial communities from Rifle, Colorado, USA - sediment 19ft 3 (version 2) | ecosystem: Environmental > Terrestrial > Deep subsurface > Rock core/Sediment | place: Rifle, Colorado...
AAGAATGTTGGCGCAGACGATCGCAAGCCCGGAGGTAGAATCGGCATATGATGTGAGCGTTGACCGGCCGTAGTCAAAATCGTATCTCCCGACGGTCATTGCATCGTACCCGAGGTCCTTCATCGCTTCCACCATCGTTTCTCCCCGGTCGCCCCTGAGCAGATAGTAATAGCCGAGGGCATTCCCGTTGTCAAGGAGGAGGATGTTGTCTGCACCGCCTCGGGTGCGAATGTGATCAACAACTGTCTTGCGGCGCACAACGCCGCCGGCCATGGCAGATCCGACCGGGGTTATATCGAAATAACCGTAGGTATCTCCGGAGAGGAGAACGGTCAGCGATCGGACATTCTGTTGCGACCGGATTTCGGAGGGAGCGGCACAAAGCGCAAGGCCGATGATGAGGGAAAAGAAGCTGATGGAGGAAAGTCTAGACATTGAATCTGAAGAAAATAATGTCTCCGTCTTCGACCAGATACTCGCGGCCTTCAACAAAGAGTAATCCGTTTTCCTTGACAGCGCTTTCCGACCCGAGTCGGTTCAGGTCGGGGAATTTCATAACCTCAGCACGGATGAATCCACGCTCGAAATCGGAGTGAATTGCTCCCGCGGCCTGCGGGGCCAGCGTTCCCCGCTCCACAGTCCAGGCATGCACTTCTTTCGGGCCGGCAGTGAAAAAGGTGAGAAGATGAAGCAGGTCATAGCCCTCCCGGATAAGCTGATCCAACCCGGACTCCTTCAGTCCCAAACCTTCGAGGAAAGAATGATGCTCGCTCTCGGGAAGTTCGGCCACTTCCGCTTCCACGGCCGCAGAAATTACTGCGACAAGGGCGCCTTCCTTTGCGGCAATCTCGCGGACCTGCCGAACATAAGGATTTTCTTTGAGGATATCTTGTTCATGGACATTGCAGACGTACATGACAGGCTTGCGGGTCAAGAGATGGAGATCCCGCATCCAGAGCCGTTCATCCTCCGTTGTGATGGAATAATATCGTGAGAGGCGGCCTGAAAGCAGATGACCCTTGACGGAGTTGTAAAAATCAGCTTCAGCTTTTGTTTTCTTGTCTCCTGTCTTTGCCCTTCGTTCCGCATCGCTCGATTTCTTTTCAACAGTCTCAAGATCCTTCAAGATGAGTTCCGCTTCGATGATTTCGATGTCCCGCTGGGGGTTAACGCTTCCATCCACATGAACAACATTGGCATCGTCGAAGCAACGGACGACATGGGCAATCGCGTCCACGTCGCGAATGTGAGAAAGAAATTGATTGCCAAGCCCTTCCCCCTTGCTGGCGCCCTTCACAAGGCCGGCAATGTCAACGAACTCGATGGTCGTTGGGACGACTTTTGGAGGAGCATAGATCTTTGCCAGACGGTCAATCCGGGAATCGGGAACCGTCACAACACCGATGTTCGGGTCGATAGTACAAAACGGGTAGTTGGCTGCATCAGCGCCTGCTGCCGTGATGGCGTTGAAGAGAGTTGATTTTCCCACATTGGGCAGGCCGACGATGCCGCAGGTGAATCCCATTCATTGATTCCAAAATGTTGATTCTCTTGTGAGGGTACAAAATAAGGAAAAATCACCGCTCTTCACAGTACAAACGGCGAAAATGATTGAAAAACGATTGCTGAGAACTGTGATGCTGCTCATTCTTCTATTTGGAGTTTCCAAAAGTTGCAGCTATATTTGTAATCAAGAAGTGAGCAAAGGTTTCCTCCCATTCACAATTCAAGGAGTCCTCAATGAAAAAAGTCCTTTTTGTTTTAATCGCACTTCTCATGATTGGCTCGGTATCGTACGGCCAGGATGTGGTGCCAGGCCTCACCGGAGGATCCAAGGCATTGTTGTTCTCGTTTGGAGGATTAGCGAATGTTGGAGCCAATAACTTCAACGGCGGATTTGGGGCGAAGTACTATTTGTCTTCGTCGATGGCTATTCGGGGCGGACTGCAGTTTTCATCGGCCAGCACAACGACACCGGCAAATCCTGCGGTGGGCGACATTGGTGCGGATGGAACCTCATCAACCACCACGATTGGTGTTGGCGGAGCCGTTGAACTCCATTTGGGATCCGGTCGGGTAAGCCCCTATCTCGGAGGCGGTGTCGGTTTCTCGACGACAAGCACTGAGAGCAAGAACCCCGATACAGCGACCCCACCCGCTACGATTGTTCAAACCACGGTAAAGAACGCCGGTGGAGCAACAACCTTCACAATCTATGCAATGGCCGGATTCGAGTATTTCATTTGGAAGGAAGCGAGCCTCGCCGGTGAGTACCAGATTGGCTTTTCGTCTTCAGCCTTCAAAGACCGGGAGACAACGACAACCGGTTTTCCCACCACGACAGTGAAGCAAGGCAGCTCGAGTACGCTTGGCATCGCTGCCCAGGGCACGCTGACGCTGGCAATCTATTTCTAGCACCCCCCTGAGGTCCCCGCGAGTCCCCGCGTTCAGCGGGGACTTTTTTTTGTCCCCCTGTATTTTTTGTTTGCATATTTATACGGAATATTGTATAATTATGCATACGTCGAAGGAGGCAGTACTGTTGAACGATTCTCTCCGCGTTTCTGTTGTTGGTGCTTCGGGCTATTCCGGCATGGAATTGACGAAGCTTCTCTTGCGTCATCCTCGTGTTCAAATCGACCGGCTGTTTGCCAATACGTCGGCAGGACGGCGGGTTGCAGATGTCTATCCGTGGCTTGACGGCCGTATTGATGCGGTCTATGCCGAATATTCGCCGGATGCAGCGTGCACGAGCAATCTGGTTTTCATGGCGCTTCCGTCCGGTGAAGCAATGAATCTCGTTCCCGAACTCCTTAATCGTGGAAAAAAGATCGTCGATCTGGGGGGTGACTTCCGCCTTGGGGATGCCGCGACATACGAGATTCATTGCTATCGCCCTCACAGGGCTCCCGCGTTGCTTTTAACGGCAGTCTACGGGTTGCCCGAGTGGAACCGGAGCAGGATCGAAACAGGTTCTCTCGTCGCCAATCCCGGCTGCTATCCTACAGGCGCCATTCTTCCGCTTCTACCCTTGCTCAAAGAGCGACTCATTCTGGATGAGGGGATTGTAGTGAATTCGCTGTCGGGGGTGTCGGGTGCGGGGCGAAGTGCATCGACCGAACTCTCGTTTGTCGAAGTGAATGAATCGGTCAAGGCTTACAAAGTCGGTCAGCATCAGCACATTCCGGAAATCAACGAAGCGCTCCAGTCTGTCATCAAACGACCTGTTTCGGTTACGTTTGTTCCGCATTTGGTGCCGCTCAATCGTGGCATCTACACAAGCATCTATGCAGTGATCTCCAAAGGAGTGTCGTCCGACGACATCTGGAACGCGTACCAGCATGCTTATGATAAAGCACCTTTCATCAGAGTCTCCTCTTCGGCAATACCGGAACTCAAGAATGTCGTACACACCAATTTCCTTGATATTGGTTTCCGCGTTGACGAAGCTGCCAACCGGTTGATGGTTTTTTCTGCCATCGATAATCTCATGAAAGGGGCCGCTGGTCAGGCGATGCAAAACATGAATCTCATGTTCGGATTCAACGAAACGGAAGGACTCTTATGAAAAACAACATTCCGGTCAGCGAATGCCAGGGCGGTGTGACTGCCCCAAAAGGTTTTGTGGCGGGCGGATTGTATTGCGGCATCCGGAAGACGAAGAAGGATTTGGGGATGCTCGTCTCGGCCCATCCTGCTGCTGTGGCAGGAGTCTTTACGCTGAACAAAACGCAAGCTGCGCCGATCCTGGTCGATAAAATCCAGCTCCTGCGATCCAAACTATGCTCTGCCGTCGTCGTGAACAGCGGAAATGCCAACGCCTGCACCGGTGAGCGTGGGCTCAACGACGCGTGGGAAATGGTCCGTCTGACATCTCAGGCGCTCAATCTGCCGGAGGAACAGGTGTTCATTTCCTCCACCGGCGTCATCGGCCAGTACCTGCCGATGGACAAGATGGCGACAGGGATTCGAGAGCTGGCCGGGAAGCTGACCGCGGACGGAAACGGAGACGCGGCGGAAGCGATCATGACAACGGATACCTATCGGAAGGAAACGGCTGTCCGATTCTCGCTTGGTCCATCGATCGTCACTATCGGAGGAATGGCAAAGGGTTCCGGCATGATTGCCCCCAATATGGCAACAATGCTTGGATTTGTTACCACAGACATTTCCATCTCCCCGCAACTCCTGCAAAAAGCCCTTTCCAGGGCTAACCACCGCTCTTTTAACCGTATCACGGTTGACGGAGATATGAGCACCAATGATATGGTCCTCCTGCTTGCGAATGGTCAGGCGCAAAACGAGGCGTTCGGCGAACATTCCGAGGAATTTCAATTGTTCTGTGCCGCACTGGAATATGTTCTTATCAAGCTCGCGAAAATGATCGCCCGGGACGGGGAGGGGGCCACAAAACTCATCGAAATTGTGGTGAAGGGAGCACGAACGGAGGAAGAAGCCACACAGGCAGCCCGCTCGGTGGCTAATTCCAATCTCGTGAAAACGGCCATTCATGGGTGCGATGCAAACTGGGGTCGTATTATGGCTGCGGTGGGCTATTCAGGAGTCGACTTCAATCCCGAAAACATCGAAATCCTCTTTGGCGACCTTCGGGTCCTCAACAAGAACTACGAAATTGTTCTTGACGAAGAAAAGGCAAAGGCAATCTTGTCGAAAGATTCCGTTCAGATTGTCATCGATCTGAACCATGGATCGCAGCAGGCCAGGTTCTGGACATGCGATCTGACAAAAGAATATGTCCACATCAATGCGAGCTACCGGTCGTGATGAAACCCCTTATCGATTCTCATACGAAAGAAGAAGTGTTGATTGAGGCACTGCCGTACATACAAACGTACGAGGGTAAGACCTTTGTCATCAAATACGGCGGCGCAGCAATGACGGATCAGCGGTTGAAGCAAACGTTCGCAAAGGATGTTACGATTCTTCGAAAAATCGGAATCAACATCGTCATTGTCCATGGGGGCGGAAAAGCGATCACCGATATCGCCGGGAAACTCGGCATTGAAACTACATTCGTAAACGGGCAGCGATACACTGATGAACGAATGATGAATGTCGTCCTTATGGTGTTGGCAGGATCAATCAACAAGGAGATCGCCAACCTGATCAATACGAACGGCGGGAATGCAATAGGGCTTTGCGGCGTAGACAATATGCTGCTCCGTGCGCGGCGTCAGTCCTTTAACGGAAACGATCTGGGACGTGTGGGGGAGATTGTTTCTGTAAACGTCCCATTTCTTCAGCTTCTGCTCCAGAATGGAATGATGCCTGTGATTGCCCCGGTCGGCGTCGGAGAACAGGGTGAACTTCTGAACGTCAATGCCGATCTCGGCGCGGCTGCCGTTGCAATGGCGCTCAAGGCGGAGAAACTGGTGTACCTCAGCGACGTTGAGGGGATTCTCGTCGGGGGAAACAGGATCTCCACGCTCACAAAGCGGGGTGCGGACAGAATGGTTGCAGAAGGCTCCATTTTCGGCGGAATGATTCCAAAAATTCAATCGGCATTTACAACGCTCGATGCGGGAGTTCGGAAAGTGCATATCGTCGACGGCCGTGTCAAGCATTCGTTGTTGCTTGAAATATTCACGGATGAAGGAATTGGAACTCAATTGATTCACGAGGAAGACTCGATTGTCAAGGAAACGGTCAAATGACAAAAAATTTCCTCACACTGTTTGATATCACGCGGGACGAGTTGGAAGCGCTCTTTGTGCTTACCGACAAGCTGAAACGCGAACCGCGGGTGCAGCCGCTCACGGGCAAAACCGTTGCGATGATCTTTCAGAAACCATCGCTTCGGACACGAGTCTCGTTCGAAGTAGGGATCACTCAGCTGGGAGGACATCCAGTCGTTCTGTCACAAGAAGGTATCGGAATCGGGACGAGGGAATCGGCAGCGGATGTCGCGCGACTCCTTTCACGGTATTGCGACGGTATCGTTGCGAGGCTGTTCGGCCATGTCGTACTCACGGAGCTCGCTGCCTTCGCGTCCGTACCGGTCATTAACGCCCTTACCGATGTATCACACCCATGTCAGGTCTTAGCCGATCTCTACACGTTGCGGCAACACGACAAACTGAGACCGGGCATCAAGGTTGCGTTCATCGGCGATGGAAACAATATGGTGCATTCGTGGCTGGAAGCGGCATCAATCTATCCGTTGGAATTTGTCCTTGCTGCGCCGGACGGGTACCATCCGGACCCAAGGGTGATGAACCAAGCACTCAAAACAGGAGTCAGCAGGATATCAATCGTGAAGGATCCTTCCGAAGCGGCTGCCGGAGCGGATGTGTTGTATACCGACGTCTGGACCAGCATGGGACAGGAGGCTGAATCGGAAAAACGACGAAAGAATTTTGCCGGGTATCAGGTAACCATGACGCTTCTTAAAGCGGCAAAGCCGGATTGCGTGGTGATGCATTGCCTCCCCGCTCATCGGGGGGAAGAAATTACGGGGGAGGTCCTTGAGAGTGCCCGGTCGATCGTTTTTGATGAAGCTGAGAATCGTCTGCATGTCCAAAAGGCGGTTCTGGCGCAACTCCTGAGAGGCGGGAAGAATGCTTCCGGCGAAAACGCAGTACCTTCAGTTGCTGAAAAGGTGCGATTATGATAAAACAAGCTCGTCATGTGGCGATCAAGCACATCATTCTCCATCAACTTGTTGGAACGCAGGATGATCTTTGCCGGGTTCTTCGAAAGGCAGGTCATAGCGTAACACAGGCAACGCTTTCCCGTGATCTCAAGGAACTGGGAGTTGGGCGTGTCAATACACCTGAAGGGGCCCGGTATGTGTTGCACGCCGAGATTGAAGAGCAGAAACTGAAGTCATTTGTCGGGTACGAAATTGAAGATATTGCGCACAACGAAGCCCTGATCGTCATCAGGACCCTCCCCGGCCGGGCCCAGGGGGTTGCCGAAATCATCGACGGGCTGCATCATCGGGCGATTCTGGGCACTATCGCGGGAGACAACACAATTTTTGTTACACCGACATCGGCAAGAAGAATTTCCGAGGTGATCAAAGCGCTGAAGTCGTTGATGTCTGAGGAAAAGAAAGTCGCTTAACTACAACGAAGATCTCGCAAAGGAAAACAGCGGTGAAAAAACAAAAAATTGTCGTTGCATACTCGGGAGGGCTCGATACCTCCGTTATCGTCAAATGGCTGCAGGAGCGTTACAATGCAGACGTCATTGCCGTCACGGCAAACCTGGGTCAGAAAAAGGAGATCACAGGTTTGGCCGAAAAGGCCTACAAGACGGGAGCGAAAAGAGTTTATATTCAGGACCTTCGGAATGAATTTGTCGAAGACTATCTCTTCCCTTCACTGAAAGCGGGTGCTTTGTACGAACATACCTACCCCATGGCGACATCCCTCGGGCGGCCGCTCATCGCCAAAGCGCTCGTTGAAGTTGCACGGCGTGAGCGATGCACCGCAATTGCTCACGGATGCACGGGAAAAGGAAATGATCAGGTTCGTTTTGAGGCGGCCATTGCAGCCCTTGCCCCTGATCTCAAGGTTGTTGCACCTCTGCGCGAGTGGGAGTTCAAATCCCGGGAGGAAGAGATTGCATACTGTGAAGCGCATGGAATTCCGGTCCTCGCGACAAAAGCGTCTCCGTACTCTATTGATGAAAATGTATGGGGGACGAGTATCGAATGCGGCATTCTGGAAGATCCGATGGCTGAACCGCCGGCGGATGCCTACCAACGAACTGTCTCTCCATTGGAAGCACCTGATCGGCCGACAGTCGTGAGCATCGAGTTCGAGAAAGGCGTTCCCATTGCACTGAATGGCAAATCCATGAAGGGTTACGATTTGATTGAGAAATTGAATGAAATCGCCGGGGCGAACGGCGTGGGACGATTGGACCTCGTGGAAAATCGCCTGGTAGGGATAAAGTCACGCGAAGTGTATGAAGCGCCTGCGGCCGTCACATTGCACTTCGCACACCGCGAGCTCGAACGGTTGACGCTCGACAAGGAAGTGATGCATTACAAAGCGAAATTGGCGCACGATTATGCGACATTGATCTATAATGGTCTCTGGTTCACGCCGCTTCGCGCTGCCTTCGATGCGTTTGTCAATGAAACACAAAAAGTCGTGAATGGTCTTGTGAAGGTGAAACTCTACAAGGGAAATGTCGATGTTGCCGGCAGGAAGTCGCCCAATTCACTTTATGACACGGCTCTTGCCACCTATACGGTTGAAGATACGTTCGATCACAAAGCGAGCGAGGGATTTATCAAGATCTTCAGTCTCCCCATCAAGACCTTCTATCGAGTCAACCCGAACGGATTCGGCAAGAAGAAGAAACTGACCAGGAAAATAAAGGGCTAGGAAGATGCGAATTTCGCGGATTCGAATCTGAACATGACGGATTACTTTCGCGGCCGACATCGTTGGTTCGTCCAGAGAGAAGGAATGTCGTTGGAGTCTCGGCATCATTTCAAATGTACGAATCTGCGAAATCCGGACAAATCAGTGAAATCTGCGTCTTGAATCTTTCCTCTTTTCTCATTTTTTTGTCCTATGCTCTCTCGTCTGCGTTTTCAAACGGCATCTCTCAGTCTTGTCTTTCTCCTGATGTCGACAGGTCGTGCCCAGGGGACACGCGACTCAGCCACGGTAGTACCCCGAAGTGATTCTCTTTTTCTGAATGTCATCTATCCCAATACCGATACGACAACAATTGCCGCGAGCCGTCAGCGATTCGCCGCAAACACGAATCCAACGGCAAAAGCCTTTGTCAATGGGACGGAGATGCGAGTATATCCAAGCGGCGTGTTTGTAGGACTTCTCACGCTGGTTGTGGGCGTCAATCCTCTTCACATTGTCGTTGTTTCTGCAGCTGGAGACTCTTTGTCGCGAAGCTTTGTGCTTCTGAGAAGTGAACCTGCACGGACATCATCGCGGGATACACTCACCATCGATTCAATCATGATGGAACCGTCGGAAGATCTCTGGCTGGGCGCCGGCGAGGTTGTGGAAGTGCGCTTCAAGGGGAGCCCCGGATATGAGGCGACATTCGATATTGATGGGGTAGATTCAGGGATCCCGATGCGGGAACTGCCGGCAAAAGAAGCGGCCGGATTCCAGGGTGTCTATGTAGGGCGGTACGTGATCAAACACGATGATGAGGCGAAGAAGGCGGCAATCAAGTTCAGGCTCAGGAAGAGTTTCTGGAGCAGCGAACGTGCGGTGGCCAAGGGAACAATGACTCTTACACCGGAGGAACTGCCGCGAGTTGCCGAATTGACAGGCCGGCGGCCCTATCTGAATGTAGGTCGCGGTTCGGATCGCCTGGGCGGAGCGAAACTTGGCTACCTCCAGCAAGGGGTAAGGGTTATCGTGGCGGGAAAAATGGGACGGCAGTATCGCGTGAGACTGACAGAGTCTATGGAAGCATGGCTGCCGGAGGAATTTGCCACCCTCCTTCCGAATGAAACGCCGCTACCGCAATCGCTGACGGGTTCCATCAGTGTATCCGGAACCGACAAAGAGGACATCGTAACGGTCGGACTTACGCAGCGGCTGCCCTATACAAGCGAACAGCAGATCAATCCTGCGGCAGTCATTGTCGACCTGTATGGCGCAACATCAAACACAAACTGGATTACCCAGCATCTTTCGGCCGCCGGGATTCAAAGCGTGTCGTGGGAGCAGGTTGCCGCTGCCCATTTTCGGCTTACAATTCTCCTGGCCAATCCGAACCATTGGGGGTACGATATCGGGTACGAGAACGGATCAAACCTGCGCATGAGGGTGAAGCGGCCGCCCATTCTTGCTTCTGCGGATTCCGTTCTCAAAGGAATGACGATTGTCGTGGATGCGGGCCACGGCGGTGAGAACGAGGGGGCGCTCGGCGCTACGGGAGCGAAAGAGATGAACCTCACCCTTGCCATAGCAGGCCACATCGCCAAAGTACTCTCAGAAAAAGGGGCAGCCAGCCTGATGACGCGCAGCGATTCCACCGGGTGGACAATGACCGATCGCACGGAAAAGATTCTCACCTCGGATGCCCGACTGCTTGTGAGTATTCACTGCAATTCTGTCGGATTTGCCACTGATCCTGAGAGGATCAAGGGTACGGCTTCCTTTTATCGGTATGTCGGTTTTAAACCTCTGGCTAATGCCGTTTATGTCAAAATGCTTGAGCTGGGATTCGAACAATTTGGTGTCGTGGGGAGCTTCAATTTTGCCCTGAACGCCCCTACGCAACTGCCCAACGTTCTTGTGGAAACTGCGTTTCTCTCAAATCCGGAAGATGAAATCAAGCTCATCGATGATGACTTTCAGAGGCGAATGGCGGAGAAAATAGTCGAAGGGCTCGAGGATTTCGTCAAAACCACCGGACCTCTCCCACATCCACCCAAGTAGTCCCCTTTTTTCTCTCTTGACACGTGCAACTTTTTCCGGTATCTTATCGTAATTATACGATAAAGGAAAGGATGACCGTGGCCAGGAGCAAAACATACCTCTTCAACAAGAAGGAAGTTGAACTTGCCCGCATCGGCAAGGTGCTTTCCCATCCGGCACGAGTCGCAATCCTTAAGATTCTCTCTCAAAGAACCGAGTGCGTCTGCGGTGAGATCGTCGAAGGCCTTCCTCTTGCCCAGGCAACAGTCTCCCAGCATCTCAAAGAACTGAAGTCTATCGGTATTATCACCGGAACAATCGACGGACCGAAATCCTGCTATTGTGTTGATTGGAAGAAACTTGAATCTGTCAAAAACTCCATCGACGGATTCCTTGACGAGATAAAGAACAACCATAGAGAATGCTGCTAGTGTCTCGACTCACAAGAGCCTTTACTAAGTCGGCCCAAGAAAATCATGATATGCGGTCGAATTGCTGATTTCGCTTGACCAACAATAGTGAGATAATCTGTGAGACTCGACACCAGCGTTTTACGGACAAAAGGAGCAATTATGACAAACGCCGAAGATGTGAAATCAATCGTAAAGAGCAAATACGAAGAAATCGCGAAACAACCTGAATCCTCATGCTGCGGCTCCCTATGCGGCTGTTCCTCAAAAGAAGTTGAAATCATGGCAGACAACTACACCGGATTGGAGGGATACGTTCCCGAAGCGGATCTTGGCCTTGGTTGTGGAATTCCCACGGAACTTGCCGGCATTCGGGAGGGTCATATTGTCCTTGATCTTGGGTCGGGCGCGGGGAACGATGTGTTTGTTGCACGTCGCCTTGTAGGAGCGTCAGGATATGTGATTGGTATTGACATGACCGAAGCAATGGTCGCCAGGGCAAATGAAAACAAGAGAAAACTGGGATATACCAATGTTGAATTTCGCCTGGGAGACATCGAAAAACTCCCCGTTGAGACGGAGTCCGTCGATGTTGTCATCAGCAATTGCGTGTTGAATCTCGTTCCCGACAAATCCAAAGCGTTTTCCGAGATCTTCAGGGTTCTGAATCCGGGAGGGCATTTCAGCATATCCGATATCGTTATCACTATGCCTTTGCCGGCCCCCCTCATGACGGCGGCAGAAATGATCGCTGGCTGCGTCGCAGGTGCTTTGATTAAAGAACAGTACCTTGCAGCGATCAGAGCTGCCGGATTCAAGAATGTGACCATCAAGAAAGAAAAACCCATCAATCTTCCGGATGACGTTCTTTCTGACTACCTTAGCAACAGCGAGATCGCGCAGTATCGGAAAGCGGGAACGGTTATCAAGAGCATTACCGTCTATGGGGACAAATAGACCATCCCTCCACAGCATTGTGATTCGGCAAGCCCGCGAGGAGGATGTTGCGGCCATTCAGCGCCTCTTGCGTAACTCCAACCTGCCCGCTGATGATGCCGGGGAACACTGGAGAACGTTCCTCGTTGCTGTTTCCCGTGGCGAGGTGGTTGGGACGGTGGGGCTTGAGGTTGCCGGATCGTCGGGGCTGCTTCGCTCGCTGGCAGTGGCGGAACCCCTTCGGGGAATCGGTCTTGGCTGGCAATTGTATAATCAGATCGTTGAAAAGGCCCGTACCCTTTGCATCCGCGAGCTCGGACTTCTGACAACGACAGCAGAGGGGTTCTTTTCCCGGGCCGGATTCCGCAAGAAGGAGCCGTCCGACATTCCGTCGTATATCGCTTCATCGAAGGAGTACACAACATACTGTCCGTCCAGCGCCGTCATCATGACAAGACCGGTGGAATGAGCCGATGAAACGGATCCTTGTTCTTTGTACAGGCAACAGCTGCCGCAGCCAAATGGCTGAAGGATGGTTGCGCCAATTTGGAGGCAACAACGCCGAGGTATACAGTGCAGGTGTCGAGGCACACGGACTCAATCCGCGGGCTGTCGCAGCGATGAAGGAAGCCGGTGTCGATATCTCGTCCCACACATCCAAAACCATCGACGCGCTCAAAGAAATAGAGTTTGACGTTGTCATTACCGTGTGCGACAATGCCCGCGAGCGTTGTCCCTATTTTCCAGCAAAAGCCATGAAACTCCATCATGATTTTCCGGATCCTGCCCGCGCCCTTGGGAGCGAAGAAGAGGTCATGGAAACATTCCGTTCGGTGAGAGACCAGATCAAACATTTCTGCCAGGCTTTCGCCATCCAACACCTGCGATAACTCTCCAATCCGCAATCTCGTTGCCCTCCTTCTCATTTTTCGCTATCTTGTGCCAGCAGTTTGAATACTCATCATTGATCAACGGAACCCCCTCATGGCTCATCGTGCACTCTGGAGCGGTCGATTCAAAGAACCGCTTTCCGCTATCGCGTTGAAATTTTCTTCATCGATCGATCTCGACAAGACGTTGTACGCTGAAGATATTGCCGGCAGTATTGCCCATGTTGAAATGCTCTCTGCAAGCAGGATCTTGAGTGCCTCTGAGGCGCGGAGAATACGAACAGCGCTCAGGGCAATTCAACGGGAAATCGAATCGGGGAAATTCGAGCTTTCAGGAGAGTTTGAAGACGTGCATCTGGCCATCGAACAGAGGCTGATCCAGAAAGTCGGGCC
>Ga0209324_10002368_pt1 | contig 12985 bp, 12 predicted proteins | sample Rifsed19ft3_FD_184015 | JGI IMG/M metagenome (GOLD analysis project Ga0209324, IMG submission 184015) | Soil microbial communities from Rifle, Colorado, USA - sediment 19ft 3 (version 2) | ecosystem: Environmental > Terrestrial > Deep subsurface > Rock core/Sediment | place: Rifle, Colorado...
GATATTCTAGGTTCTTCTCCTCGTAAAAGAGAATTAATTGTAATAAGACAATCGGTATAAACTATGGATAATAGATAAAAATCAAAAATATTTTGTAAATGGACAAATCGTTTTATTTTCGAAGATCCTAATGGAACTGCTATCGATTGTTCTGGTTCAAAAGAACTTTGTGGATCACATAAATTACGTATGGTGAAATATACGCTTTTGTATATTTCACCATTACTTTTTCGCATAGTTTTAAAAGGTGTATTGAATATCTCCTGATGTTGTTTTTCTATAAGTTCCGTAACATTTTCATTTGCTGAAGTAACTAATTTTAATCTTATCATATGCAAATATGATAAAAATTTTGGATCATCTTTTAATTTTGGGTCATCTTTTGATATTTTTTCTAACTCATTGGAGATATTTTCAAAACTTTGTATGATAAATCTTTCGAATTTTATAGCATCATAATCAAAGGGCAAATAAATGATCATACAAAGTTGTTCTCCTTTTTTAATTATCTCTTTTTCTTCTTCTTCCATTTTTTCCATTTTTTTTCTCTCGTTTTTTTTGTTTTCTATCTTTATTATTTTATATTATTTTATATTATTTTATATTATTTTATATATTTTTATATATTTTCTTCTTTTTCTTTTTCGGTTTTTTAATATCATCAATTAAATGGAAAAAGAAGAAATATTATATTTCTTCTTCTCCTTCTTGTTGTTGTTTCATTTTTTTTTTCTTTTTCTTTTTCGGTTTTTTCTTTTCCCTATGACAACAACATGAAAATATATATTGAATGCATTTCACAAAACAACAAACGAAACGACACGTTATACACGAATACCAAAAATAGCAAACGATAGCACTAACTGTACCAACCAATATAGCTATTGCTCCAAATATATATAATACGATTTGCCACACAGGCAAATGAACCGCTGTTTTTAACATCTTTTCTCTTATATCACCATATTGATTATCCATTTCTTTTTTTTTTATTGAAAACAAAAAAAAAAAAAGATTATGATTGTTTTTTTTTTTAATAATCAGAAAAATTATAAACGACAGGTAAATTTTCTTTTTGTAAAGAATAAAACGCAGAAAATATAGGTTGATAAGATAAAATTCTAACTGGACTGAAATGCACGAAATTATGGCGAAAAAGAGGCAATCGAATATCTCCTCTGAACCCATCCGTTTCCAACTGATACAGATAACCTCCCGATCGAATCAATTTGTCTAATGCTGCTCTGCTCTTGATTTCGAAAAAGGGCGTGCTAGCACATCCACAGATATCTTCCATGAATCCATATTCACAGTCTTCCATAGAACATCTTGCAAGAGAAGCGATGGCCAACCATTTATCTTTTGTTGCCAAAACTACAGGAATATCTTTGAAACAGGTTGGAGAACGAAAGGGGAAAATGCAATCACGAATGAGTACGGTAGAACCCAAAAAGAGTTCCACATTTTCCTCTTTTGGAATATCAAAACTGTAATCCAGATTGTTATTGGTTATCATTTTTTTTCTTGATATGTGAAAATATTGCAAAAAAAAATGTTAAATTATATCTTCTACATGTTAAGAAAAAAAAAAGAATTTATTTTTTTTGTTTTTTATTAAAAAAAAAATGTAACATTTCAATTTTTTATCAATAAAAAACAGGAATGTAATGTGACATCTTCGTTTTCAAACGTAATCCATCTAAATAAATGTTCCATTGTTTATCATTCCAATTTTCAGCCGTTTCTATGGCAACATTATTTTTGATTCCACAAATGAAAGCGAAAGCCTCCCTATTGAAATCGAAAGTATGTTTAGTTTGAATTTCTTTCTGATGTCGATTCTTGGCCAACCATTTCACTTTGATTTGAACTCGATCATAAGGACGACGACGCCAAATTTGATGACCGATAAAATTCGGCACATTATCGGTCATCTCTTCTTGGGTCTTCTTTGGTGTCACGGCAAATGTAATTCTAACTTTACAAATGTCCTTGGTGAAATGTTCTATTCTCGTTTGAGCAGATGCAATGTTAAGAGAGCTCTTGATATCGCTGATGAGGTGTAACACGAACGGTCGATTGACGAATAGATATTTATTGAAATAAGAATGAATAAAAATAACGTTGTCCTTGCGAGATGGTGAGAAAGAAAAAATACTTTGTTCCCAATTGGAATTGAATTCTTTGGCATTCGTTTCTAAGAGTGGTCCCCATTGAGCAGAAGTTCCATAGTGAGGATTAGAAATAGGTGGGGCTTGTTTTTCTAACGATTGAAAGAGTTTGTTCTCGATTTCCGAATAACCGGGAACTGGCAATATGCCGATCCAATTTCTGGAATAAAAAATATCTTTTATGTAAACGCCAAAAGAAACGGCCGCTCGTGAATTGGTTATGGCAAAATCTTCTATCAAACTCTTATTGATCCTATATTTAGGTTCTTCCATTTGCAAGAACATCATTTCCACGATATTAGAACCATACAAAATACTAAATTTCCCAGTATATCCATGATTCGTCATCCTATAGAAATGAGAAATAGCAGAATCATCCCGATCTTCCAATAGAAATTGTTCCATCTGAGTTATTCCCAAGGATAGAAATTGTCCATGGACGATGTTTTGGATGGCAAAGATTTGTCTCTCTTGTTTTTGTTTTCTATCTGCTTTCAGATGGCTCATCTGAGGAATCTTCCCTACTACATCTCCCCACGGAATGAGCTCTGTACCCAACATTCCAGTCCCTTCGGCACATAAAGGAACTAGATTCTGTTCCCAATCATAACGTTTGGCTTTGAATATATTTACCGATTTTTTGAAGGATTGATAAAATGCAGACGAAGGAGATGAAGTAGAAGGAATTTCCTTGGTACTTCGTTCATCTACATTTTTCAGATATTTTTCTAATTGAACCAAAGGCATAAAAATAACGAACATATGTCCCCCAATTTGGGCCGCTTGATATTTTTCGGAATTGATGGAAGGTAAAATGAAAGCTTCGTTGGCATTTTCGGTTTCGGTTAAAAATCGAGCCGTGACGCTAGATAAACAACAAATGGGCACGTAGAAATAAGCGATCTTCTGAAATGCAGATAATAAACGACTACGATAACCTCCATTGCACAACCAAGGTGTATCGTTCGAAGCTACTTTCCATTCTTCTCGGCCCTTCTCGAATAGGACGGCCAACTTATGTATGGCTTGTGCTAAATCTTCACAATCACCACACAGATAATAAAGGGCATCTTGAAAAGCCTCCATGATCTTCATGTGTTTGGTCATATATTCTTCTACAGGTTGTTGTTGTTGTTGTTGTTGTTTTTGATCAGATTGTGTTTCTTGATGTCGCATCTGTTTCTGTTGTTGTAATATCTGTTCGACTTCAGAAACTGTTTTATCGTTTCTCCTATCTATGTACGTGCTATCCGATTTATAAGGCAAGGCCGTTACTATAGAACATAGAGCTTCTACGTAATATTTACCAGCATGGAAAAACAATTCGCTCATCTTCTCTTGCGGAGTACGAAAATATTTCTCGATTTCATCTATGAATTCTTGTGGATTGATTCTGGATCGTTCTAATTCCATCTGGAACAGATTTTCAAAGAACTTTTCTTCGGGTTGCAAAGTCTGTAAATTCAAAAAATAAGTCCAAGTAGGACTTAATCCCATCTCTCTTTCGTATACAGGAACGTGTATTTCGTTTAATTCTGGTCTACTAGGTTTGATGTTTTGTGTAGTAGTCGTCATCGTCCTATTGATGAAACTAGACAAGATGTTGTAGAATAATTCCTCGTTTTCTTGGACGAAATCAAAATTATCTAACGTTATAAAACGAAGATTGGATAATTTGGACGCTTCTGATCTATCGATCTCCACCGTCAAGATGCCTTTTTGTAATGGTATATCCTTTTCGTTTCTAACATTACGCAGGAAGATAGGTATGGTGAAATGGATCGAATTCTTGTCCAGATTTTTATTGTTTTCGGATATAATATCTATCAACGCCAACATTCCACAACCGGCATTCGTTCGAACCGTTTCACCCATTTCACTTCTGGAAAATGTCAATATCTGGAATCGAATGCACTCATCCATTTTGATGTCTTTGGTTTTATATTTCAGAGGAATCTTGATGCCAAACGTTTCAGAATTTTTCCTAATCTCGTCATCTTCTCGATATACGATATTATATTCTAAAATTCCTAATTCTTTATTTTGTGGAATCCATAGTGACAATATCTCATTCATTTCAAATGGTTTAGGTGCCATGTATTCCGATTGAAATTGAACGTTGAATTCGATGGTTTCATCCATTTTTCTTTTTTTTTTTAAAAAAAAAGAAAAAAGAAAGAAGAATAAGTTCTTAAATATAAACCAATCTCTATTTTTAAATATAAAACCTTAAAAATTCTTTTTTTTTTTCCTCCTACCATCTTTCCAATGAAAGGAAAAAGTAAAAAAGTTCAAATCATTGGTATCCCTCTTAATTTATATCTATATTTAGCGTTTGCCACTTGGTTTTTGAGTGCTGTAGTTATTTCAGGTTTAGCCATAGCCATAATAACCGTTCCTAACGTCTCCAAAAGATTACGAACTTTGGCAGCTCTTATCTCTCTTTTAGGTAGCCTGCTCAAAACGTGGAATATCTTTTATTTTATTTATTTGACGGTCCAATACAAAAACTCGGAAACGATCGATTTCCAAGCGAATGTGGTTTTGATATGCTTTAGTTTTTTTTTATTAACTCTTAGTCTATGGTTGACTATAGAAATATTTAAAATGATTTAATTATATAATTAAATCAAAAGCAAAAAAGGAAAAGTGAAGCAAAAAAATCGATGAATGACTACGGTTTAGATTTATTTTATCCTAATGAAGTAAAACCTGTACTTCATCTTATCAATGGTGGATTAAATGGATTTATTAGCATAGATGGAAATAGGAAATGTGATCATTCTCCACTTATTAAAGATTTATATCTTAGTATCACAAATAAAATGATTCCCATTTGTCCAGATTGTAAGATTTCAACTAAAATAGTAAAAAAAGAAATACAAAAGCCTATAGCTGTTTTTATTGATAATCCTGCAAAAAAGGAATCTGGAGAATATTATGTAAAATATAAAGATGCTGAAATATTTCCACATATTCTATTATTTAAACCAAAAATAGAATATGCTAACATAATTACTGATAAAGAAATAATCACAAAGATGATTATTTCATTATATAATGATCATAAGTACCAAAAAGATTTTGGTATATGGGATCCAACTAAAAAATATGTTGAAATTTTTATAGATAACGAATATGTTGTTGAAATAAACTATTTTGTCGAACAATATATAGAGAAGAAATTAGAAGATGAATGGAAATCTTACGATGTTGTATCTGTTGTTGTTAGAGAATAATAAAGTTCTTTTTCCATTTTTTTTATTTAATTTTTCATTGAAAAGTTATCATTACATTTTGTGATGCATTTTATATATTCTCTTCGATTTTCCAAGAGACATTTGATGTATTTTGCCCAATGAACATCGAATGAATTGGATGTAGGAATTTCACCACATAATTCATCTTTTCTATCTATGCATTGAATAAAACAATCGCATATGCCAGTTCGGATCAAACAATCTTTTTCAATGATTTCGGTTGTATTCAAAGAGAAAATATCTTTCAATTTATCTATTAACGGATCAATTGATGGACGTTGTATATTGAAATCCGTAAAATTCATACGCACATTTTCATTTGAATTTTCTGAATTGGGAGGTAGAATATAGATAGGTTGTTGTACGGTGTTAGTAGTAATAGGCATCTTCTTATTTCCTACTATGATCAATATAGCAATGATCCATGTAATTAAAACAAAAAGAAGGAAAATAATGGAATAAAATATATTTTTGTATTTAAGAATTTTACACTTTCGTGGGCTCAGTTCAAATTCATCATAGGCTCCTTTCTCTTCTTCGGTAGTCATTTCTAATACGGTAAATTTATATTGTGTTTTATACCGTATCTTATTGTGAATAAGCAAACAACATTTCGAAAAAAGTGATCTGACTTTAAACATCTTTTTATATTCAAAAAAAAATTTGAATATAAATTAAAAAGAAGGCAAAAAAAAAATTTAATCTTTATTATTGAAAAAAAAACATATTGCAAATTATCTAACATAAAAACTCTTTTTTTTTTTTAAAAAAAAATAATACTTTTTTTTTATGTTATTATCTTATATTTTTGTACTGTAACATTGTAAAATATTTTTAATGCTGTAGTCAAAGGAAATGTTATCCTCGATAATATTATTTTATCGAGTTTAGTTAATGTTTCTATCATTTCATTTATTTTAAAAAGTAAATTATTAGTATCAGAGAAAGGATTATAAGACATATAGTCTTCTACTTTGCTAAATCCAAAATCTATAAAGGCAAGTTTGTCAAAATTTTTGATATCTTTTCCTTTGAATTTCAGCATGATATTACCGAGATGTAAATCTCCATGTTCTAAATTGACACTTTGCATTGCTTCTAATTTTTTTATTATGTTGATAATTATATCATTTGTAATTTCATAAAATGTATTCACGTATTCTATGATTTCAGTTTGGATAGTATTATATATTTCTAATGTAAGTAGAGGAATATTTAACCTTGTTTTTAGGTAAGATAGATATAATAAAATATGTGTTCGGAATAGATCATACAAATTGATTTCATATTTTTCCATAACGATAAAATGTATTACTTCTGATTTATTTTTAGACTTATCGAATAAGTTGCAACAACTCCACATTCCATTTTCAGGAATAAATGGACCTATTTCTCTATAACTAGCGAATCGACTTATTAGTCCTTCGTTAAATCGTGGGTCTTTCTGTGAAGGAAGGACCAATTTAATTATGAGTTCTTTTTCTTTTTCTTTCTCTGCAAGTAGATAAATGCTTCCAAAAGATCCAGATTTTGGAAATTCAGGATTGAAAATGATATTAAAGCCTTTTTCCGAAATGCATCGTATTATATCATCTCCAAAATCGAACGTTTCCATTCCAACTATATATTGAGTTCCGATAGTTTCAAATGCCATCGATGAATGAAGATGAGAATCATTGGATAATAAAAATTTCAAGAAATTTTTCGTATTAACTATTCTACAACGATATTTCGATTCTTCTTCGTATAAAATCAAAGAAAGATTTTGTCGTTTATTATTTTTAGGGTCATCTTCAATAAAATGGATCACGTAATTACCACCATATGGAAAGAATGTTTTCAACGAATAATTCATTGGTTTCGTATTGAATTTTTTTTTCTTGGAGATTTATTTTTAAAACTTTAAAATATAAATGTAACAAAATAAATTATATAATATTAAAAAAAAAAAAAAAAGAGATGTCTTCTAATGTTTTATTACAAATAGAAACAACTGCTATCAAAAATCTGTTTTTAGATGAAGTTATTGATAAAATACGAAAAAAATATACATTATGGATGCCAATATCATTTAAGAAAAAACCATCACATATTCAATATAGAATTGAAGCGTCAAAAGATATTTTGACGCATATTAGAAAAGATAAAAAACAATTTATAAAATTTGATCGAAAAAGATTAATTTTGATCGAAAAAGATCAATTTTTCTCTTTGCCAATTCGTTTATATGAAGAACAATTATTTAATGCAATATTTCCATTTAATTTACAAGATGAAAACGGAAAACCATATATAATAAAAGTTTTCTCTCTTGATAGAAAAATACTTTATAAATTTACTTTACATATACGAATAAATACACAAGGATTTGAAACAATACTAAAGTCGGAATCAAAAACGTTATCAATCTCCTACGATAACGGTAAGTTATCGACGAAAATTGATGATAAAAAGCTGAACGTAGATGATTTAGAAATGCATATCGATGTCCAACAAATAAAAAAAGTCGTTTATTACCTCCATCAAGATCTCGTAGGTAAAGAATATAGCGAAACATATCTATTAGAACAAATAGATGATGAATATCAAATCATTTACATTATGGATGAAACACCTTTTTGTCATCATTTCATTCCAAAAAAAGTAATGTTAAACTACATGCTCATTTCTTCTCGGGATGAAATTTCATCCCATTTATGTCCTTTGTGTATCAAAGAAACGGAGTAATACATAAATGGAAAAAAAAAATTATCCTTTTCTTTTTCTCTCTCTTTTTAGTTTTTTTTATTTCTCCGTTTCTTTACTTTCGAGAAATTTCACCTCGATGATCGGTTTCGGATTGTCGTTTGTCATATTGAGCAGATCGAATCCCTTCTGGTGGAGGATCGATCGCACAAAAGTGAATGGTCTTTCTAAATTTAAATGTCTGAATTCTCGCCAATCGTTCATCTTAGTATATCGATCGTATTTACCTCCGAACAACAATACATTCCAATGATAACCATAAAGATCTACCATCAAGAGATTGGAATTTAAATTGGCGGACGGATATCCATAAAACAACATACGTTGATCGATTTTAGTACGAGCTTCATCGAACAATATCTTGGAATATTCTAACGTCGCTTGGATGGCATTTCTTTCTACTTCCGTTTGTGCCGATTTTTTCGTTTTTCTCAACCACTGAACGTAATTCAAATGATACGTTTCTGTCAACGAAGCGCTCGTCACCGGAATGTATATGTTGACAAAATCGAAGGGACATTCATTTTCCAATTCCTCCGTTTGTTCTTCTATGAAGAGATCGTTGCTTATCATCACCAAAATAATGGGGTAAAGATTGTCGTTAGTTTTGTTAACCAATTCATACCCATAACGATTGAGAACATTGCGAACGATGGTAAATGGTCTTTCTAAATTCAAATCTCTAAATTTCGACCATCTGTTTACTTTCGTTCTTTTATCTAACAAACCACCGAACAACAAAACATTCCAAGGAATCCCGTGTAAATCTTTTTGTAAATTATGATAATTGAGAAGAGCCTCTTTGACGTTGCAGAAAATCATGGTTTGTTCTATGCACCGAATCGCTTCATCGTAGAGGATTTTCGTGTATTCTGTCGTGGCCATGATCATATTTCGCTCATTTTCAGTTGGATTATCTAACTGATCTACTTTATAGGCAACCCACGATAGATATTCTTTGTGTCTAGATTTTAGTTGTTGGCTGTCGTCACTCAAACTCATACATGTAAAGGATTGCATATCTTCATTTAAACTACCTTTTTGAGAAGGTGCTACATTTTTTTGCATTTCGGTTTTTTTTAAAAAAAAAACGGAAAAAATATTTGCTATTAAATAAAAAAAAATTTTTTTTATTATTTTAATTTTTTTTTTAATTTTCTTATTAATTTTCTTATTCATCAAAAATGTCGTCAAATATAGAAACTAATAGGATCTACATAAAAGCAATAAATGTAGTTAGAGCAATTTTATTGATGAAGTTCAATGAACTAAATAGTGACAATCCTTTAATTTCATTGCATAAAGCTTCTTATGCTGGCAATATGAAAGTAGTTACTTCATTATTAAACAATGGAGCCGATGTCAATCAATTAGATGACAACGGATCTATTCCACTACATCTTGCTGCTATGGAAGGCCATGTAGAAATAGTTTCTTTGTTATTGGACCATGGAGCTGATGTTAATCAAACAAGTAACAATGGAAACACTCCATTGTTACTTGCTTCTACCAATAATCGCATAGAAATAGTTTCTTTATTATTAAAATCTAAAGCTAGTGCAATTCAAACTGATAAATTTGGTCATACTGCATTGTTCATTGCTTGTATAGATGGTTATGCGAAAATAGTTTCTTTACTATTGAAAAATGGAGCCAACGTCAATCAAGCAGATAAACATAAAGAAAGTCCACTGTACGTTGCTTCTTTGAATGGTCATGTGGGAATAGTTTCTTTATTATTAGAGAATGGAGCCGATATCGATCAAGTAGATAATGATGGAGCCACTCCATTATATATTGCTTGTGAACAAGGTCAGATGAAAGTAGTTTCTTTATTATTAAAAAAGGGAGCCAATGTCCATCAAGCAAATAGTGACGAATGCACCCCATTGTTCATTGCTTGTCAAAAAGGCCATGTGGAAATAGTTTCTTTGTTATTGGAGAAGGGATCTAATTTCAATCGAACAAATAAGAATGGATATACTCCATTGTACACCGCTTCTCAATGTAACAATCATGCAAAAGTAGTTTCTTTGTTATTAAACCATGGAGCTGATGTTAATGAAACGAGCGATAATGGGGCCACTCCATTATGGATTGCTTCTTGGCATGGAAATGCAGAAGTAGTTTCTTTATTATTAAACCATGGAGCCAATGTTAATCAAACGAATAACGGTGGAATAACTCCATTATTGGCAGCTAGTCGAGATACCCATATAAAAGTTGTTTCTTTGTTATTAGAACATGGAGCCAATATCGAACAAGCAGACTATTCGGGAAATACTCCATTGGACGTTGCTTGCATAGATGCTTCTTCGAAAGTGGTTTCTTTGTTACTGAAAAAAGGAGCCAATGTTAATCGAACAATGATAAATGGAATAAAATGGAATTCCATATTTACATCTTCTTATAATGATCAAATGAAATGTCTTTTCCTTCTCCTAAAATTTAAAAGAAAAACAATTCTATCATAAAAAATTGGATTTTTTTAATTGTACTGTTTTTTTTATCTTTAATAAAAAAATGATGTTGGTTTTTACAATTGTTTTTTTAGAACTTTTTTTTTTTTAATGTAGCTCTCATAGTTTGTTCTGTTTGATTCATAAAAGTATTGAAATGGAAAAGTTTTTCATGATTTTCATATTTTTTCTTTATAAAAAAGGGTAAAGTGGATGATGATGTCGTATTTTGTCTTTGTGTTTTTGATAATAAAGAAGATGGAATTTTTTCTGTGACGAGATGACCATTGAAATTAACGAAATTCACAGTAATAAAATCGATGTTAATAGCATTAACGGTAGCGCTAATGAATTCTCCCGATTTTACTAGCATATCTCCAGTTAACGTCATAGCCGAAACAAAGCCTGGATTTTGAACAGTCTCTAGGATAAATTCGATGATAGTAGTATTTGGATAGGAATGCGCGATGGCTACAACCAAATCAACAAAACCTTCGCTATATATAGCTAGACTAATATCTAAATCGAAATGATATATACCAGTAATTGGAGCCACAAAAAAACTTCCATCGTAATTGTTACTAGCTAAACCATTTTGAATATCATACACTTCTAATAAACTGAGTATAAAAAAATCTTCTTCTGATTGTTGATCTCCGATTCCACGAAATTCGACTTCGCTACAAGTAGTATTAAAACAACCAGTTCCTTTGAGTTGTTTTATCTCCTCTCTCAATTTATTGATCTTAGGCCAAAAGTATGCACCAATGGCAACGCCAAGTGCTGCTATAGCAAGAACCAATGCAGCACAAGCTAATCCTCGATGAGCATAATGATGTGGATGATTTGGATCGTCCACATGTTTTTTGTGATGTTTTTCACGATCTAACCAATGTGCTCCTCTTAGTCCTGCTGGCATTCTTTTTCTTTATAATAAATAATAAAAAAAGATTTATATATTTACATTAATAGAAAAGAAAAATAGAATCATTATTTTTTTTATGGCATAGTATTTGGGATTTGGTGAGATGAAACAACCAAATAAAAAAAATTATTGGATGATGGATTGATGAATAAAAATTTTCCTTTTATTTTTTTTTCTTTGAAATAAAAAAAAATCTATTCCTTTTTTTGTTTTTTGGCTTTACGATCTTCGATGATTTGTCGGGGATATTTACTACCGATGGAAAAAACATTGGTTCGAACTGTTGCATATTTTGGATGCGATAATTCCAACAACAAATTACCTTCGAAATGAATTTGAAAATGTTTACATCTATCTTCCAAAGTATGCATTCCAAAGAATGTTACTTTGATCTCTTTGCCAGTGACGGTGATAGAATCTAAAAATCCATTTAATACGATTCCTTCTGGAGTTTTTGGAACGACCCACAAATTTTGTACGCGAGATGCCGGTAAGCCATGTTCCACTCGACAAATTCTATTCATCCCAACGACACAGTATGGATCTGGTTGTCGTAAAATAGGAATTGGTTGCAATGGATTCGCTTCTTCTTTCGTGATCCTATGGTGCTTTTTTACTTTCGGTATGACATTTTTAATGGAAGGGAGGATTAGAAAAGGTAGAATTTCGTCATCTTTCCATTTTGGTCTTGATACGGCCATATTTTTGTTTTGTTGAAAGTTTCAACCAAAGAAAAAAAAAATTAAAAAAAAAATAAATTTCAAAAATTGTGCTGGTGTTTAGCACTCCAAAAAAAAAAGAACAATTCAATGAATTTTTAAATTTTTGAGAATTCTTGTGTTTGTTTTTACACTTCAAGAAAAGCACAATTCAGTGAATTGAATATTTTTTACAATTCAAAAAAAAAAAAATTTGTGAATATTTGAAAAATTTAAAAAATAAACCGTTAAAAATTTTTGTTTTTTTTTTCTCAAAAATTTAAAAACAATTCAGTGAATTGTGCTTTTTTTCTCACTTGAAACAAACACAAAGTAGAACTTCTACTAAACAAACACACGAACTTTGAAATTTATTTTTTGAAACCTTTCATTTTTTTCTTCTTTCTTCCAACAACAACTTCCAACAAAACAAAAAAAAAAATCCCTGAAATTTAAATAGTTTCAAGTAGTTTTATTTCTTCTTTTTTTCTCAAGTTCAAAAAAGAAAACCAAGTGATTTTTTAGCGAAAGGATGGAAAGTACGATCGATGAACAAAAATTACGAGATAAAAAGCCAGAAAAATCTCACTTCTCGGTTGCCGAAATAAATCTGTTGTTAGCCAAACAAGAAGCCTGGCTTCTCTTACATCCGGAGACGGAAGATAAACGCGTGAAATTCAAATTGAATGATTTACATAAAGTGGAAATGCTCAATACTTCGGACGAA
>Ga0209324_10002372_pt1 | contig 12975 bp, 9 predicted proteins | sample Rifsed19ft3_FD_184015 | JGI IMG/M metagenome (GOLD analysis project Ga0209324, IMG submission 184015) | Soil microbial communities from Rifle, Colorado, USA - sediment 19ft 3 (version 2) | ecosystem: Environmental > Terrestrial > Deep subsurface > Rock core/Sediment | place: Rifle, Colorado...
AAGTAATATTGTAAAGTGATTTAGTGAAATTTATTTTTGAAAAAATATAGAATCAAATTACCAAAAGGGGCCTTCGGGGTGGAATGTAATATTACTTCGATTCCCACTATCCCAAGCAGGATCAGAGAAGGGTTTGAAAAAAACTTAGTCTAAGGAACTTCTAATTCAAGACCTGAGCATTGGAGTATTGTCCTGTCCCTAATTTCAGATGCTTGTTTACCTGAAAATTGATAGAAAAACACAGTGTCTTGAAGATATGTAACGTAATTTTGAATTTGGCAGTTCGTATAAGCCCACGTCTGAAGGACTGTTCCATCCCCTGATACAACATCTACATTTACATCAAAGGGCTCTCTAGCAATAGGTTCTTGCTGCATAATTTTTCCTACTAGTCGGTAAAAATCCAGGTTTGCTTTGCTAGGAAGAGACTCGACTGCAAGTTGTTTTGAAGTTCTTTCATCAACTGGATTATCAGGAGTTATGTGAGGGACTTGAGATGCAAATGGAGTAAATTTTTGAAAATTAGCTATTACTTCACGTTCTAGTTGCCCTCCACTAGCGCGAACTGAAAAAGTCATTGCATGCTCAACGTCACTTTGAATTTGATCTGTCTGCATAGGAGCTTCATCAGTTTGTGCAAAAGCCTCTTTTACTAGCATCCAGTTTCTTTCTATTAGTTTGTAAATCGAGGTTGACTTAACACAAGCTGGAGATCTGTCTGAAGCTTTTATGACAAGATTAAGTCCAGATTTGCAGCTAATTGGATTTGTAGTTAGATCTGGTTGTAGATTATCACCAGCAGAAGTATCAGGAATAGCTAATTCAGACAGTAATCTTTCAGGAGAGGTCACAAGTAATTCAAAAATACTTTCTTTATTGGTTTGCTCTGAATCAGCAAAGGCAATAGCAGGTATAATTCCGATTAACAGTATTAATGGAATTATAGCTAGTATTTTATTTCCCAAGAGTTTATTCACCTAAACTCTGTGCTTTTTGAAGTTTTTTCTTAATTGAATCTAAATTAAATGAGGCAGGATCTTGCAATGGAGGATACTCGATAAAGGTCTCAGCTAACTCTTCAACCTGTTGTTGTACTTGAACAGTGCGCCATAACTCTAGTACAAAGTAATTGAAATATGCCAGCGAACCTGTATCGCCTGATGGAAGTCCAGCTCTTTCGAATGGATCTAGTCGTAAGTTTGTTATGAAAGGCACTCCAACCTCAACTGTTTCACCCATCCATCCGTTTGGCTGATCAATAAATCTGAACTTATAGTCACCAATGCGAACTGCTCCCAATTTAGCTTCAGCAAAATAATAAATCACATCACGTTTTGATGGGCCTTTGCCTGTTAGCATGTCAAGCTGGTTGTATCCGTCAAGATGAACCTTGTACGTTTTACCATCAATCGTTTCTCCTTTCTTGAGCTCCTCTCCAATGTTAGGGTTGCCAGCAGCTGCAACTAATGTTGGTAACCAATCAAGTCCTGACATTAGCTGGTTTTCAACCTTGCCTGCCGGAATGTGTCCAGGCCACTGTACAAGCATTGGCACGCGCATTCCGCCTTCAAGAATCTGGCCTTTTGCTCCTCTAAATGGAGTCATTCCACCGTCTGGCCATGTAAAGACCTCTGCACCGTTATCTGTAGTAAAAACAACAATAGTGTTATCGTCGATTCCATTACTTTCAAGGTAATTCATAACATTACCAACTAAATCATCAAGTTCGAGCATGCCCGCCTCGTAAATATCCCAACCATTTTCAGGTGTCATTGTTTTTTGATATTTATCACTCAAGTGTGTAATAATATGCATACGTGAAGGATTCAACCAAACAAAGAATGGTTTATCTTCCTCCAGTGATTTGTCCATAAAATTAATAGCATGATCTAGAATCTCATTATCTAGAGTCTCCATGCGTTTTGGTGGTACAGGACCTGCATCCTCAATTATCTGCTTGCCTATTTTACCCCAACGAGGATCAATAGTATTGTCGTCTGTATCACTAGCCCAGCTGTGAACCATATTGCGTGGTCCTATAATCAGGTTTAATTCTTGCGGGTATGAGTGATGGAATGGATCTTCCATCGCATCTAGATGATATAGATAACCAAAGAATTCATCAAATCCATGTACAGTTGGTAGGAACTTGTTCAAGTCCCCCAAGTGATTTTTGCCAAACTGTCCGGTGGAATATCCCATAGATTTCAAAACAGTTGCAGCAGTGGGAGCTTCTGATGGCATTCCAACTTCGGCTCCTGCTTGTCCAACGGTAGTAAGGCCTGTGCGAATAGGTAATTGTCCAGTGATTAAACTTGCACGCCCAGCAGTGCAGGTAGGGTCAGCATAATAATCTGTGAATCGCATTCCTGTTTCTGCTATCTTGTCTATGTTTGGAGTAACCCCAGCCATGATGCCTTCATGATATGCACCGATGTTAAACCAGCCAACATCATCTGGCTGTATGATAATTATGTTTGGTTGTACACCGGTCTGCGCCTTGGCTGTAGGGAGACTTTGTTTTTCCCCCATAGATTTTTCCATTGTATCTTCTTGGGTTGCATCTCCAACTATCTCACCTAACCCAAGTTTCTTCCAGCTTCCTGCAGAGTCCTTACTCAAGCAAACGTAATCATTAGCAATGGTGCGATAAACTAGTACCATTCCTTCTCTGCAGGTAGTTTCAGAATCAACAGACGCATTAACAAAAGGTAAAGCAGGTGAAACTCCAATCGATAGAATTAGAGGGATCATAGAAAATAGTATGACAAATTTTTTTATTGAATCAATATTGCCCATCCCAAAATTGTATTAATTATGGATATATTTAATCACTGTTCTAGTATAGCTCTCATAAAATGGCTATAGTCAAAATATCGTTATTTGCAATGCTAATAATTGGATTGATGATTCTAGTTTTAGTATCAATACAATCATTTACTCATGAAAAAATTGTGGTTTATGGATGCTCTCCCGAGTTTTGGGAGAATAATTTAGAATTATGGGAAAATCTTGGCGTTGATTATAACGATGACTTTGATGAAACCTTTGGAAAAGACTACTTTGACCCCGACATCACATTACAACAAGCAATAAGTAAAGAGGGGGTAGGCATGAACCGTCTTGCCAGCTACGGTACTGCAGCATATCTTAATGCATTAGTAGATCCTGAAATTGACGAGGCCAAAGTAAAAAAGGCGGTTTATTATGGATATGTTCACGATCTCGAACAATTAAATGAACAGTGTGAGAAGCAAGGCCAATTCATTCCTTGAAAAAAATAATTTTATTGAAAATGTAACTTAATTTTGTTTTTGATTTTTTTGAAATACTGGGAGGAAGCCCTTCTTTATGTCATAATTCCTGATATAATCATATCATACGTATTATTTGGTTTAGGAATTTTAGGTATCTCATAAAATCTGCAAGAGAAATTTACATAATGTATGGAAAATAATTAAAAATTCAATACTTTTAGTCTCATAAATTATTACTTCAGATTATTGTATTAATTTTCTGTAGCAGTAATTGGAATATCTATTTTGTATTCCTGAATTCCATCGGTAGCATACACGTGATACAATCCGCTTTTAATTGAATCAGGAATTTTCCAAGGTAGGTAAAGATTTCCACGTGGATCTGTTTGAGTCATCATAAACTCAACTTCTGCAGAATCATCGGAAATTGTAATTTCAACATTATGAAAACCATGCCAACCATAACCATCAAAAATAAGATATGATTCTTCTGCAATTATATCATGAGTAATACTCAAGCCTAATCCCTCGTAGAGAGGATACTCCTTTCTATATTCTTCCAATGGTTTTGACATGGAAGGTTTTTTTTCACTCATTGCAACAAAGATATTGTTTTTCTCTTCAAGAGTTGCAGCCCAACCCTTATCCACAAGTCTTTGCACATTTTCTGGTTTTATACATGCAGGATGCCAATTAGATATTTTCAAAACAAATGCAAGGTGACTTTTACACGTTATTTGGTATACAGGGATACCAAGATTGTATTGTGCCATAGGGGTGTGTAGGTTTTTTCCAATAGAGGCAGAAGTATCTTCTGATTCTTTATCACATAACTTATCACCACAAACATCAGGCGAATTTGTCACATATTTTTTCTTAAATTCAATTATGTTAGTGCCCCCATCAACCGAACTAGTTGTTAGCCCTAGCGATATTAGGAGGATTAGAATTAAAAACAAATAACTCATATAGCAATATAGTTGAAATTGCATTTTAGCCTTATCCTGATAGTTTTACTATTAATAATTGCAGTTCCGTCTGTCTTTGCCATTAATCTACCATCAATAGAAAATGATATGAATTTAGTTGATCTAAAAGTAGTAGATCTTCAGATTCTTTCAATGGATGACACACCGTGGGAATATCTTGATGACGCAGATCTTGTAAAAATAACAATTAACGTTACAAACAACGGGCTTGATTATCTTCTCTTAGATAATAAAATGCTAATACTTTGGGCAATGGAGCCAGACTATAGAAAAAGCACTCCTGACAATGAGGTTCTTGAGCTTGTTGACAACTACTCTCCAATTTATGACGATGAGCTTGAAGTCATGTATGAGAATTTAGAATCACGTGAACTCTTTGAAGAATGTGACCACATACATGAGACAGTAAAAATTGGGCAATCAAAGGTTTTTGCAATTTGTTTTAATGTATTGAGAATATGGCATAACGAAGTTCTAACCGTAAATGGCCAAAAGCAATACTATATTGTTATGATGGATAATCAATATGCCTCTTCATGCCCTAATTGTAAGAAAATCCCCTTGTCTGAAATATCTGTTCCAACCGCTAATTACTACACTCCAAGATGGGTTCAAAACCTCTTTGAGTGGAACCAACGAGGAATGATTTCAGATAACGAGTTTGAATATTCGATCAAGTATCTTGTTGAAAGAGGTATTATTTCTAAAGAGAATGAGAAGATACAGCCGATAACTCTTGAAGAAAAAAACTTGCATCTAAAAGAACATCAGGCAAGGCTTTCTTTAGCTCAGCAAAACAATCTTTATGTTAGTGCAATGAATTTTTACGAATCAAAATTCAATGATAATTTTAGTGGAGTTTTATGCAAAAAGCAAAACAATATTGTGACTTTATCTGGTGATTATACTAATGATGGAGTCTACTATCAGGCTGTATTTTTTAAGTTGCTTATATTCGATGATTTAGGAAATGTTGTAGATACTGGCATTGCAAAGATTGTAGACGTTACACAAAACGATTTTAGACATTTTTCAATATCAACACCTTACAAAGAAAAGATTAACAGTTGTTTTGTTATGATAGATTCTAGATTCCCTTCAGAATAGTTCAAGGTAAACTAAAAAATCATACTTGAAAATCAGATTCAAAAACCTGATCTAGGATTATTAACCCCTTTTTTCTACTTAGTGCATGTCAGTTAGCCTTGAAAAGTCGCCAACCTGGTTAAGAATAGCCCAGATTGTACTTGGGGCAATTACCATAGCACTATCAGCAGCAGTTTTAGCTAATCCAGATGTTACGAGCTTATTTTTTGTAACATTACTTGGAATTTCTTTGATATTGGTAGGTATCTCAAAAATTATCGAAGGCGCCCTAGTTAAACAATTATCAAAAGGCTCTCGCATTATCAGTATTATAATTGGAGCTATCTCAATCGGTGGTGGATTCTTTTCATTAGCACAACCAATCGCTGCGCTCTTGACACTGATAATGGTAATTACCATTTTCATTTTAATCCATGGAGCTGGGCTTATTGGAAACGGAATTGCATCAAAGAATGAGAGCAAGGGTTCGCGTATTGCAAATATTATCATTGGAGGAATTGTAATTGCTTTTTCAGCAATTTTGTATGCATATCCCGGCTTAACTCTTGTTTTGATGGTGATGTATCTCTCAATAGGGTTACTTTTCAATGGAATAGGCAGTATAATTTCCGGAATCAGCGGTCATAAACGCTCTATGCCAAAACCATAGCTGATAACAAAGAGAATAGTTATTTTTGCCAGAATTGCTGCAGCAATTATTTTTTTAATGATGGGAATATACGCGGGACTCTTAAAGCAGGTGTTTAATCTTCCATGATAATTTTTTTCCTGATTCAAAAACTATTATACTATAATGTGTAGACAAGCTTAAATGGCAAATGGAAAAAAATTCTTCAAGAGTTTCAAGAAAGATATTGATGCTAATGTACACAAAGTAGCAGAAAAAACAGGGGCTATTGCCAAATTTTCTCTTGGAGGTGTGAAAAAGGAAGGAGAAGATATCAAAAAGGCTTTAGAAAAACAGGATCTCATATATCTAAAAACTGACGCCTTAGCAGTAGTTCTCAGAAAATTGGGAGGTTTGGATGAGTTTCTTGCAGTTTTTGAAAAACTTACAAAGGAAGGCTATTTGTTGGTATGGACAGAACCTGTAACAAGTATTTTACCTATGGGATTTAGATTAGCTGGAAATTTTTATTACTTTCAAAAAGGAAAGTTAATTGCATAAAGTTCGAAGATTCTACGACTTGAACTGAAATTGGATAAATTAGATACCAAAATGGGCCTTCGGGGTGGAATGTAATGTTACTTCGATTCCCTCCCATTGCAGGCAGGATCAGAGAAAGTTTTATGAAAATATACTACCGAAAAATCCCCTAATACTAGATATAATTTCGGTAAGATAGTCAACTTGCTTGTTTAGATTAGCAATTTCTGTTTCCTGTCTTTCAAGATCTTCTCCAAGTTTTTTATTTTCTTCAGTCAAGTCAGCAAGTTTGTCATTATCATTAGTGGAATCTACGGCTGGAACGATTTGAGACTCTTGTGCTAAGGCGATAAATTCTCCTTTAGGTTCATCAACCGTTACTTTAATTTGATTTGTGTTACCATTTCCATCTTCGACTTGAATTACATATTCACCGTTTTGATACCAAAGATAGCTTGAAGTATCAAATTCTTTTTCAAAATTACCATTTTCAGAGACCATAATTTTTTCATCTACTATATTAAATTTGAATGGATTGTATATCTTAAGATTAATGATTGACGAATCAGGTATTATTTTTCCTTCAATCTTTATGGTTGTTCCATCTTCATAAGCTGGCTTGTCTGCCCAAAGCATTATAGATTCATTTGATTTATATAAATTTCCATTATTTTTGGTATCCTCAGAATTAACTACCATAACTTGTCCTCTCATCCAAGGATGAATCAGACAAAGATATGGATATGTGCCTGGTTCATAGTCTTCAAACTTTACAGAAAATGTTTTTCCTGGCATGAAAAGACTACTGTCAAAGTATCCATCAGGTCCTGCCTCTGATGTTCCTGAAGTTACTGTATGTGCTACAGTATCTCCATTATACCATATGATTTCACCACTTACATCTACTGTAACTTGATTAGGAGTGAAGCAATCGTTTGATTCATGACATCCAGGTAGTGAGGAGTTAGTAGCAATAATTACATCGGTTCCATATGGTGCTGGTGGTGGTGTCTGTGATGATTCAGGAGTTGGTACACCAGTAGAAGATTTTGAAGGAAGTGCTGAGAATGGGGTTTGGTGGGTTGCTGTAATAGTTGATGCAACTGCAATCTTTGTACCTATGATTTCAATTACTTCAGCACCATCTGGGAATGGGATTATCAATTTTCTCTCTCTTGGATTTGGGATTTCGTTATATTCGACCTGTTCTTCATCAATTACTACAAAGAAACTGTCATCATCCGTACCTATTTTTGCATCAATTAATTCACGCGGAAGTATTATTGTTAATTCTCCTTCTTTTACTTGATTTAATTGGATAATTATAGAATTTGTATCATTATTTGTTATGGCACTAGTTACTTGACCTGATGAAATTCGATAATCAACTGAATATTCAGTACCTAATACTTTACTTGAATAAATTTTTGCAGGATCATGAAAACCACCTCTTGTAATTGCCTCATCTCCATGTTCTTCTCCTCCAACTTGAACAATTACTTCACCTGTCATCCAAGAATGTATCATACAGAAATATGGATATGTGCCTGATTCATAGTCATCAAATTTATGGGAAAATGTAGTGCTTGCCATTAAAAGACTACTATCAAAGTTTCCGTCAGATCCATCTACACGGGTACCGCTGGTGACAGTATGTGCAACAGAATCATAATTTGACCATGTGACTCGGTCTCCAGATTTTATTATGATAATAGAGGGAATAAAACAATTGTTAGTTTTTTCACATCCATGGACAGAAGAATATGGATTAATGCTAACCAAAGCTGTTGCATGATCTGCAAAGATTTCAGAGTATTGAGAAGAAATAGCAATCATACTTGCAAGTAATATTGTTAAAATGGGAGTTATTCCAATCCTATTTGACATCAAAGGGTTCAACTATAGAGACTCTCAACCAAATTTGTTAGATTAAATTATGTTTGTGTAAAGGGAAAACAATTTTTCAAAGGTCTACGCCTAGCAAAAAAATGATTTGTGAAATAAAATATTAAATCTTAAAGGGGAAACAGCAAATATTTTCTCCAGGATTATATGTTACAATATGAATAGCTAAAGACTATTGATTTGGTTTTACATCTTAGTAAACACTGTCAAGATAATTGAAAGAAAAATGGATTGGCATGATGATTAACAATCAGGTATACTTAGTCGTAGACCCTTTGGTATACCAGATATTTTTTTAAAAAAAAATAAACCATAAACTAAATCATTTAAACTTTTTACAAATCAAAAGGTCCTCACTGCACATACTCATAGTCAATTAAAAAAATCCCTCAAACCTTGTGGCAATGCGCACACGGAGTGCTTACCTACTACTAGCAGGGGTACTACTAGGAAGTAGTTTACTAGAGAGTACAGACCTAGCGGAAGCAGTACCACATCTAATTTTAGATTTTGATTATCTACAACATTTTGAAAAATTCATTGGAAAAGCAAATTTTGTTGCAGAACAATTTTCATTTCATGCCATAGAATCTCTAGATGTAAACAATACAACGTATTTTGCATTCTATGTTATTTTCAGTGCTTTTGTGTTTATAAAAATTGAAAATCAGAAAATTAAATTTTACAATATACGAAGTATGATTTCGTTTGTTTTTGTCATAATTTTAGTTTCATCAGCTATCGTTGCTCCATTTTCATATTCAGTTATGTATTGGAACGATGTTTTGGCACAAGAAGATCCTAGTAAAGAAGCCCCTGAAACTGTAGCTAAAATGTTAGAAGAAATTGCAAAGATGCCATCAGAAAACAATCTGAACATTACATTGAGTGAACCACTTGATTTTACTGAAAATCTAACAATGATAGGAAATACGCAGAACTATTCAGAAACCGATCTAACCATTATGTTGAGTGAGTCACTATATCTTACTGAAAATCTAACGACAAGAGGCATTGCAGAGGATTATTCACAAACATTTTTAGAAGAACTTTCAATCGTTGATTATGTTTCTGTTCCAATTGATTCTATATTTACAAATAAAACCATACTACCTAATGTTACTGAATCATGGCAGTTTGAAAATTCTACAGTTGATGTAGAACTGATTGGTGATGCAGAAATTGATTTCACAGAAGGAATCAATGGAAGCTCGCTTGCATTAGATGGTGATAATGATTTTGCACAGATTGATTCTTCGTACAGAAAAAAGATAAAAGAAATGTCGTTATCTCTCTGGGTAAAACCAAATTATACCAACGGTTCTCCTGAATTTACTCTAGTATCAAAGGAAAAATCATTTGTATTATCTGTAAATAATTTAATTGAACCACAACACATTGCAAAATTCTCTGTCTATGATGGAAAGTCGTGGTATACTGTAACAGGAAATACTCCAATTAAAAACTGGTCACATATTGCTGCGACATTTGATAAGGGAAATATTTTGTTGTATGTTAATGGGACATTAGATGGCATTCTGGATGCTGGTCCCCCAACTGTAGCAAGTTCTTCTTCTAATGTAATAATTGGCGCATCAATGATGCTAAACAGGGAATCTAATGCATTTAACATGTTTTCAGGAATGATAGATGGGGTACAGATGTTTGATTCAGTGCTTGAACCGGAAGAAGTGATGCAGTTGTATATTGATACAATTCCTGTAAAAATATCTGAACCAAAACCTGAACCTAGTAATACATCAGAACCATCAGTAAGGTTTAGTTTTCTAAATTCTACTAAAGCTGATTTACCAGTTTCAATTACAGCTGAAGATTTGAATAATGAACTTAACCAGCTTACAGTATCGACATTGGTTAAGCCTAATTACACTGGAGGTTCGGCTGAATTTACTGTAATTGGTAAGGAAAATTCTTTTGTTCTTGCATTAAACAAGATGCAAAGCCCGCAAAGAGTTGCAAAATTCTCTGTGTATGATGGGCAAACATGGTATACTGTAAAAGGCAGCACGCCAATTAATAGCTGGTCACACGTTGCTGCAACAATCAATGGAGAAAATATTTCTTTATATGTAAATGGAACACTTGACGGTAGACGATATACTGGTCCTACTGTAACAGGTTCTCCGTCAGATATTGTGATTGGTGCATATGAAAGTAATCTAAGGGAAGAACCACAGATGTCCAACTTTTTCTCTGGGGAAATCCATCAAGTAGACGTCTATAAGTATGCAATGACAGACAATGAAATTTTAGATATGTTCCTGTCTTATTTGAAGAAATACCAACCTGATAATAACTTACAGGTAGGTAAGGAAATGGATATTTCCAAAGAAGAAGATTCACTCAAAGAAATTTCAAAGATCACCTTATTGAATCAAAAGTTTGTTGGTATAGAAGGTGATCTCAAATACTTTAAACAATTAAGAGAAATTTCTAATGTCACAAACATAGATGAAATAATTAAAGTTCTTCCTCCAGATTCTGAAATCAGTAACCTATTCGAAAAAGTTTCTAAAGAGGATAGTGTAAGAGTAATTATAGAAGTAGATACTGCTTTTCAGCCCGAAGGTTCATTAGATTCATACAACAGAGTTCTAGACCAACGTAAAAATATCAAATCAGCTCAAGATAAATTATTAAAATCATTATCCAATCCAGACTTAACATCTCTTAAAAAATTAAAATATTCTCCCTTTATTGCAGTATCAGTAGATAAAAACTCACTAGTAGAACTTGTAACATCTCCTATGGTAAAATCTATTCAAGAAGATATTAAATTTAAAATTAGTTTAGATTCAAGTGTTCCATTAATTGGAGGAGATGGTGCACATGACTCTGGTTTTACTGGAACTGGGTATACAGTAGCAGTTATAGATACAGGAGTTGAGTCTACCCATTCAATGCTTTCTGGAAGAGTTGTAGAAGAAGCTTGTTTCACATTTGGCGATATTCCTGGATTAACTATAGGATGTCCGAATACACTAGATGAGCAGATTGGAGCAGGATCAGCAGTTCCATGTGCTCATGCAGATTGCTGGCATGGAACCCATGTGACTGGAGTTGCTGCAGGTAACGGTGTATTTGATGGTGTTGCTAAAGATTCTGATATTATTGCAATTCAAGTATTTACCGTTTTTCTTGATGATGGTCTTTGTGGTGGACCAGGGACAGCTCCTTGTATATCAGCAGATTTTTTTGATATAAATCAAGGATTGGAACATGTTTTTAGTTTAAGAGGTTCCTATGATATTGCCTCAGTTAATTTGAGTATACAAGGACCTATGTATACTACACAATGTGATGCCAATTATCCGATAATAAAATCTAGCATTGACAACCTTAAATCTGTAGGAATTGCTACTGTAGTTGCATCGGGAAATAGTTTTATGACAGATCGTTTAGCAACACCCTCTTGTATTTCATCCGCTATTAGTGTTGGCTCGACAACAGTTGCTTCACATGGATATCCTCTAAATGATGACGATGTTTCTTCTTTTTCAAATTCTGCGAGTTTCCTTGATTTACTTGCTCCCGGAGAGATGATACGTTCATCTTATCCTGGAGATCTTTTTTCAGATCAAGCAGGCACTTCTTTTGCCACTCCTCATGTAACAGGAGCTTGGGCTCTATTGAAACAAAAAAATTCTTCTTTAACAGTTGATGAGGGTCTGGCGATCTTAAAAAACACAGGTAAATCAGTCCTTGATAGTCGACCTGGAAGTGGATTGACTTTTCCAAGAATTCAAATATTTGAAGCACTTAATCCATTTTCAGTTGGTTCTGACTCTGCATCAGTATCTGATTCTATAACTGTAGTTGGTCCTGCCACAGGAACAAGAGCAACACCAGACTCTGCATCAGTAGAGGATTCCATATCTGCAGTGATTATACCTGCTAACTTACCTGCAACTGAAGACTCTGCATCAGTAGAGGATTCCATATCAACATCATTTTCATCACAGCCTCCCCCATCAACACCTACTTTACCAGCTGAAGTTACTGTAGCGGTAAATACAGGTCACCACAGAACTGGGGGAGGACCATCAGTTACATCCATTGGCATTCCAAGTATTCCTAGGAGTGGTAGCGGAAACTCTGAGCCAAAGCCAGAAAATATTGTAGAAGATACAACAAACTTTAATCAACCTCAACCTCCAGTCGAAGAAGTGAAATATGAAAGTGACCCGCAACCAACAACTGAACCTGTTCAAGAAACTAAAACAGTTGATGTGAACAAGGAAGAAAAGAAAACAAGGGAAGATATGTCAGAGTTCATTCAGCAAATAAAAAATATTCAGCAAATTATGATTGTTTCAGCCATATCTTTAGTAATTGCAGTTTTCCTTATACGTGCAAGAGGCATATTATTTGGCTAGTCTTTTTCTGGCAAAATAATTCTGATCCTAAACTAGTTTGAATCTTCTACAACTTGAACCGAAGTTGGAAAAAATCAGATACCAAAATGGGCCTTCGGGGGGAATCGAACTCCCGCCCGGGGATCCACAGTCCCCTATACTACCACTATACTACGAAGGCCAACAAAAACAAT